>JAEEGL015767377.1_pt1 | contig 12868 bp, 1 predicted proteins | sample 9134231 | NCBI WGS metagenome assembly JAEEGL01 (sample SAMN16246548, study PRJNA631951) | gut metagenome | biome: gut microbiome; feature: rumen; material: fiber-attached | host: Bos | place: Iran: Karaj | collected 2018-10
AATTATGGCAAGAGTGCCGTTGACCGCTTCAGCGGCAGCCTTGGCATTTTCATAATTGGACAGCGGCGAAGTTACCAGTTGGTATGCATGTCCTTTGAAGACGCTAAGTCCGAGTTCCTGCGGTGTCTTGTACATATATGCCCACCAGTTCGGGACAGTGCCTTCGGGGTCGTTGAGGAAGCCAGTCGCCTCTGGGAGGTCGCTCGGCGAGAGCAGTGCCTCCGTGGGTCCCGAGTCATCGCCAAGGGCGTAATCCCCTGGATTCTCTCCGAGTTCGGCTGGATATGGATGCATGAAGTCCTCGACCAGACCTCCGCAGTCGTCGAAGCGGTAGTATGCGACGAGGCCAATGGTGTGCCTGTCGCTTGCGAGCTTCATCTGCTTGCGGATGCACTCTTCGGTGCGGTAGGTGTTGAAGATGCGGACTTCGTCCAGCAGACCGCTTCCCATGCAGGTCGTGCCGTTGCCCGCGACGGTGACTTCGATGCCTGTGTCGTAGTCGGTCTTCGGCTTGTTGGCGACAGTCGCCTTCGCCGCCTCTATACCATTAATATATATAGCGACCGTGCCGTCATTGTAGTTGAAGACGGCGGCCAGATGTGTCCAGGTCGAGCCAGCAATGGCGGCGTCGGCGTTGACTTCAACGCCGTTGACGCTCGCGTAAGGTACGCCTGCGTTGATTCCCAAAACCAGAAGTTCGGCGATAGGAGTGGCGTCTATGGCGCTCTCGGGCTTTATCAACTGCGCGATGACGCCTGTCTCGGTCGCGTCTGAGCCTTCCGCGGCGGCTGATTTGAACCACGCCTCGACGGCATACGAGCCGTTGAGTGAGACGAAGCGGTCGGTGCGTCGAGGCTCGAATCCGTTGAAGCCGAATGATGTGGCCTTTTCAAGGTCAAGCGCCCAGTTCGGCGTGGTGGTGTCGTTGCCATAGTGAGCGATGCTGAAGTTCGGGTTGGTGACCTGTCCATGGTTCTCGGTGCCCCACTGCGCGACTTCGACGTCGTCATAGACGCCGTCATCGTCTGTGTCTTCCAAGTATGGGTCGGTTCCAAACTTCTGCTCCTGCAGGAGGGTCAGACCATCGCTGTCAAGGTTTAGATCATCTTCGTCCTCGCTGTCCTTGACGCCATCATCGTCCGTATCCCACTCCAGTGGGTTGTTGCTAGTGATGTATTCGTAGAGGTCATTGAGTCCGTCGCCGTCTGTGTCAGTGTAGTGATCAATGTCGCCGTATCCTGCGGTGGTGAGGTTTCCGAAGTACTGGAGTTCCCAGAAGTCTGGAATCTTGTCATTGTCGGTGTCACCATAGAGATAGTCGAATGTCTCCGTACCCTTTCCTTCGGACGAGACGTCCAGGAAACGCGCTGTGCCTACCATTGTTCCGCCAGTGGCCCATTCCTTGTTGGCATCGCTCTTTGCCTTGGTGTAGTAGTACGCCTTCGTGCCGCCGTCGTCGAAGCGGAAGTATGCGGCGAGGCTTGTCCAGTTGTCGAGTCCGAGCGCGACTGTGCCCGCGTCATTGTCTGTGAGGATGCGGTTGCGGTTGGCGGAGATCTGTGTGTCGGTGCGCGCGCCCTTCCAGATGCGGACCTCGTCAATCAGGGCCTTCAAAGGCGCGTCGGAGAGATCCGAGCCGATGATAAGTCTGCCTGGCAACGACTCGGAGTCAAGCTTGCCAGAATGTGAATTGACGATACCGAGCGCCTGCATGGTCTCGGAGCTGTATTCCATGCCGTTAGCATAGACTATGAAGTTGACGAGCATCGCGTCAGTGTTGGCGGGGTCAAGATGCACGGAGACCGCCGCATGGATCCAGCCCATGTCGGGGTCATTGAACTTCTTAGCTAGGAACTGAACGACTTTCTCGTTGTCGCCAAGGACGCGGTACCTGACGGTCAGATAACCATCTTCAAGACCGAACCAGAAGTCGCCAGGGGCAATGCTTGTATTGTCGTCATTGGTCTTCTGGACCAGTGCGGTAGGCATGTTTCCAGTAGGTTCTGTCAGTTGATACCAGAGTTCGATTGTGAAGCCGTTGTTATCATAGATTGAACTGCCATCCGTACGCATGTTGTTTCCAGTGAAATTCTCGACAACGAGCATGGAGTCGTCTCCTGTGAGGTCGAGCACGCGGTTGATGAGCGGGTCATACGGGTTGTTGGAGTCAGTGACGCGGCGACCGCCAGAAATCTGTCCAATGAGTTCCTGACTGTCGGGAATTCCATCGTCATCGGCGTCGAAAGTCTCGTCAGCAGCGGTCGCACCGCCGTTGACCTTTATCATGCCCTTGCCGATGGTAACGTTTTCAACGGGCTGGATGCTTGGCGTGTTAAGTACGCCAGCGTGCTTCCAGGAGGTCATCCAATCCTGCTCGTAGCCGAAGTCCTCGGCGGTGACGCCACCGTCATCGAACCTGACGAAGGAGACGAGCTGTCCAGCGGAAAGAGTGGCTGCAGTTGGGTCGAAGCCTTCGACGGTCGGATCAATCTGATTGATTGCGCGCGCGAAGTTCCAGATGGTAAGGTTGTCGACATCAAGGACGAGATTGTTGTTGGTGCCGCCATCGAATCCAAGAGTCAGTGTGCCCTCGGTGCCGCTGATTGTCGCAGCGTTTGCCGTGCTGAAGTTCTCCACGTTGGTCACGTTAGTGTATGTGTCGGAACCAGCGTTCTTTGTGGCGACCTTCAATGTCAGGGTCGGCGTTGCCGCCGTGAGGTTCGCCACTGCGCTGACGTAATATGACACTCCAGACTTGATGCCCTCGTCAGGAGTGTATGCAACAGTGACAAAGCGCGGGACTGTCGCATTCTGCGCGAACTGGAACTTGATTGCATTGGAACTGACAGTGAACCTGTAGTTGAGAAGTTCACGTTCTCCGACCTTGACCGAGCGTCTCAGGAAGACGGTGTCGCTGCCTGGCAGTACGCCGTTGACAAAGCCTGTCTTGCCGTCGTTGGCGATATTAGGCGTCAACACAAACGCGAACGAGAGGTTCTTTCCGCTATGACCTGCGTTATCCGCGACGGTCATGCTGTTTGTTCCGTCCATACGGAAGACTCTTTCGATCTCCTCCTGATCGGCAAGTCCTTTGACATTGCCGTTGTCATCAAGGGCGACATGTCCTGTTTCGTCAAGCGAAGGCTGCTCAAGCGAATCGGTGGGTGAACTGACCTCGAAGCCGTAGTTGGGTTCGGATGGATTGAATCCGAGTTCGATTCCGTCCGAGATGCCGTCATCGTCTGTATCGACCATGTCTGGCCTGGTTCCGAAGTACTGCTCATCGAGGTTGGCGACACCGTCATGGTCATAGTCGGCATTGCCGTCATCAATTGCGCCGTCGGTCTGCGGGATGGTCGGATTTGTGTGTGACCAGTATTCATAGAGGTTGTTGAGTCCGTCTTCATCAGGATCGTCGTTCGGGCCCTCGCTGAGGTCGCCAAAGTACTGGAGCTCCCAGTAGTCTGGCAGACCGTCGGTGTCGCTGTCCTCCTGCTCTTCATCTGACGGTTCGGGCGCAGCCGTGGTCGCGGGAACCATTGCAATGCCTGTTCCGACGAGTTCCGCCGCGTTGACCCACACGACCTTCCAGTCGTCCTTGGCGACCGCGAAGTTCTGGGCGGTGACACCGCCGTCATCAAATGTGAAGCTGCCGACCAGGCCATCAGGCACTGTGCCAGCCATGGCGTCCTGTGCGGCACCCTTGTAATTGCTGAATGTATCAGTTGCTGTATTCCAGATGCGGACCGCGTCAATTTCGCCAAGGAATCCCTCGCCGACTCTGACATGGCTGATGCCCATGACATTGGGCAGCGTGTAGCCCATGCAGTCAACGGTCGTCACGGCGTTGTTGTCAATTACAAGAATCATCTCGTTCTTGCTGGAGTCATAGCTTGCTCCGACATGTGTGAGCTTGTCAGCGGGAACTGTCACGCTCGCGGTACAAATGCGCTCGCCGTCTTCGGACTCGAATCTGACGTATGGGCGCCACTCGTCACCCTCTTTCTTCAGACCGATCTCGTAGTTGGTGTCGGTGATTGTGTCGTTGAGGTCTGTGTCAATGAAGCGGCGGATGAGAATCGCGTCGGCTGCGAGTGTCTCGTCAATCTTGAACCAAAGGTCGATTGTCCAGTTCTCGGTCAATGCATAATCTATTGTATTAGGAATTTCAAGATAACTGTCAGCCGCTGTAATCTTGAGGACTCTGTCAACGTATGGTGAAAGCGAATCGGCCGGGAGGCTCGTCTCGGTGGCCGCGCCGTATCAGATTTCATCGACATCGGAGATTCCGTCGTCATCAGTGTCGTATCCTTCGTATCCAGTGGTCTCGGCGAGAGGATGGAACTTCATCTCCTGCGCCTTCTTGTAGTTGATGTCGCTTGTGAAGTCCACTGTGAGTTCGCGGTCAACGGTTGTTCCGTTCGTCCTCTGCATCCATGGCGATGTGCCAGCCAGATATTCAAAGTAGTTTGTAAGTCTGTCCTTGTCTTCGTCGTCTTCGCCGTCAGCCTTGTTCGGGTCGTGTCCGACCGCCACTTCATACCAGTCGGGCATTCCATCGCCATCGGAGTCGCCTCCGAACTCGGCGAATGAATCGGCGTTGACTGTCGCGAATGTGCCTGTCGCCGCCTTGCGGACATTTGGCACGCCGCCGTCCAGTCCAGGCACCCCTGCCCCGAACTCGCTCTCGGTCAAGTCAAACACGTAATTGCCTGCGGCGTTGACGCCGTTTCCTCGGAAGCTCGCCACAAGGCCGCCGACATTCTGGTCAAGGTACTCCTTCGCACCTGTCAGGCTGACGCGCGACATTGTCGAAATCGGTGTATCCTCCCAGCCGTCCAGTTTGACACCACCATTGAGGATGGCATCGCGGATAAGCGCATAGTTCGCGCTCGGATATGCGGACATCAGCAGGGCCGCCATGCCAGAGACATGCGGAGTTGCCATTGAAGTTCCGCTCATGTAGCCATAGCCGCCGCCAGGTATTGTGCTGTAGATGTCAACGCCAGGCGCTGCGACGTCAACCGAAGTCGCTCCCCAGTCTGTTCCACTGCCAGGTCCAAAATACATTGGTTTTCCTTTGGAATCCATTGCTGCAACAGATATAATATTGTCCAGACTATAGTCGCTTGGGTAATGCGGAAGCTTATCATTGTTCTTATAGGCATTTCCGGCTGCTGCGACAACGAGGATGCCAGCCGCCCTCGCTCTGTTCAGCATGTCGTATTCAGCAGGAACATAAGGTCCAGTGCCATCTTTGCTACCTAGACTCATACTTATGACATTTGCCTTGTGATTGATTGCATATTCCATGCAAGTTATGCTGGTTGCAGTGGTGCCTCCATCGCTTCCAAGGCTCTTAAGAGCCATAATCTGTACATTCCAGTTTACGCCAACGACTCCGACGCCGTTGTTGCCGACCGCGCCGATTGTGCCCGCGCAGTGGGTTCCGTGGCTGACGTCATCCATCGGGTCCCCAGTAATCGTTCCATCTTTCTTTGCGTTAATACCATAGTAGTCGTCAATGATTCCGTTTCCATCATCGTCCTTGCCGTTGTCTGGAATTTCGCCGCTGTTTGTCCAGAGGTTTCCCTTTAGGTCGGCATGGTTGTAGTCAATACCTGTGTCAATTACGGCAACGATGATGTCCTTGCTGCCAGTCGTCGTGTCCCAAATTTCTTCTGCGCCAATATCAAATCCAGGTTCGCCACCATTCTGTCCGCTGTTCTTGAGTCCCCAAAGTTTAGAGTATTCAGGGTCGTTCGGCTTGGCGTTCATCTCCACTATGTAATCTGGCTGTATATACTTTACTGCGTTGTACTTGCGCAATGCCTCAATGCCTTTGGCGAGATCAAGTGTCTTCGGGACCTGGATGAGATATGCGCCTGTGGTCTCAAATTTCCTCAAAACCTTTATGCCATACTGGCTGCTTGCGGTCTGTATCATGCTCTCGGAGACATCATCGGAGAACTTGATGATGAGTCTGTCCGCCGCATGCTCGGGTGCAAGCAGGCTTTCAACGGATGCGCTCATGTTCGCTGCATAGACAGCGGCCTCCGCTGCATCCGACTGTTCCGTGTAGTACGGCTCCGCCTTGCCTTCTTTTGCGGAATTCGGTGTACGGAAAGTGTTCGCTATCTCCTTTGCGGTCAACGCGTTCGCGTAGATGTTGACATTGTCAAGCAAACCGCTGAAGCCAGCGCCGATTGACATGCTTGCGCCGACGAAATTGCCGCTGAAGACGCCATTGCCATACGCGGGGCATTCAACGTTGGGGCGACCTGTAACCTGGGCGACCGCCATACCGTTGATGTACAGCGTCATGTTGCGCGTCCTGCTCTCGTATGTCGCAGCGACGTGGGTCCACTCGTCTGCGGCAAGCGCCAACGCAGGAGTCAATGCGGTGTCCTCTGGAACCTGAAGTTTTCTGTCGAAAGCGTCAACGAACTTGGCGTAGGGCACGCCGTTCTCGATGCCGAGTTCGTAGTTGATGGCCTTGTCTGCGACGCGCCTTGTGATTATCGTCGCGTTCTGTCCTGCCGTCTGGGGGCGAACCCATGCGCCGAACGTCCAGTCTGAGAGCGCGTACTTTGAAATCTCGTTTGCCTTGATGGTCAATCCAGTGGCGTTGCCGTCAAGTTGGATGTGCTTGAGGGTCGGAGGCTGCTCATTGTTGAGAGGAGCAAGCGGGTCGGTGATGAATTTTCCGTCCCTTACATTATTAATATATATAGTGGCGGTGCCGCTGCTGATTTCATTGTAGTCGGAGACGCCGTCGCCGTCGGAGTCGTCGGTTCTCGGGTCAAGGCCATAGAGCTGCTTTTCGCCGTTGGTCATATCGCCGCCGAGGCAGACTGCATCGTAGTCGGCGGAGCCGTTGGTCTTGTCATTCGGATCTGTTCCGCAGAGATACTCGTAGAGGTGGACGAGTCCGTCGTTGTCAGCGTCGCTGTAAGGCGAGTTGACGTTGTGGTAGAACTCCCACCAGTCGGGCATTCCGTCGCCGTCCTCGTCATCAAATCCGTAGAGATGTACGCCATTGTTTTCGCTGCACCATCCATTTGCAAAGCCATTCTCTTCTCTCAAGGCATAGCCTTTGAAATCAGGCGTGCCAGGATAGGTGTTCTTCTCAATGAAATCACTGACTGCCTCTGAATCATTTTCATTATAATTGACAGGGCCTGGATGCGCGAAGTCCTCGATAGTGTTGCCGCCGTCGTCAAAACGGAAACAGCGCATGAGGCCTGTATTGTCCTTTCCGACAAGCGAGTACATTGTGTCGCAGATGAACGCCGTGGTGAGGGTACGGTTCCAGATGCGGATTTCATCAAATAAGACGCCATTGGGCCAGCTGGTGCCATTCGGCTTCAGCATTGTGAATGTGAACTCTCTGTGTACTTTGTTGATGATATCGGTGGATCCGCCAGGACCGTTTGCCGACTGTGTGGCATCGACGATTTCAGACCAGTCGTTGACAGGCGCGTACTGGCACTCCTCGACATGCTGCGAGATGCCATCCACGACCAAGCGCATGGATGATGCTCCGCCGTCCCACGTCACGGAGACCTGGTGCCATTTATCATCGACAGGCACAGGAACAGGATAAGAATATGTGGTTCTGTCAACACCGCCATAGAAGTCCGCTGTTACATATAAGGTATTATTATTCAGTCCAACCTCGAATGAGAGATTCTTGTTATCATTACTGAGAACTTTCTTGAACAGTATGCCATTCAAAGTATTGTTGTTGGAATTGAACATTGCCTGTACTGTCCAGACTGGCATACCCGCAGTGTTCTCCTCCTTTGTAAATGGAACTACGATGCCTTCGCTAGAAATCTTGGAGGCATCCAGAGCAGCGTTGTATCCTGGGCTCATGCTATGCTTCGGGCTGCTGCCGCCGCTTACCTCGGCGCCGTCCATTATTCCGTCGTCGTCGTGGTCCGCGACCCACGGATTGGTGCGCCAATGCTGCTCCTCCTTGTTTGTGAGGCCGTCGGGCTCGAAGTCCTCTTCGCCGTCCTTGATGCCGTTGTGGTCGGTGTCCTTTTCGAGAGGACTTGTCTTGGAGAGATATTCATAGTAGTCGTTGAGTCCGTCGTTGTCATAGTCAGTGTAGCCATCGACGTTGCCTGGGCCTGCGGTCGTCAGGTTGCCGAAGTAGGTGTATTCGAACCAGTCTGGGATTCCATCGCCATCGGTGTCGATAGCATCGATGTTCTCGGGGGCCTCGGCGGCGACGTAGGTTCTGCTGACGAAGCGCTTGTATGTGCCAGGGGTGGTGCGGGTTGAGCCATCGGGATTCGGACGCCTGGAGCCATCGCTGTAATTGACAAAACTGATTGTGTCATCACGTGTGCCTAGCAGGTCACTGCCGAAGATCTGTAATGTCAGTGAGTCGCCGACTGTAACATTCTTGGTAGGCTGGAAGACGAGGAAGAAGTCCGCCCTGCGTCCCTCGTCGGTTGTGGGCAGTCTGCCGACTGAGGTTCTGTCGAGGTTCAACTCGATCATATGCAGCCTGCCTTCAAAGCCATTTTCCAACCAAGTCATTGTGGAGATTTTCGGAAGGTCGTTGCCATCGACTGTGCGGGTCTTGATTCTCTGGTCGGTCTTCTCGTCGAAGCGTCCGTCGCCGTTGTCTCTCCAGAGGGAGATTCCGCAGGTGTCGCCATTGTCGGCCAGATCAACGAAGTCCGAAAGCGCGAAGGTGTTGTTCATGTCGATGACCTGGAATGCGAAGTGGTCGAACGAGTAGTTGTTGTCGGGGGCGACGACGCTGAAGCCCAGCAGTGCGGTCTTTCCGTTGATGTCGTATGTTCCAGTCGTGTTGGGTTCGACGAAGAAGACGGGCATCGTGGCCTTGACATTGGTTGTGATGGCGGTTGAGAGTTTACTAGAATCAACAGCATTCTCGCCATATCCGAAGAGGAGGTCCTGGCTCGGGACGATGCTGACACCGAACGCGTCGTTGTAGTCAAGTCCGCGGTTTGTGGCTGACATGTAGTCTCGGCCTTCGCCTGCACCGCGTACGCATATAAAGTAGTCCCAGCCACGCCATTTGCCTTTTGGACGACCATTATCAGGATCTTTCCCACCTATGGTGTCATTGGTGCGTCCTGTGTAGCTCTTGTCATAGTAGTCGTCGTTGTCATAGAGTTCAATTGCTTTCTTAAATTTGAGAAGAACATAGAAGTAGTCGCCTGACGCGCTGATTGACTGTGTTCCGTCCCATTCTGTGTCCTTGCCTGTCGCCCCATTGTGGAAGTACCACTTCAGGCAGTCGGGCGAGAGTTCGACGACTGTATCAGTGTTTGAAAGGCTGCCGAATGGTTCCGATGGCCTGATGCCAACCCTCGGGTCGAAGACCCCCAGGTAACCATCCGTGTCATTGTCTTTGTTGTCTTTCCAGATGCTGACACCAGAGAGGGCATCGCCCGTGAGCGGCGCGATGTGCTTGTCGGGATTGAATCCAGGAGTCGAAAAGCGGATTTTCACGCTGTGCAGTTTCTCGTTGATGTTCGGCTTAGGGCTTCCCGCCATGTTGATGGCAAGAACAGGAACTGGCATGCCGTCGGCTTCAAGCGGGTCAGGAAGCACAGAGTCAAGAGAAGCATCAATATGGTCATCGACATACTTGGAGACCGCAAGTCCAACTGTGACAGGGCGGCTTGTCACATCATTGTAGTTTTTGTTGACATCTGCCAGAGAGCCGTAACCTTTACCAAGAGTATAATTATTTTCTGAAACGAAATCTTCATATCCTCCATTTTGATTTTTTTTCTCTCTATCCAAGCCATCCTGTCGGACGCATTTTACACTTGTAATTTTCATTGTAAAATCACTGCCGTAATGAGGCTGTGTGGTGACGCCTTTTTCCGATGGATTTGAGCAGACACAGATAAAGAACTTTGAGATTCCGTTCTGAGTCTTCTCTAGTCTCGCATTATCCTCATTCTCAGGGGAAAGCGTTGTCGTGTAAGTTCTGCCTGACTTCGACCAAACAGAATGTCTTACTTCACCATTTTCCTTATTGTATTTTAACTTGACTAGACCATTCCTCTTGTCATCTTCATCAAAAAAACCATTATTATTAGTATCTTTGAAAATAGTTATATTATGTTCAGGATCATCCTCATTAACCTGAATGCTAGTGGCAAGATCGGTTCTCGGGTCGAATAGTGAATCAGAAGGAACATCAATTTGAACTTCAATCTGCATCAAATATTCTGTATTGGCTGAAGAAGCTTCGTCACCTGTCGTTCCTGCAAGATTTAAGCCCAAGACAGCGAATGGCTCGTTAAGAGGCATCAATGTCTTCTGAGCCAATCCTGTCGCCCAGTTAATGCTTTCACCATCATTAAGTTGATTAGTTGTCTCTTCATAGTAATTAATTCCATTTACAGTAACAAACTTAATTTGAGAGTTCGTGAATTCAGGTCCTCTTTGTGGCGGATATCCCTCGTTTCCTGGTCCTACTTTATGACCCATTTGAATACTTTTTTTTGAATTGCCATAATTGCTCGTATAATCCTCAAATGGAAGGATGTCATAGACGCAGGATTCAAAGGTCAAGGTGTCTGGAGAAATCTCTTTGTCACCAGTTTCTTTTTCGTTGTCAGTAGTATTGGTCTTGCTGTAATAGGCACCGCGCTTCCATTTAAATTTCAGTTCCTTGCGTGTCCTCTCTTCATCACTTTCGTTCCACTTGTTTTTATCTTTTATATTGTCTTTCGTCTTAATCGTAACAAAAAAGTGTGTCGTGTTACTCATTCCTTGATTCTTGTTGTGTGTTGTCTCGCGGACATCTGTTTTAATGTCGAATGAGTATTCGGTCATGGTGCCTTCATCATCATTCATAATCTCCTGCACCAAAACAATTCCTGTAAGTTCCTGGTTGCCAGCATTCACTTCATTCGATGTTCCGGCTATCAGCTGTTTATGCGAGAATGTGCTTGTAGCACGCGATTTCCACAGCTGGACACTTTTGATCAGCGTAGTATCTACATTCTGGTTATCCGTATCGACGATCACCGTGAATGTCACGGCGTTGTCACGCCAGCTGTGGCCAGCCGTTGTATCGTTCCTTGACGGGTTGAACGTCGTGTCCTGCGAATTAATCGACGAGTTGATCATCAGCCAGGAATCCGCCGTCCAGTGTTCTGAGTCGTAAGAGCTGCCCTTGCCGGCAAAAGTACTCCCTCCACCTCTCGGCGTCAATATGTATGGCGCAGAGGTCTGGGTGTAAGTGCCGTTGAATGTGGCGCTTGTCTGATTCATCACTCTGTCGAACTTCATGATGACGGTCGGCTGCGAGCCGCCGAAGATGGCCTGATTGTTAATCAGCGTGCTGGTCGGATTCGTGAATGTCGTCGTCCAGTAGGTGGCTGTCAATGTGCCGTCTGTCGCCCAGGTTGCGGCGGCCATCAGTACCGCCAGCCCCCAGAGGGCCTTTCCGAGGAATGACTTGTGGTCGCCATGGCGAGCATTGCGTGCTGTCGTCTGGAACCGCTTTTCGATGTTGTGTTCTTTCATCTTGTTTTCCTTGTCGTTTTTGTTTATTTTTAATTTTTGTTTTTTCCATCTTTTCAAGGCCGTTTTTTGACCTTGATATATTTAAGCAAGAATCATGCCAAAATTTCAGCGAAATTTGCCCAATTTCACACTTTTTTGGACACAGTTCTTCTCAAATTTGAAAAATTGACTCAATATAAGCCTTTTTCCCTTAGAATCAAGGCGGTTTGCCCCATTTTTCGCATTTTCCAAAGGCTTTTTCCTCGATGGATTCTCACTCTTAATTCTGGCCAACTGGAATGGATCGAATAAACCAACCAAAATCAACCAGTTTTGTTTGTTTTCGCGTAATGTGAATACATTATTTTATGCTTCATGATTGTATTATAATAGTGCGTAATTTATTTGTGATGATATGAATTTCACATTAATAGTTTTTTTGTTTTCGTAGCACATTGATGAATGTATGAGAGCTATTGAGATCAGGCTCATTACTCGCGCGCGAACGAGTGCGCATACATGAGTTTTATGAATTTATAGGTCTCTCTTTTCACGTAATTTTTTGGTCTATTAGGGGAGGGATTATAGGGTAGGGTTTGTGTAGGAGTAAGTCTTATAAGTCCTATAGGGTAGGTTTGGTAGGGGATAGGGGTAGGTCTGGTAGGTTTGATAGGTATAGGGATAAGTCTTATAAGTCTGATAAGTCCTATAGGGTGTAGGGGTGATAGGGATAGGATAGGTTCAATAGGGAATAGGATAGCGGATTCGTGGTTGTTGCAAAACTATTGACATCCAAACCCGCATCATTACTCGCAGATGAAATCTCTTGCAGGCAAAAAGCGCAGTCACATTGAAAACACCTTTCTGTTGATGAAAAACATGAAAATTGATTGAAATTAGAAGTGATAAAGCACGAGAGTCTGTTGACACAAGTCCCATGACTACAATCTGCAAGGCACAACTATCGGAGCCGTCTTCCGACGAAACATCAATCGGCAGGGCATCCAATTCAAGTCAACAATCTTCATCGTTACTTCGCCACATTAACAAAACGCTATGTTCCCCATGAGGGTAGGTAATTGCAGGAAGTCATTGGAGAGGCGACAAAAACAGTAACGTCCTGCGCATTCCCCGCCGTCCTGCAACTATGGCAACGAGCATGGAACATGGCCATGGTTCGCGACGCAGCCGTATCTCGCGGGCGTCAAGCCGCAACGCGGCGGGGGATACTAGATACTGTGTTTTTTCGCCATGTCAAATCGCTTTACTCTTTTTCCTGAATGATGAAACGTAGTTTTCCTGAAACTCCCTCTTGTTCAGCACCATCGACCTCAGGATCAGAAGCATCTTCCTC
>JAEEGL011662667.1_pt1 | contig 12867 bp, 4 predicted proteins | sample 9134231 | NCBI WGS metagenome assembly JAEEGL01 (sample SAMN16246548, study PRJNA631951) | gut metagenome | biome: gut microbiome; feature: rumen; material: fiber-attached | host: Bos | place: Iran: Karaj | collected 2018-10
ACCCGGAAAAACACCAGGGTGATCGGAATGACGACCGCCAATGTCCGCAGCATCTCCCCTTCCATCAGCTTCACATCCGAGAACATGAACCGCGTCAGGTACGCCACAAATACCGAAAAGACAATGACTAAAACGTCAAAAAGCAATATCGTCCAAGAGGGCAGAACCCTGGACGAAAAAATCCTTTTCCAAAACGAGGTATCCTTCATATTTACAAAGATACGGAAATGGAAGGGGAAAATCAAATGGAGAGGTTATTGTCGATACAAGGATGGCCACCCTGTCATTCCGAGCGGAGCGAAGGAATCTCCCCCCCTTACCACTCCCGTAGGTCCCCTCCCCGTACCCACGGTCAAATTTCCCCCTCCATTTCTCGCCCATCGGTCCCGCAAATGGACCTACAGCACAAATCGGTGCGTCGATGGGTGACTCTTTTCATTCCGGGCTTCCCATGCGTCATTCCGGGCTTGACGAATACCGTCGTTATTACAACGAGGATCGGATCAAGGAGAAGTTGAACGGAATGAGTCCGGTGAAACGCCGAACTCAGAACCATAAAACAAATTGTTAAATCCGTCCAACAAAAGGGGCGCACTTCATTGGGGCCTTTTTGACGGCTCCGAAGAGTTGAAAGAAATATGCGAAACGGCCGGACAACTTGTATTTGCGTTTACCTACTTAGTTATTTAATTCTTTAATTTCGTAAGCCCTATGCGTCGTATCCAACAAATCTTCTGAAAACCTTCGCATCACCATTTTGTGGACAAAGACCTGTTTTGATCCACAAATAGCATCAAACAGTTCTTTTTGCATAATTACAATCCAACCTTCCGAAGCTTCATAATGATCTCTTGAAGAGCCATTGATGTTACCACTCTGCCAGAATACTGACTCTACCACTTTTTCCCCGGCATTATCTTGCCATGCGAAGTAGCCATTCTTACATGGCTTAAGATTCAGCATCTCTGCGAATGCCGGATTCAAGGCTATCCATTGGCTCTTATTGGAGAAATCCGTATAGTATCCCCCCCTTAGAAGAATCAAATCGGAGTCGTTAAATCCCATCCTCAAATACTCAGAAGTATCGTGCATAAAAGGTGATTCTCCGAAGATAGAATTGTTAGGAGGCATTTCCGCGATCACGTTGTCAAACGAAATTTTCGATTGATACTCTTCCAAAGGCAAATTGTCACCCATCTTCTTTATATAGGTTATTTCCCCAATCACCAAGCGTCCTCCATATTCGGGAAGTCCCTCACTTAACCGGGCAGACAGATGAGATTCATTTATCCAGTTTTTTTCCGCCGACCACGATTTGGGTTCTGTAATCCTTTGGATGAAATCTGGCTTCGATTGGGCTTGAATCAGAATATTCTTGAAGTCACGAGATACAAACACACAGTCCAAATACTGCCCTCTCACGGCATTCCCATCTTTTAGCTCAGCCGCTACGGCCAGCATCCCATCAAGGGCTGCACCCGCATGTGCCTTCCTATAAGAATAGCGCAATGCGATAGAATCAAAGTGATGCCTTATAGTCGCATCCTCGTTCTCGTTTGAAACCGTCACATCGCCATGCTGTTTCATTAGTTCTACCGCCCTATAGTCAAGCGTTCTCCTGTTGATTCCTGTACAATGGGCCAAATATCCTCCCCAGTGAGAAGCCACACTCATGATACTGCTCGCATCCCGCCAATTGATCTCTGCAAAATGCTTCTCTCCCGGCAACCAATTTAACGGCTTTTCCTTCGTATCAGTGAAAATCATTGAATACGTAGCGGGCAATGCTTTATACGGAGCTTGTGGTATTTGCTCACCTAACGCTCTAAGGATTATGCCAGCATATACCCGAAACTGATAATTTGTAGAAATCGCTTCGGAACGAGCAATTTCTAGAAAATCAATTAATCTGGAAGCCTTTAATTCTACAAGATAGCAACCAATTTCAAGCAGCAGTCTTTCTGATTGATAATCATTTGGCAAAAGACCCATCAACAAGACTTCACTTTCATTATACAGGTGAGCAAGAAGCATTTTTGCCTTTTCCGCAACACATACTACCGGCAACTTTGCAAGGAATAATAGCCAGTCACGCATTATTTCACATACACTGCTACAATCAGGTGTTACATTTGGCTTATCGGCTTCACAGACCGTATCTTCCCGCAATATGCGGTTCATATAGGCCAATTCCTCTTCCCAAAGAAGTGATTTGTCCACACTGTTTGTCAACAAAGGAACTATTTCCTCTAGATAATGCATTGCCCCGTATGAGGACCCATTAGAAATGTCTTGTGCAAAAAGATCTAGAGTGTAAGTACGTCCTTTCTCTTCATCAATCGCTTGAAGCATTTCACAGGCATTAATTCTGGTCCCACCATCATAAAATCTAGCCCATCCGGACGGACTGGAGTCACATAGATACTCCATAGTCTTGGCCCAAGCATCATCTTTTCGCCCAGCATTAAGCAGAGTTCTTGCTTCTGCTAATACCTTATCTCGTTCTCGTTCTTGCTTATCCTTTGATTCCTCTTCCGAACTCAACATTTCATCCAAAGCCTTTGCCATATCAGTTGAAATGCTTTCAGAACATTCCGTCGCTATTTTGTTCTTCAAAACAGGGACATAGGAATTAAAACCTTCGCCAAGGATTCGCTTCCCATTTTCAACTACAGCTCTAAGTAGATATGTATCTAAAGATGATGTATCATTGTCATCAGTGTACAGATACAGTTCCGTAAAATGTCTGAACAATGCACGATATTCTGATTCATTCTTAGCCCTCTTCAGTAAAGCCTCTAACAAATCAGATTCAACGGACTGGAAATAGTCATACTCCGAATCAAGTAACCAGACAGCCAGTTTAAGTCCTGAACGAAGATTATACTTCAGCGTTTCCTCAAGTAATCTCTCTGCAGCTCGCAGCCTTGTCCTGGATTCGGCCACATCCTCTATGAATTTCATCCGTGATGTGAGCCAATGAATGTTTTCAGTAGCTTTATCAGGATTTAGTTTAATCGAATCACCTATCCACTCAGAAAACAAAGACGGTTGATAGTCTTTTCTATATCCTATACCAAAACTCTCCTCTATCATCCGATGAAAACATGTCTCCGCCTTTTCGTAACATCCAATCTCCAGCCATGCCCGCCCTTGTTTTAGGTTTTCCCGTTCTCGCCCGTCAACATCTTGCCATTGGAGCATTGTCATATTCAACCTTTCCAGTTGATCAACGCACCAGCCTCTGTCATACCCAACTCTATAGAGTGCAAGAAAAACTGTACGTCTGGATTCTGCATCTGCCTGACAAGACGATTCATTAAAGTATGTAACAAATACTTTAGCAACCGCATCAACCATCTCCTCTCCAAAGTATTTAGCTGATTCTATCACAAACTCATAAAAATCTGCTCGCTGTTCCGATATTGTATATGAGTATCGGTTAAATGGAACAGGATTTCTCAAACCGTCAAATGTCCGAATACAGTATTTCACTTGAGGTAAGAAGAAAGAGTCTCTCACACCAGCCTGTGCTCTTCCGGCCATCTGAGCTATAGTGAAGATTCTTCTTGCATATATTACCATCAGTTCATTGTCTTCGTGGGTTTTGTCATTAGGCACAAGGTCAATCATCTTGTCCTGAATACCCAACCGGGCCCTGGTTCTAACGTAATAAATGTGAGATGAAAGAGTATCAAAAGATTGTCGGCTGTCATTCTGATAATACGTCCCCAACCCATTCCAGGCTACTTTTTCAATGTATGATGAAATAATTGCATCATTTTGCCTTGATTTCAAAGCGAGATATGACATCCTGAGATTTCCGATGTCGTCTGATTGAAAGTGTCCAAACTGATTCTCTGCTTCGCTAAAATAGTGGCTTAACAGCCTCCCATCACTAGTTGTTTCACACAACTGTAGAATGGCCTTTTCGTATGCCTTAAATACCACACCCCGATAATTATCTCCTGAGAAGTGGTTTTTAATGGCATCATCTAAATCCTGCCAACGGTTTTGTGCCACAAGAGATGTCAGATAAGCACTTATGAAACGTCTTTTACACTTATCTGCGTTAAAACTTTGCCGGTCGTAATCTGCAAAGGATTGAAGATATGGGATAAATACAGTTAGACGTCTCTCTATGTCTTCCCATCCAACAAAAAAGCCAGCAGTCTTAATCCAGTTCGTCAGGCTTTTAATCTTGTCTCGCAGATCTCCAAACCTGTTATGATATTCTTCTGGTCTTCGGGACAAAAAATCAGGGTAAGAAAGCTCAAACAACAGATTCGCTTCTTCCTTGTCGCCCTGTTTAAGAAAGGCCACAGCAAGCTCCATTGCATAATCTTGAGAACAATGCAACTGCCTTCCCTCCCGAATGATTGTCTTGGCTAGATTACCACGTCCTGTTGCAATAAACTCATTGACTATTGTCAACACGGAGTAGTCTTGATTCTCCATCTGACTCAACTGGTTTTCCAGTAGCATATAGCGGACAAGCAAATAAGGGTCTTTCTTAATCTTGCCTATATCAACACCTCTTTCCATATCTCGCCTCACACTCCACAGAGGTCTGTAGTTTTGCGCTTGGTCAAATAAATGCTCAGGGGTTATCTCTCTTACAAAAACATCGTATTCTTCGGCTTTGTATAAATAATAGCCTCTATCCCAGGTATTCTTGAAATGAGTGGCGAGTTTCTGGAAGTAATAAACGGACTTCCCTTTATCAAACTCACCTGTAATAGCATCTTCCGCTGTCTTGTTTAGTAGATATTGACGGAAAGAATTGTGGAAAAACGATAGTTCCTGTCCATATTTATCATAGCGGAAAAGGTGCCAAATCTGCTTTTTGATATCAACCAAAGTATCTTCATCGCAAAGCACTCTCACATCATCCAGTTTGATTGCACCGGTGAATCTCGAGATTAGTCCTAATGCCTGCTTCAGGGATACTTTATCCAATAGCGGCCCGATAATACGCGCGTAATAATCCTCCACTCCCTCAGGCGCATCATCCATTACAGTCAGCACACCTACACCTTCATTACTAATCTGGTTCAAGAGATATCTAAGGTACAGAGGATGTCCTTGCGACTTGCACCAGCATTTATCTAAAACAGCGGTTGTCGCCAAATTTGAAGACAACAATTTCTTACAAAGGTCATCCGCCTCCATCCTGCTCAATGGCGGCATTTCAACAAGGTTAGCCGCTTTCGTAGATTCTTTTTCTATGACAGGATTTAGCCCTATCCGGTCAAAACGCTGGCTACCCAAAACAAATATAACTCCGTCAGGAATATCGTTGGGTGAAGGAAGCACATCCATAAGTTTGTCCTGACATTCCTTGTACTCTCGCGTAATATGGTCCAGGCCGTCAACTATTATAATAAACGGAACGCCACTTGTTTTGTAGTTGTCTGAAATACTTTCCAGCTGACTATAGAACCTCGCTTTAAGCACAGGCATTTCCATAACAGGAGGAAGTGTTGTTTTATCCAGAATCCCAGCCTTATGTATCTGCTTAACAATATCATTCAGAAACGTCATCCTGTTTCCCCTGCTACAATCATTATTACGCTGCGAAGAAGGGTGCAAGAAATCAAAGGCATAGAAACGGACACATGGGTTCTCGCGTCCTCTTACCCATTGCGTCAACAAAGTGGACTTTCCGGATCCAGGCGAACCTTTCAGAAAAACATATCCCTTGGTTTTTCCCTGAAGGCTATTATCAAGCAGGAATAATCCTTTTGCATTCGGGATATATGATTCCTCCGGCACTATTAGATTATGGTCAAAAATGGTCTCAAACCTATTGGCCCAGCCCAGTCCAGCCATCAGGTCTCTATATGTCACTGGATTCTCTGTTCCCAGACGTGAAACTAACTCTTGTATGCGACGATTCAGGCAAACTATATCCCATTTCCTCGCATCCAGGTTGGCGTCTGCCACTTCTATCAACTCTTGCTTATAGTCAAAGATGAATAAAAAAACCGCCCAGAATTCATCCCATTCTGTTGCTGTAAGCTGACTTTCCTTCTTGAGTTCTTCTACCGCTCGATTCCATTTAACGTCTATTGGCTGACTGTCTCTCAGTTTCCTCAGAACTTCGCGCTCGTATGCCACAAAACCTCCGGATTTCTTACCGGCCAAATCACTAATGCTGTGATCACTGTCGGTCAGGGCTTTTTTAGTCAGCAATTTAGGATAGACAGTCTTGTCGGGGTATAGTCGTTTAAGGTTTTTCCACCCCTTTACAATACCAGGTATCAGTGTGATAAAATCCAGATACGACATCGTGTCTTCTGCTGTTGTCCATTTCACCTGATAGGCATGCACCTCTCCACTGGTCACATAGACAATATCATCCAGCTTGCCAACGTTTTCCACCATGTCAGCAACCCTTATTTCTTCTAGGTCACCAGACACCATAGCATCATACACGCGGATAGCGAATTCCTCGTATTGCGGGAAATATCCACCCTGCGAGCCTCGTTCGCCCCTGCGTGTCATCTTAACTTTAGTGTCTTTTGGAGTACTCATAACAAAACCTTTTCAAAAAAACCTCAGTCCCTGAACAACACTCCAGTTACCCTTCCCGTCCATCGTCATGCACGCGGATAGGTTCTTGGAATGTAGCACCCTCATAGTACCAAGTATAACTTCTTTGTTGCCGGAAATAAAGCAATACAGTCTATATCTCTTCTGTTTCAAAAAGTCACATAGCAGGTCTTTCTTGATCAGCAGCCCGCTTCCGTGTTCTTTAAGCACAGATAAGCTGACTGCCGCTATTTCATCATTATCGCGTTGCCTAACCAGTCCGCGTTCGGCTGTGTACAGTCCCATCGTTTCCATCAGTTCTGCACACGGCATTCCTGCACTAAAAATACGATAGCCCTTCTCATCTATCATCCCAAATACCTCCTCCTGCAACTGCTCATCATAGCTTACTTTCACGCCACAGGGATACTCTTCTCTACCGTCGTCATTGTTCCACTCATCTCGCTTCAGTTGCTTATATGCGTGAGACCAAGGAAATTCGTTCCATCTGAAATCAATACTGTCCTCGTGATAAGGCATGATTCTTTCGCTGAAATCTTGCCGTGCCGCCCATGCTTTCATTTTGGCATTGTCCCTTTCCTTCACAAAACAACAATTGTAGCGTAGCAATCGGTCTCTATTTTCATGATCCACTGTTTCTTTATCCGACTGGTATCCATATAACATCACCCATTGTTCTCCATTAGACCGCAGATATTGCGTACTAATCATAGGGTGCGAAGCCTCAGATTCTACCCATTCTGTCCCATCCTCGATTGTCACGGCACGATTATCATTCTCTGGAAGAAATTCAAGTCCTTTCGTGTATTCCTTTATCTCATCAAGTGTCGGCAACGTCGGGTCGTTCCGGTCATACATATTCGTCCTCCATGGCCAAGCAACGTTCGTCAGTTCTAATGAGTCAGGATAGAATTGGTCATCATTAAATAGGTAGTTGTCCGTCAATTGTGCATATACCCGCCACAACGCCAACCATTGATACTTTTTACCTATTCTCTCAATTGCGTTATGGTGTCGGTCTTTGGAATACTGATTGGCATCGTAGTAATCCAGAATCTTCGAGTATTTATAGTCGTTCTTGATGATAGAGGCAATCATCCTCAGGATCAGTTCCAATTTAAGGGCCTTGTAATTGCCTTTCTCGTCCAGCTCATAGAACTCACGGCTTTCTGCAAACGAATTCCCTCCTATCGTATACCGATAGAAGTCCGACCCCATGCTTAGTGAGTATTCCAGCTGTGCTGCACCCTTTCCTTCCCCGAAATAACCTTCTGGTATGTCTTTCTTCAGCATTCGTTTGGTGGGATGCCCGCTCTTGAATGGCAACTTCAAATCACTGAAATAACCGCTTCCGGGAAACAAGGCTTCTGCCCGGTCGAGAATCATCAGCGTCCATTGTCTCAAATTGATATCGGCTTCCACCTGACCGTTCTCGTTACTATAATACCTTTTCTTCACAAAATCAGCAACAGCCTTGACCTTTTCCAAACTCTTTGTCCTCAGCACATATCCGTAAACCGCACAATACAATCCCGCTAGCACATAATGGTCGTCACAGTCTTTGAAGTCATCCAGGACATAGGGCACCTGACAATCGTTCTTCATAAGGAGTCTGTAGATAAATCCAATCAGGAACTGCCTACTGTCGGGGAAGGAAGTAGTCAGCATCCAGATAGAGAGGTGAAGCAGTCTCGCCTGTGCCAAGCCCGCCTCAAGTCCAACCATTTTATACCTCTTTTCAAGATAAGCCCAGGCTTCTTTTGAATCGAAGAAATCGTTTACAAGTATAGTCCACTCTTCATCCCGCTGGCTCAACTTCTTGCTGTAAAGGAACAAATCAAACCGGTTAAACAAGTCTGTTTGCTCGTCTTTAAGGTGTTCAAGGAGATTATACGGTTCAAACTCGCTTTTCTTCTCATCCAGCCAATTCTTTATCTTTCCACAGTTTCTCTCAGTCTCGTATTCCCGGGACGCCCTGATAAGCTGTGGTCTAAACTCACCCTGAGTGAATTCTTCTATATCTAACACAGCTTCTTTCCTGTACCACATTGCAATCAGGGCTGTCACCATATTGTCGAATTGTGATAAAGGAAGTCCATTCTCCTTAATTTCGTTTGAGATCTTTTTCAACTGGTCAACGATATCCGCATCAGACTTTTCTAATGATAGCAACGCATTGGCTTTCAACACATCCCCGATTCTCTCAAATTCAAACATCACCATGTCCTTGTCATCCTTCGAGAGCGTTTCCATCAGGAGGTTCTCCTTCAGCAAGGCATTCAGCAGGTTATGCTTCCAGAGCTCTCTTTTGCACACATCGTCGGCAATCTTCCTCGCATCTTCTCTCGGAACTACTCCCGCATGACATTGCACCACTGAATGCAAAGCCAGCTTATTCATCATTTCCCAAGTGATATTCCTCTTTTCATCCTCACTAACTATATTGGTGACATCTGCGTTGCGTGCTTTTAGATAGCGACTGTACAAAGTCACAAGGTCAAGATGCTTTCGCTCTGCCTCAGTCAGGTAACCATACGACTGGCAGAATATAATCAGAAACAGTGGCGACTTGAAATGAGGCCATAATCCTTTAGCCACATTCTGCTCAATACCATAGTCTGCAAAATACAATTCAACAGCCTTTTTAATGCTCTGATGAGATGAGAACCCCTCCAAATCGTACCGTAGCCAATCATTGTCTGCACCCATTATACGGTTCACAAACGGATCTCTGATGGTAACAATCAGCTTTATTCGTTCATACTTTTCCAGTTTCTTGGCAAGTTGTCTCAAACTGTCCTTCCAGAAGTATTCACCTGCACCTTCATTCAACGCATCAATAATCAACACGGCGAACTGCTGCGTTTCTTTCATCCTGGCATCCAACTGGGCAAACCCATCCAGCAACGATGCTTTACTCCTGCCACCAAAGGGCAACAACTCTGCCAACTGACTAAAGATAGATTCCGTTGTTTTAAACTGACTTCCAAACAGAAGATAGGGGTAAGCTTTATTTTCAAGATAATCAGCAATATAGCAGCTGAAATGAGTTTTTCCCGTTCCAGCCATGCCTGCTATTCTCATAAACTTCTCTCGTCCGCTCTGATAACGTGGCAGGTTCAGTTCCACCACCCTTCTATGCCGCCGTAATATTTCCACGACAGTTCCAGAATTGGGCGAGTATGCCAGCAGCTTGTCTATATACTGAGGCAAATTATCATAGTCACCATTCTTATAACTTGCGCCAGTGGGTTTCAAAATACTCGGATGCGTTGTAATCTCTTTCTCGACCTTGGATAGTTTTTTCCCAACTTCAACATACTTCTTGAAGATGCAGAAGTAATCAATGACTCCCATCAGCTTGTCATCTTTCTGATGATTGCCCTTATGGTATCTACTTCCTGCCAGATCAATGGCATCCAACACTTGCTCCCTGCTTTTCTTTTTTGAAAGCGCCGTGTCGTCATTTGTCTCCCAGTCTGTTGAAACATCTGTGATACCGTTTTTTTCCAACAGTCCTTTTATGAATTGTATGGAGCAATAACCCAGTTTTCCGTAAGTCTCTGTTGTAACCACCCCTATCACAAAGCCGCTTTCCGTTATTACCGGTGAGCCAGAAAAACCGCTATAGACCCGCATTTCAAAATGGTCTTCCCTAGTGGTCAGTATATCGTAAAGTTTATTAGCGACCTCAGAATGGTTGCTCACTTTTATGGTTATCTGACTGCTCCCTGCTCCAAGCTCTTCCGGGTATCCAGCAATGGTAAGGTGCATGTCTTGGGTATGCTCAAACGAAATGGCAAGTAGCGGCCATTCGTAGTCCTTGGTGTCTGGTATTGCCACCAATGGTTCAAGCAGGGCGATATCCACAAGCAGAGAGGCACTGTTTACATTTATGGCCCTAAAATGAAACACCTCATCACCTATATAAACCAGCACAGGCACTTGATGTCGGAAGTATTCCTCTACCACATGCCGTGCTGTTAGCAATTTCCTGCCGCTCACAAAGAATGCTGTCCCGCGCTTGCTCCCACAACTCACGGGTACTATGCCATATCGCTTTTTCTTGTCAGAAAGTAAATTCATGCTGGTTCAGGTCAAAATCAATGTCAAAGTGATACTTCTTTTGCAAGGCTCGGTCTTTTGCAAGTTGCTCTGTCAAAGTAGTCTTATAGTTCACGTGTAGTGTTCTTTTGGTAATATCGCCTTTCAAATCACAAAGGAGAATCCTTCCAAGCGCGGCTTCACTGGGTCTTACCTCTTCTTCCCCTCCGGTAATAAAATAATGTTCACTTTCTATAAGATTCAGAAGGCTTTCTGTGGTGTTATAATGACTCCCGTGGTGAGCGACTTTTATCGCCTCAAACACAATAGGGAACTCGACTCCCGGATAATGTGCAAGCAATCCTTTAACAACGATGCTGGGTTTCGCATCCCCAAGGAGCAGCACTTTCTTATCATTCTTTTCCCACACAAAGGCCAACGAAGCCTTATTGGCTGGTGTGATGCAGCTCTCTTTAGGGGTTTCTTCCGCCGCTTGTTTCAGTCGTTCTTCAAGGGTTTCGTTGGCTGTCGGCAGGTCATCTGCTGGCTCCTTATAGTGCAGTTCCGCATAACGAATCAACATCTCGTAGAGTGATTCGCAATCACTTAGAACCACATTGTCATCTTCAACGAAAAGTTCGTTGAAGAGTACGCTTCTAAACTTCTCGTCCAGAACCTTTAGCTCTTTTATCGTTGGAGCAAGTATTTTGATGGTGCCCCATTCGTTTAGGTCTATCTCTTTTCTGGCATCCAGACCTGTGTATCCTCTTTCCCATTTTTCCCTAAATGCAGGGTTATCAAGAATTGATTTCGATAGTCCCTCGACGGCTTGTGCGGCTGATACTTGGTTCTCTATGGCGTCACGGAATACGCAGTTAAGTTCACTCTTTATACTGGTGATTCGTTTCTTTTGCACATCCGTTAGTTGGGTTTCTGGTTGATTTTGGGGTCTTTCGTAACTGTTGAAGATAATTTTGCCAATGTTTATGTCAGGTGTTACTTTTAACATCTGATCTACACCCAAGATGTGGTCTTCGTCTATGTGTGTTACGATGAGAAGATCTATTTGTTTGGCAAGAGTGTTTTCCACATATTCTTTGATAGTTGAAGTGTAATCACCGCAGTCTATCATTATGTTGTATTTTCTTTCCCCTTCTTGGAGAAGGAAGAAGATGCAATCGCCGAATCCAGATTGGAATGTTTTTAGTGTTCCCTTCATTTGAAAACCCTTGAGATCTTTAACTTCAACAATTATCCCTTAACCGTAAATATTCCTTCCTCCTTATGCTTCACAAACTGTGTCTCCTTCCATTTCATAGATGAAGGAGTATCGGAGCCATCGTTCCTGGATCCATAGCATTCAGCATCCTATGGCATTTATCTTTCAGCGACTGGTGGAAGCTAAGGTTCATCCGCAGACGCGGCGAGGCCTTGGCCTGGGCGGTCAATTCATTAAGGATGTGTTGGCAGACAATAGTGTTCATTTCAGTCCGAGGTTTCTCCCCCTTCTTTCCCCTTCTACAATTATAACAAAAAAACCCGGCAAAAACTAATGAAGTTTTCAACACCGGGTTGTGGATTATGTTATGAGTCAAGGGGTTCTGCGGGAGGAGGAGGGGACTTGGATCATGTCACTTTATAAACGGCCACACCACCGCCCCCACTACCGCATAGCCGATCCGGAAGAACCAGTTCTGCGGCCAGTCCAGGTCCACGTCCGCCGTCTTCGATTTGAAAATCCCCAGGGCGTGAAATGCGTTGTGCGCGGCCCATTCGCGGGCAAGCGATTTAATGGAGCGGTTCCAGACCAGGCTCTCCGGATGGGACTCACGCATCGACAGGAGCTCGCGCTCGAAGTCCGCTTTTCCGACCTCGAAGGAGGAGGTCAGATGAATGTTATCCGGGGTGATTTCAAACTGCATAAGCCCCTATCGACAAACCACCCTCCTCCCCATCATCGCCACTCCGGCGCCGACAAAGCCTCCGAGGGTGTTCAGGACCAAATCCGTGACCTCGAAGAAGCCGACGCCAAGGAGCAGCTGGAGGCACTCAATGCTCAGTGATAGCCCAAACGCGGCCAACGTCACCCGCCCGAGCTGACGCCAAAACCCAAGTCGCCCCAAAGATGAGAGGAACTCAGACAGGAAGAACCCGAAAGGGACGAAGACGGCGAGGTTGGAGAGGCGCTCGACCTGGCGGCGGTAGCCGGCATGGAATAATCGACCTGGATCCAGGCGGAGGACGGTGCCGGTGGCGTGCGGGTGGACA
>JAEEGL013419629.1_pt1 | contig 12867 bp, 4 predicted proteins | sample 9134231 | NCBI WGS metagenome assembly JAEEGL01 (sample SAMN16246548, study PRJNA631951) | gut metagenome | biome: gut microbiome; feature: rumen; material: fiber-attached | host: Bos | place: Iran: Karaj | collected 2018-10
ATATAGAAAATATTATAAAATTCAAAATTGGATTGCAGAATTAGGAGGATTAATTAGAGCAATGACATTAATTGCAACATTAATAAATTATTTTAATGATAAAGCAAGTTATTATGAATTATTAATTAATAAATTATTTGATGTTGATGATATAATAAAATATTTTCAATTTTCAGATTCATTTATAAATATTCCTTCAAAAAGAAGAAAAAGAGATTCAATTGTTTTAAGAAATGCAAAAAGAGAAAAAGATTATTTTGAAAAAGGTTTATTTCGTACTAATTCAGATAAAAAAACATCATCACATCAAACAAATAATTTTTTTAAAAAACAACAATTAAAACCAAAAAATTCATCAATGGTAAATTTAAATGCAAAAGATGATACATTTGGTTTTATGAATGCAATTTCTATATCAAATAAAATAGAAAATGAAAATAAAAATAATTTATCATTACCAAATAAAGAAAAAGATGTTAATAAAAGTGATTTAAGTAGTCAAAATAAAGTAGATGAAAAAGATTTATTTATAGAAAGTTTAAAAAGAAATAATCAAACAAAAGAACATTTTGAAAAAGTTAAAAGTAATAGATTTACCTTAAATTGTTTTGAAGCATGTAAATTTTTTTTTAAAAGTGATAAATATAATCCAAAATATAATTCTTATATTGGAGGAAGAGAATTAATCAGTGAAAGAACTGATTTAGTTTATATATTAAAAAAGAATTTAGAATTAGATAGATTTAAAAATTTATTTTTAAGAGATAATCAACTTGTTCTTTTAAATTCTTTAACAAAATTTTTACTTGATCCTGAAAGAGTTAATTTAATTGATTTTGAAACTTGTTCTTATGAAAAATTTATTGATTGTTATGATAATGTTTCTAGAAAGACTAATATGATTGATTTAAAACTTTCAAAATGGGTTGAAAATAAATATAAATTAGAACAACACAATCAAAGTGCTTTATAAATTATTGTTTTAATAAAATTAATTTTTTAGATATATTTTTATAAGACTAAATATTAAATATTATTCTTTATAATTAATTATTGATTTAATTTAAATCACTTTTTATTATTGAATTAATAGTGATTTCATCATTTTCTATTAATTCATAATTATTATTTTTTCTTTTTTGTAAAATTATTATAACTAAAACAAAAATTAAAAGAATTATTAATATTATTAAAATGATAATATTCCATTTTCCATATATATCTGTTATAATTACACCATTAATATCATTTTTTCCAATTGTAATATCTCCAAATTGTAATGCTAAACATTTTAAATAATTTTCTTTTGAATAATTTTGATATGTTATAACTTCATTTTGTGTAAAACGAACATTACTTATTTTCTTTTTCATAAATCTTTCTTTATAGTCAAAAAAATAACAAAATTTATTATTTTTAGAATCATTAAATTCTATTTCAATTCCTTCATTAATTTTAAAATTTTGCATAATGTTATTATCATTTTTTTCATCTATGAAACTTATTTGATAAACTTTATTATAATATTCATCTTTTTTTCTGTAATTAAAAAGAGGATAATTAATATATTGAACAATACAATAGTAATGTAGTGAATGATCTTGTATTGATTTTGGAATTGGAATTGTAATGTTAACATCATCATCTTTATAATATACTTTTTTGTTTGAATTATTTTTTTCTAATTGAAAATAATTATAATTATCAAATTTTAGAGCAAGATTTTTTAGAATTTTATTACTTTTACATAATTTTTTCAATATAAAAGGAATTAAAGGAAATTTATTATCTTTTATGATATTATTGTTATCAATTTCAAAATTAGTGTTTTGAAATTGAGAAAAAGTTATTGAAGAAATTAAGTTGTTCAATATATAATAATATAATCTTAAAATATAATCATTCAATTCTGGATTTTTTAATAAAAATTCATATATTATTTGAATTAACATTATTGTATTTTCATATGAAAATGAATCAATATTTATTGTTATATAATATAATAATAAAAATGTTGTGTTAAATAAATTTTTTTTACTATCCTTTTGTTCATATAATAGAGTTGTATTATATTTTTTAATTAGAGTTGCATTATATTTTTGGATCATTTCTTCAATTATTTTTATTTTTTCATTAAAACAATATTCATAATCAATATAATTACTACATTTTGTTAAATAAAGTTGGATTGAAAAAGTAAATAAATATTCCTCTATTTCCTCATTATTTATTTTTCCTTTAAATTTTGAAAAACTTTTTTTTAAATTTTCAATTTCAAAAAATAAATTATCTTTATTTTTGTGTTGATTTGTTAAAATTGCATAATTAAGATAATTTGGTAATAAAAGTTTATCTAGATCAATATTTAAAGTTAAATTAAAAGATTTATTGAAACATTGAGGTAAGAATTTATTTTTTAAATCATTACAATTTGGAAATAATTTAAAATTTGATGTTTTTATTGTATTATTGATTATTTGTAATACAATAAATGGTGAAGAATGTAAATAATGATAACTAAAATTTGGTAAATTATAACATTGAAAAATTAAATTCAAATTAATTTTTTCTTTATAGAATTCTTTTGGAATATTTATTTCAAAATTTTGTTTTTCTTTTGTAATTATTATAGAATCTTTGAAGTCTATTGGTTCAACATTTTCTAAAATTCTATTTGTGAATAATATATAACACTCTATATTTGAATCATTATTCATTGATTCAAATTTAACAATATTATTTTCTAATCTAAAATTTAGAAAAGTAATATTTTTCTGCTTAGGTTCTTCATTATCATTTTCTAAATAATAATTATTATAATTATTAATTATTGGTTCTGGAATATTTAATTTTCTAAATTTATCTTTTGTAATCTGAGAAGTAAAATTATTAAATTTTTCTTTATAATTATCATTTCTTGTATTATTATTTGTTGATAGAACACATATTCCATTTCCAATTGTATTACTAACATTCCTTTTAATACATTTATTCCAAATTCTTTTTTGATTTGTTATAAAAAAATTTTCACAAAATTTAATTATTTTGTGAATAAAAATATCTTCTTCTTTTTCTGTCAAATTACTAAAATTAAAATTTATACAATTTATAGGGTTAATATTTTTAGAATATTTAGGTCGAAGATTTATTTTATAATCTGAATTATTAAAATTTCCAAAAGTAAGACTTTCATATGTAGAATTATCTTTATTGATATTTTTAAAATAACATATCATTTTATATTCTTGATATATATTTAAATTATCAAAAAATAAAATTAATTTACCAAATTCTTTTTGAAATTTATATATGTTATAATATCCTTTTGTTTTCTTTTGATAAATAACATCTGATTGATCTAAAAAAGGTTTGTTTATTTCTGTTAATGAACAAAATAATAAAATACCATTTAAATCAAAATCTAATGAAATTTTCAATGAATTAATTATTGGACTATCTTCAATTTTCATACTTAATATTGAATTTTTTAAAAAAATTCCTTTGAAATCTGTTTCTAAATCCGAATTTATTTTATTTTTTGTTATATTTGCATTAATGATAAAGCAAGTATTTTCAGTTGTTATTTTAGATATTGTTCGATTAAAAGTAAATAATAAAATATTTATATCATTATATGATTTAATTGTAACACTTTCATTTATAGTATCATCTAATTTGAAATTTAGATTTAAATCATCAACATTTTTTATTTTTTCTAATTCAATATATAAAAAATTATTGATAGTTTTTAAATTTATTTCATTTTTTTCTATAATGGTAATGTTAAATTTATGAATAATGAAATTAGTGTCAGATGATAAAAATTGAATTGTGTGTGTTTCATTTAAAGTTCTATTTGAATTACATGAAATTCCAAATTCAAATTGAAATATATTTCCTTCAGTTATATCTATTATAAAACTATTATTAAGTATTTTAAAATCTTTTATATTATTATCTAAAAAAATTGTTGTAGAAGTAATTATCAAATAATCTTCTTTTTTTAATTTTTCTTCATCAATGTATACATTTGCATATAATGTATTATATTTACCTTTAGTTATTATAATATTATCTACATTATAATGAGGATTATCACTAATTGTTATATCAAATATTGTTTTTATATAACATATTTTAATCAAAAAAAATAAAAAAAGAAAAAATTCCTTCATTTTCTTTTTAAATAAACAAATTACATTTATTAATAATAATCAATGTAATAATAAAATTGTAAAAATAAAAATCTAAAATATTATTCATTATTAATTAAAAAAAACAAAATTTAATTAAAAATAGAAATAAAAATAGGAAAATAAGGAAAACCAATTAAAATAAAAGGAATAGAACAAATAAAAAAAATAATAGTAAAAAAATAAACAATTAGCCATAAAAAGATATTAGAATCATTCTTAACACAAAAAAACCACTTTATACAATTTTTAATATATATAAATCCTCCTACAAATAAAAAATAAAAACTAGCCAAAACAAAAAATAATTGAATTAAATAATTAATAAAACAATTTTTTTTTTGAGAAACTTCATTATCAAATCTATAATAAACTTTACAATAATCCTCATTACTAATATCCATATGAGAAATATCATAATCTTTTAAACAATATTTACAAATTTTATGAAAACAATTTAAACATTTTATAAAATGACTTCCAGTTTTAGAAAATAAAGAAGGTTCATTGCATTTAGGACAATATTGGTTTTTGGTTTTATTAAACATAAAAAAATTTTGATTTGAATTAATATCAATTACATGTTTTTGAGTATATAATTTTAAAGTTTCTTTTCCTTGATAATTTGAATTATATCTTTCTTGTATTTCTAATGTTTTTGCATTGGAAAATATATTTGGTTTACCTTTTAGTAAATTAAAATGTTGTTCACTTATTATTTTTTTTAATTTTAAAATATTAAATTCATATTTACAATAATAAACTGGACATTATATTTTTCTTTCTCCTTGTTCTATTAAATCTTCATAATAATTTTTTATACATTTTCTACAAATTTTATGTTTCTGACATTTAGGTAAATATATTTTTTGAGAAGGGAAAGTTTTTTCACAAATTATGCAAATTTCATAAATATTTAATCTATCAGTTTCAGAATAATTATTATCTTCAAATATTATAAAACGAGGAATTATATTTTTATGTTCTCTTGATGCATTATCATCATCTTTATATTCTTGAAATTGATTATTATTATCATCATTTATGTTTATTTCATTTAAAATATTGTTTTTAACACTTTTTGTTTCATCTTGATCATTTTGTACTGATTTATTATCACAATCTGAAAATTTAAATATTGAATTATTTTTTTCTAATTGTTCGTTTTCATTTTGATTTTTTCTTTTTTCTGATTCTTTATAACTATTTAATTCTTCTTTTGAATTTGTTCTCAATTGAATAAAATTTGGTATTTCTTTTTTATCTATTTTTTGACTTTTTATTAATTCAACTGATTTTTCAATGTTTTTTACTGTATTATCAATTTTAGTTTTATTTAAATTTTGACTATTTTCTCCCATATTTAATTGAACTTTATATCTTCCTTGTTCTAAAGTGAAAATACTTCCTTTTAATTTAGAACTATTAATTCTATCTTTTTGAATTATTATTATTTTTGATTGACTTTTTGTTAATTCTTTTTTTTTTCCTGATAATGGACGAGACATTTTTAATTGAAATTTTTATATTTTTAATATTTTTTTTATTTATTTTAAATTGAAAATAATAATTAATATACAAAAGTTTTATTTTATTTTCTAATAATTTATGCACGTATAATGTTATTGAAAATGTTCTTTTTTTAATAAATAATTTGAATTTTAAAAAATGAAATCAAAATTGAATATTGAACAATTAAAGAAAATGAATATGCAATTTAAAAATCAAATCAGGAATACTCTTTTAAGAATTGGTAAATTAATTGAAAAAAAAAATAATCTTGATAAATATAAAGATAATTTACAATTAAGCCCCGAAACAAATTATTTAGAAAATAATTTAGTTTTAAATGATTTACCAGACAAACAACAAATATCAATTTTTAGAGAAAGTATTTTAGAATTAAAAAAAAAAATTGCAAAAATTGAGAACAAAACGAAATTCATTATTTATAATAATAATCAAGCAGAAATTTTTAGTTTTACCCATTTAAAAAATGAAATAAAGAAAAAAAAAGAACAATTATATTATTTAAATTATGATAACGAAATACTTGAAAAAGTAATTAAATCAAATAATGATAATTATAATTATTATTTGATAAAAAATGATGAAAAACGAATTATTAATCAATTAAAAGAAGAAATTGATTATAAAAAAGAAGAATTAAAAACTAAAAGAAATGAAGAAAAAGAAGGAGAAATACTTCTTAAAAAGTTAAATAAAGATATTAATAATTTAGAAACTAATATTCAAATTATAAAAGATAATATAAAATATAAAAAAGAATTAGATAAAAAAAATATTACAATACAAGAAAAAAAATTTAATCAAAAAAAAGAAATTAAATCAATTCAAGATAAATTAAACAATATACAAATAATAATGAATCAAGATAAAACTACATATCATAATATATTAAAAACACAAAGAGAAAAAATAAATTCTTTATTTCAATTCATTCAATCAATAGAAGATAATTATAGAAAAGTTTTAAATTTTGATAGATTAAATAAAATAAAAGAATTAGGAAAAATTAGGAAAATTCAAATAAAAAAAAATGATGAAATACATCAAATTCATGAAAAAAATAAAGAAAAATTTCATATTTTACCTATAATAAGATCAGTATCTGCATCAAACAATAAAACAAGAATCAAAATAAATAATAAAAACGAAAATTTAAAAAAAATTTATTCATATGTTTTACCTGAAGTTAATAAAAATTCTTTAAAAATAAAAAAGCCAAGAAAACTTAATTTAAATAAAAGTAAAAATTTTGATGAGAAAAAATATAAAATTCCTTTTGCAATTTATCCAAAAAGATCTTATACACCAATAAATCAAATTAGAAAAATATATAAATAATATAACTTTTTAAATTATAATTTTTTTTAAAAATACAAAATTAAATATAGGTTTATAAAACAATGTAATTTAATTTATACAATTATCATCTAAAGTTTCTAAATTAATATATCTAATATAAATATTTATAAATAAAATATATAATTAACAAATTCTTTTGATTCTGAACCTGAATCACTATTTTTGTTGTTAATTTTTAAAATTTTTTTCACTATCTTTTTCCTTTTCACTTTCTATATTTTCAATTTTTTCACATTCTTTTCAATTTCTTCATCTTCTTCATTTTTATTATTTTGATTTTTAATATATTTTTTTAGTATTTCTAAATTTGATTTTGATTCTTCATTCTATATCATTTCTAGTTTTTGTTTTCCCTTTATTTTTTCATCTTCATTAATTTTAATATTCCACCAATAACTTGATAAAATAAATCACTAAAACAAATATAAGAAATTACTTGAAATAGATTTTATTTAGAGGAATTAAATTATTTTTTTCAACTAGTTCCCTTTTTATACTTTTAATTGAATAATAAAATAATAACTTACCTTTTTCCAAAAAAAATTTATAATGAAAGCAAAATTTTACAAAAATAAACAATTATTAATTTTTTGGAAGTTAAATTTAATTGAAATTTTTTTCAATTAATTTTTAATACATATTATAATTAAAAAATAAACTAAAGCACTAAAAAATTTCTAATAATTTGAAAATAAAAATCATCTAATCTAATCTAAGTAATTGTAATATAAAAAATATTTTTGATATAAATCTATACTCTCAACTCAAATATAAGATCTTTATTTTATTTATACATTTGTTTAAGTTTACTTTTAATAATTTATTATATTTAGTTTAATTTTCTAAATCATTTTCACTTAATAATTAATATAAACATCATTTCCAATTTCATTTTAATTAAAATCTATAACTTCATTTTTACATTTTTATTTTCTACTATTTTTTTATTTTATTTTTTTTTTCTGAAGGAAATATATCATAAATTGAAGGTTATTCCTACTTTTTTGTCTTTGAAAAAACTTATTTTTATACGATTTAAAAAATTGATTTTAATGATTATATCATAATAATAAACCATAGAATTATTATTATTAAATCATAATTTTTAATTTACATTTTGACATTCTTTTTTTATTTTTTCAAATTCAAAAGTAATTTATTTTAATTAAACTTTTTATATAAATAATTATGATAAATTAATTAATAAATTTATACAATTTTTATATTTTCTTTAAAAATACTATTTTTGTTCAATTAGTTTAAAAGATTAATTTTGTTTTATTAATAGAAATTCTATTTAATTATTTATTTATTTTAATTTTATTAAAATCTCTATTTCTACTTATAATTATTATAATTTACTTTTATCTAATTTATTTTTTTATTTTTATCAATTTTATATATTGATTTAATCAAATCTTTATCTGAAATATAATAAAAATATTTTATTATATATATAGAATATATATAATTGTTTAATTTATATGGATTCAACAAGATTTTAAATAAAGAAATAATTTTATAATATTTTAGAAATAAAAAATTGAAAAATAAATTATGGGATGTATATGTAATAGAAATAATTTTTGTATAAAACCTTTAAAAAATCTAAATAAAAATAGCGCAATAGACAATCCACAATATTATCCAAATTTAGATTCCAAAATTATATATAATGGTTCAAAACAAATGAAAAAAAAATTATCAGAATATTCAATCATAAATAATTCAAATAATGAAAATTATAAGAATGAATGGCAAAAAACATTAAATAATAAAATAATAAATGAAGAAAATAGAGATAGTAAAATAAGTAAATCATTTAATATTGAATTATTACCAATGAATGAAACAAGTTTTAATTCAGGAATAGATAAATCAATAAAAAAAAATCAAAGTTTTAAAACAAATTTAATAATAAGACTTCCAAATAAATCTCCTAAAAATTTAACCCATGAAAAAAAAATAATAACTTCAATTCAAAAATTAAGAAATGTTGCTTTTGATTCAAAACAAAATGGTTTTGATTCTTTAAATTCAATAAATCAAAATATTATTTTTTCAATTTCACCTAATTTTAATGATGAGATGTTTGAAATTTGGATTGAAAAAAATGAACAAATTTTTTTCCAATTCAAAGAAAATTTAAAATGGGGGATTAAACAAAAAGGTTTAGTTGATTATAATGGATATAAAAATGAAAAATTTCAAAATAATAATTTGTGTTGTTTATTAATGAGAGTTGGTTATGAAAATAAATATAATGTCATATATGATAAAACTCCTTATTTTTCTAAATTTGAAGGTCCTTTATTTCTTAAAATGAATATTAGTAAAAGTGAAGTCATTGAAAAAAACTATTTTCTTGATGGTGAATTAGAATGTGAAATTTTTAATGTAAAAAAATTTAGTAAATGTCAAATTTTAAAAAAATTAGATTTTCCTTGTTCTGATATTGATATTAATTGTTTTGAAATATTGAATTTAATTAATATATTTAAAAGAACTCCTAATAAATTTATTAAGTTATTTTATCCCAATGAAAATTTTGATATTCAGAATATAAAAGAAAGTAATAATTTAATAAAGAATGAAGTATTACAAATAATTAGTGATGAAGAAAATACTTCATTTAAGTATGATAATAATAAAGAATATTATAATAATTTAGTAAAGAAAATAATAAATTATTCAAATGGAGTTCAAATTAATGATCTTAAATTATTATATTTCCAAATTTCTATTGATAGTAATGAATCAATTATTATAATTAAAAAATTAATTGAAGAAAATAAATATTATTTTATATTTGATAATGAATTTAAGTATATTGGAATATCTATAAAAGAATTTGAAAAAGGATATAATTTTGATAATATAAAATGTTATTTTTTACTTTCTAATTTACTAATTTAGTATGAACATTTTTTCAATATTGAAAAATTTATTTTTATGAATGATATATATATATATAAAATAATTGAAAAATTATATTATTTAATTGAATTATTTAAGAAATTTTTCACACTTTTATTTTGAAATATTTAATTATTATTATAATAAATAATGAATATTTTGATTCTTTGTCCTAGATATTCATATAATGTCCACATTATTTCTTTAATTAATTAGATATTTGTTTAAGACATGAAAAAGATGATTATTCAAATTATAATAAATATAAAAATATTTATAATAATAATCAGGATATTGAATTTGTTGAAAATGTATAATAAATTTTCAATAAATGTTAAAAAAGATAAGTAAAAAAATTTATTTGAATTTAATAAATAATAATTAAAATATAAATCTTATAACAATTATATGATGAATATAAAGGAAAATTTTTATTTCTTGAATTACAATTATATGAAATATATAAGAACATTTAATAAAGAAACTAGTAACTTCATTAATTTTTTCTGAGAATATTACTATTTCAAATATTAGTCAATTATTTGATGATCATTTATATATATATAATGAATAGATAAAATTAACATATTTAATAATATTATTCCATCACATAAATATTATTCTAATTTTAATAAAAGAATTAATTTTATTAAGCATATATGAAATAATATAATTTATATTTTTTTTAAATTTAATTAGTTAATTTGAATTAAAAAAAATATGAAAAAAATAATAAACAGACATAAATAATAAAAATGTCAAATCTAGAAATAATAAAAAAAGAAATTGGACCAGGTATAATTCTAATAACAGAAACTGAAAAATTTGAAAATTCAGAAATAATAGAAACACATATTTTTAAAATTCAATCAACAACAATGAGTACAATAACATTTACAATAAATTTTCAAAATTCAAAAAATATAAAAATAGAAAATATAAAACCAAATGAAAATATAACAACATCAACAATAAATCCATTTGAAACAAAAGAAATAGCAAAAGTTAATGTATTTCAAGATGGAAAAATGAACACAAATTACACATTAAAATTAAGTGTTCCTGATAAATCTCAACAAGAAAAGTATATAATAAAAGATATAGAAAATTTAAAAACAGAAATAAAAAAAAAAGAATATTTAAACTCAATTTCATTTGAGCATTTATCAAATGAAGAAATTGAAAAAATATTAAAAAATGATAAATTTATAGATTATGATTTTTTACCAAATGACAATATATTCATAAGTGAAAAATATGATAATAACATAAAAGAATATTTAGAATATTTAATTCATTGGCGTCGCCCAGAAGATTTTATTTTAAAGGACAAAAATTCTAATATTAAAAATAATGAAATAAAAGTATTTAAAGATAATGAATCAGATCCAGAACCAAATGAAATAATACAAGGAATTTTACCAGATAATCATTTAGAAAGTGTATTAAGTGCATTAAGTGAAAAGAATAATTTAATAAGAAGATTATTTAAAAATGATAAATATAATAAAAATGGTATTTATCAAATTAGATTATGTATTAAAGGTGAATGGATTACTATAATAGTTGATGATTTATTTCCTTGTTTTCCTAATAGTTCTCCTATGGTTTCAAGAAGTAAAATTGATAATATTTGGATTTTAATTATTGAAAAAGCACTTGCTAAAATTTATGGTTGCTATTATAATTTAACTGCTTTAAATATTAGTGATTTTTTTAATGTTTTAACTGGCTGTCCTACTTGGTTTTATTCAATTAATGATGCTTTAAATAATGGAAATGAAGATGAATTATTTAATAATTTATATAATTATGTTGTTAAAAATAATTATGTTTGTGTTTGTGTTAGTAAAGATAGAGATCAAAGTTTGAAAGAAGAAGATAATTTTTTAACTATTGTTAATTTTGGTTATTATGTTTTAAATTTGAAAAAAGTTAATAATGAAAAATTTATTATTTTAAGAAAAGTTTGGGATGATGGGACTAAAAATAAATTATATAAACAATATGAAATTGATTTAATTAATAATTTTCCTGAATTAGAAAATGATTTAAAACTTGCTACTTTAATAATGAAATTTGAAGATTTTATTAAAGAATTTTCATCTTTTGCAGTTTGTTTTATAAGAAATTGGAATGAAGTAAGAATAAGAGGAAAATTTGTTTTATTAAAAGAAGAAATAAATGTAATATCAAAATGGTATTATTATATTAAAATAGAAAAACAATCAAAGATTATAATTAGTTTATTTCAAGATGAAGATAAATTTAAAGAAGATGAAAGTAGAAAAGAATTATTAGATATTGGATTAACAATATTAAAACAAGATTTAAAAACAAATGAAATTTCTCATTATCAAAGTTTAGATTATTCAAAAGTTTCTTATATTCAAATTGAATTAAATTTAGATATTGGAAATTATATTATTCTTCCGAGAACAAGTGGCTGTTTTTTTGGAAGACCTTTAAATTCAAAAGAAGAAAATACTATATTATATGATGAATTGAAAAAAGACTTTACTCCAATTTTTAAAAATACTATTAGTGATATTTTTAAAAAATTTGATTTATTATTAAATCAAAAATTAATGTTTACTGAATTTAAAGGATTTTATTCAAGTATTTATAAAAAGAACTTAAGTGAAGATGAATTTAATAATATTTATTTAAAAAATTATTCTTCTCATGAAAATGGAATTACTGAAAAAGGTTTTTATCAATTTTTTAAAGATATATATTTAAAAGAAGGAGAAGATAAAATAAAAGAAATATTAAATAATTTAGGATATGATAATGATTTATATTCTTTAAGAAGTAGAAATTTTATGATAACATTTCATTCAAATAATGAAATAATAATAAATGTAAG
>JAEEGL014599049.1_pt1 | contig 12867 bp, 16 predicted proteins | sample 9134231 | NCBI WGS metagenome assembly JAEEGL01 (sample SAMN16246548, study PRJNA631951) | gut metagenome | biome: gut microbiome; feature: rumen; material: fiber-attached | host: Bos | place: Iran: Karaj | collected 2018-10
AAATTTAATATTAATGAAAAAAGTAATATTGAATTTAATTATAATGTTATTGCAAAATTAGTAATATTAAATATTGATTCAACAAAAGTTTTCTATGATGATGAAATAGAATTAGTAGGAGATAAAAAAGTTATATTAGCAAATGAAAAAGTATTAGATATTCATGAAAACATTAATATAGATTATGATTATTTTAATAATTTAGCTAATAACTTTAGACAGAGATATGGATTAAATACAACTAGTTATATTGAAGTAGTATTAAATGTTAAAGGAAAAAATTTAGATAATAAATTTGATTTAAATGATACATATACAAGAAGTATTAAAATTCCATTAGCTCAACAAGAAGTTGAAATTCAAGTTGCAGATGATAATTCTAGTTCAGTTCATAAAGTAATTGTTAAAAATAAATTACTTGTAAGCAATAGATTATGTATTACAATTGGATTTGTTTCATTAGTTATTGCTGTAATTTGTTTTGTAAAAATTGTTAATATGTTTGCAAGAGTATATAGACCTAGATCATCTAAATACGATAAATATATTAAGAGAATACTAAAAGAATATGATCGTTTAATTGTTAATACTACTACATCACCTGATGTTGAAAACTTTAATTTAGTACGTATTAATAGTTTTGCTGAATTATTAGATGTTCATGATAATTTAAATTTACCAATTAGATATTATGTTATTACAGAACATCATAAATCAATATTCTATGTAACTCATAATAATGAAGTTTATGTATATATTGTAAAAGCTGTTGATTTAGATAATGAATAAAAAAAAGGAGAGTGATCAATGTGCATAAATATATTAGAATGTTACCTATTATATTAATAGGAAGCGTTTTATTTCTAAGCATTGGTTTCTCTGCTTTTTCGTCTAATCTTGTAATTAGTGATATTAAGGCATCTGTAAGATCAACAAAAAATATTCGTGTTACATCTTTTTATGCTCTTGATAGCGCTAATGAAGGTAGAAGTTTATGGGAAGAATATGATGTTAATAAAGTTATTACAGAAGTATCACTTCCTAATGCAAATTCAAGTGTAACTTATATGGTAGAAGTAACAAATCTTGATAGTAAATTAATGATGATTGAAGATATTGAAGGTTTACCAAACAATGTTACTTACGAATTAGTAGACTACACATTAAAGGATAGATTATGTGATAATAATAATCATTGTAATTTAGGAGCTAAAACAAATTTTAAAATTATTTTAAAAAATGAAGATGGATCAACTATTGATGATAGCATCGTAGCTAAATTAGAATTAAAATTTGCTGTATACTCATATAAAATTATCTTTGATGCTAATGGTGGAACAGGTACTATGGAACCATTAGAATTAGAATATGATGAATCAACTACTTTACCTGCATGTACATTCCATAGAGATGGATATACATTTATTGGATGGAATACTGAGCAGGATGGTAGTGGAATATCATATACAAATGAACATGCTATTCAAAATATTAATGGTTCTGAAAACGAGGTAACATTATATGCTCAATGGGTAAGCACAGTTGATTCAATTTATTATCCTGGCGTATGTAGATTTAATGGTGCTGGAAATGATATTGAGGGTACATGTGCTGAAGGGCAACACATAGATTATATTAATACTGGTATTGCTCCTTTCAATGAAAGTAATTTTGAAAGAAATTTTGTTTTATCATTAACTATCGATAGTGTTGATAATAGTTCATTTAGTTCTACTAGTAGAGCAACATTATTTAGTATGATATATGAAAATAACGACTCTGTTGGTAAATTCCCTGGTGCTGTACTTCGTGCTGATAGTGGAAAATGGTTATTACAAGGAAGCCGCGGTATTGAACCAAATTATGCTAATAAAACTTATTTCCCAAAAGAAGATCTTATTGGTAAAGAAATAAAATTAATAAGATATAATGATGGTGAAACTATTAAATTGTATTATACAATTGGTAATGACGGACCGTATTTATTAAAAGATATTACTGATATGCCGCATCCATTTAATACATATTTAACATTTGGAGATGCTTTAGATTATGATAATGTTACTCCAATGAATCGTCATATAATAGCCGATGTAAGTGATATTTCATTTGTGTTCTGGCCTGATGGTTCATCACTTGAAGATATGTCTGGAATTACAGTTGTTCCTCCAGATGATGATGATATGGAGACAGTATTCTATCAACAAGGTGTTTGTGAATTCCATGGTTCATCTACAACAATTACTGGAGATAGCTGTAGTTTATATCATAATAAATATATGATTAATACTGGTGTTCAGTTATTTACAACTGAAGCATTAACTAAGGATTTTGATTTATCATTTAAAATTGATAATTATGATCCAAGCAGCCAAGAAATAAATCAAACTACTTTAATGAATACATTCCGTGAAAGAACTGGTACTACAGGTTATGGTATATTATTAAGAAGGAATTCTGGTAATTTACAATTTATTTTCCGTGATGGTTCTGGTGTCAAAAAAGAAATAAACTTATCACCAGCAACTACAAATTCAATACGAATTATTAAAAAAGGTGATAATGTTTGTTATAGTGTAAATGATGCACCATTTAAATATGCAATTAGCTTACAAAATATAACTGCTCCATTTGATGTTCCTGTAACATTTGGTGGTTCAATTGATATTAATGGAGATCCATTTAGATATATTACTGGCGAATTATCTGAAATGAAAATAGATGTAGGTCATTTTGGTGATAGCGTTGAATGTGATTCAAGTATGAAATAAAAAAGGACTAATTAAGTCCTTTTTTCATATGATTAAATAGGTGATAAAATGAAAAAAATTATTTATTTAATAATATGTGTAATAACTTTATTACCTATCAATATTAATGCTTTAAATGCATCTGCAACAAGTGCTATATTAATGGATATGGATTCTAATCGTATTTTATATGCTAAGAATATTCATAATGTACGAAGTGTAGCATCTATATCTAAAATAATGACAGCTGTTTTAGCAATTGAAAGTGGTAAACTAGATGATGTTGTAACTATTGGTAATGAAATAGATAAAGCATATGGTTCGGGAATATATATACAGAAGGGTGAACAATTATCCTTGAAAGATCTTGTATATGGATTAATGTTAAGAAGTGGAAATGATGCTGCATATGCAATTGCTGAATATGTTGGTGGGGATAGTTTTATAGAAATGATGAATAATAAAGCTAGTGAAATAGGAATGATTAATACTGTATTTAATAATCCATGCGGTTTAGATGAAGATAAGGGGAATTTCTCAACAGCTTACGATATGGCTATTTTAACATCATATGCAATGAAGCTACCTGAATATAGAAAAATAGTTGGAACAAAAAAATATAAACTAAAAACAAACAAGAATAATTACATATGGTATAACAAACATAAATTACTAGGAAATTATGAATATATTACAGGAGGAAAAACTGGATATACAAAAAAGGCACTTAGAACGTTAGTTACAACAGCTACCAAAAATAATATGAATTTGGTTGTAGTTACGTTAAACGATGGTAATGATTTTATGGATCATAATAATTTATTTAAGTATGGATTTAATAATTATAAAAAAGAAAAAATTCTTGCTAAGGGTAAAATAAATATTTATGACGATATTTATTATGGCGTTTATAATCTAAGTATTGATAAAGATATTTATTATCCATTAGGGGAAGATGATAAAGTATATTTAAAATATAAATTGGATAAGTCACCACATGAAGGAATGGTAGGAAATGTTACTGTATATATTAATGATCGTGAAGTATTATTAGAAAAAATAACGGCAAAAAAGATTAATAATAATAATAAAAATAGTTTTATAGGATGGATTGACAAATTATGGTAAGTAGACTATGGAGTTATTTTATTATTATTGGTTGTGTTTTTTCTATTATTAATGGTAAGGTTACAGCTGTTAATGAGGAGATAATAAAGAGTGCTAAAACAAGTTTAGATTTAGCTATGCAGATATTTCCTATTTTAACTTTGTGGCTAGGCATTGCGAGAATTGCTGAGAAAAGTGGTTTGCTAGAAAAATTAGCTGGTAAATTATCCATATTTTTAAAACCATTGTTTAAAGATATTCCTAAAAATCATATCTCACTAAGTTATATGGCCAGTAATATTATTGCAAATTTATTTGGTTTAGGTAGTGCTGCTACACCATTTGGTTTAAAAGCGATGGAAAGTTTGCAGGAACTAAATAAAGAAAAAGATATAGCAAGTCCTAGTATGATTATGTTTACAACTATTAATACAAGTGGCTTAACAATTGTTCCAGCTGCAGTAATAGCATTGAGAGTAATGTATAAAAGTTCATCACCAACATCAATTGTCTTTGCTTCTATTATAGCTACAATAATGGCAACATTTGCAGGCATATTAATAAATAAGATAATAGCTAGGAGGTAAAATATTTCAAATTATATTATTCCTATGATGATTTTAATGGTTATCTTATATGGTACCTATAAAAAAATAGATGTATTTGATAATTTTATATTGGGCTGTTCAGAGGGATTTAAATTAATTTTAAAAATATTTCCCAATATTTTAGCCATGATACTAAGTGTTAATATTTTAATTAGTAGTGGTTTTTTAGATTTTATTTTAAATATTTTTAAACCATTTATTAAAATACCATTTGAAATTATATCGATGTCAATGGTTAGACCGATATCTGGGAATGCTTCTTTAGCAATTTTAAATAATGTTTATAGTAAATATGGCGTTGATAGTTTTTATGGTTTAATGGCATCAGTTGTTCAAGGATCAACTGACACAACATTTTATATATTAGCTTTATATTATGGAAGTATTGGAGTAAAAAGACTTAGATACGCCCCAATAACTAGTTTATTTGCTGATTTAGTGGGTATAATAAGTGCAATAACTATATCATATTTGTTGTTCTGATGTTGAAATAAAAGGAGATATTTGTTATAATTAAATAGGTGAGAGTATGAAAAAAACAATACTATTTTTAACAATTTTAATAATCATAACAGGCTGTGGTAAAAAAGAATCTAAAGTTGTTGAATTAAATTGTACTAAAACAATTTCAGATAAAAATAGTAGCGTTGTTTATGAAAATAAATACACATATGAAGAAAAAAAATTAACAACTGTTTCGACAAATGCTACATTAACATTTACAGAAGAAGGAATTGCTAATTTAGAGACATTTAAAACATATGCTCAAGCATCAAAAGATGAGTATAATAAAAAAGATGGCGTTAAGGCTATCTTAACAACTAATGATAATTCAATTAGTATTGATGTTAGTTATGATGTTGCTGCTATGAGCGAATCAGAAATTGAAAATAGTGGATATAATAAAGATCTAGATGAATTGAAGGAATTTTTAGATTCAGAAGGATATTCTTGCAAGTAAGAGGTAAATATGGAAAGATTACAAAAAGTAATTGCTGAAAAAGGGTACTGTTCAAGAAGAAAAGCTGAAGAATTAATTGCTGCTGGTAAAGTAGAAGTTAATGGTCATGTTATTACTGAAATGGGCTATAAGGTATCTTTTGAAGATGATATTTTGGTTGAAGGAAACCAACTTAGCAGCAAAGAGGAAAAAGTTTATTACCTTTTAAATAAACCAAGAGGTGTTGTAACTACATCTCATGATGAAAAGGGCCGTAAAACTGTTGTGGATTTAATACCAACTACATCAAGAATATATCCGGTAGGTCGTCTAGACTACGATACAACAGGTATAATAATTCTAACAAATGATGGCGAATTAACATCATTATTAACTCATCCTAAAAATAATGTTGAAAAAACATATGTGGCTAAAGTAAATGGCTTTTTACCATCTACTACAGTTAATAAATTAAAAAAAGGTGTATATATTGATAATAAAAAAACGCATGAAGCTAAAGTAAAAGTAAAAAAATACGATAAAAAAACTAATACTTCTTTAGTAGAATTAACAATACATGAAGGAAGAAATCATCAAGTTAAAAAAATGTTTGAAGCAGTTGGTTTAAAAGTATTAAAATTAAGAAGAGAAAAAATTGCATTTTTAACATTAACTGGTCTTAAATCCGGTGAAGCAAGAGAGTTAACAATACATGAAGTAAAGAAATTATATTCTTTAGGAAGTAAGTGAGGTTAAAATATGAATAAAAAGGGATTTACATTAATTGAATTATTAGGAACTATTGTTGTAATTGCATTAATATCAGTTTTAGTTGTACCAAGAATAGTTAACTGGTATTCAAATAGTACTGATAATTATGTAGAATTAAACGAAGAATTAATTATTGAAGGTGCTAGAATTTATGTTGAAGATCATCCAAATGATTTTCCAAAAACTAGTGGTCAAACATATTATATAACTATGAGTCAAATGATCAACTATGGTTCATTAGATGAAAATAATGTAAAAAAAGTTGCCAAAGAAGATTATGAAAGTGCTCAAGTAAAAGTAGTATATAATGGTTCTTACTTCGAATATTATTTAGAAAAATAAAAAAACATTTTCAATTGAAAATGTTTTTATTTGTTTTCATCATCGTTATCTTCAGAAACAGCTCCAACAGGACAACCAGCAGCTGCATCTTGAGCTTCTTCTACATTTGTTTCATTAGCTTCAGCAATAGCAGCAGCTAATCCATCATCTTCTATTTGAAAAACACCAGGACATATTGCTTGGCAAGCACCACATCCTACACATACATTTTTATCAACTTTAAATTTCATAACTTCCTCCTAGTAAAATTATAGTAAAAACAATATAAAAAATCAATAAAATATACCAAAAATAATGAAATTATGTTAAAATGTAGTTGGTGATTCTTATGGCAAGTAGAATGGATCGATATCGTGTTGAAGAAGGACGTAGTGTCCGAAACCAAGATATATATAAACAATTAGAAGAATTAGGAACATATACTAATATAGAAGGTATTGCTAATATTGAAGATAGTAATGAAATTGATATTTCTAAAATAAAAGAAATGCTAAATAATCGTGAAAATTATCAAAAACAAAAGAAATACAAAGAACTACTAAATAATGAGCAAGAAGTTGAAGAATTAAAAAAAGATATAGAAGAAATTGAAAAAAAATATGATATTAAGGATGTTTTATCAGATGCTTTAAAAAGTCGTAATGTAATGGAAAATGACAACCATAAATTTGAATTATCTAAATACGATATTATTAAAGAAATGATAGATAAGAAAAATAAAGAGGAAAAGAAAGAAGAACTATCTGATAATTTATTAGAAAACTTAATTGGTGATAAAACTGAAAATGACAAAACAATAAAACAAGTTATTGAAGAAGCTAAAAGTGAACAACAAGAAGAAGACATGGATAAATCATTCTTTACAAGTAGTTTAAGTTTAACAGGTAGTGATTTTGAAAACTTAAAAGAAATGCATACTGATATTAAGAAAAATAATAAATTGCTAAAGATAGTATCATTTATTTTTGTTATAGCTATTATAGCTGTTTTAGTAGTTTTAATATTAAAATAATATTGTCAACCAAAAAAGGTTGACATATTTTTTTTATTATGCTATATTATTAAAAGTGAATGGAGGGATATTATGGCAGTAAAATTAAGATTAAGAAGAATGGGTGCTAAGAAAAAACCTTTCTACCGTGTAATTGCCGCTGATTCTAGAAGCCCAAGAGATGGAAGATTTATTGAAGAAGTAGGATACTATGATCCAACAAAAGTTCCTGCTGATATTAATATTAAAGAAGAAGTTGCATTAAAATGGTTAAATCAAGGTGCTCAACCAACTGATACAGTAAGAAGTTTATTTAGTAAAGCTGGAATCATGAAAAAATTTCATGAATCAAAAGCAACTAAGAAAGAAAGCAAATAATGAAACTAGAAGAATTAACTAAATATTTAGTTGAAAATTTAGTTGAAGATAAAGAAGCCGTATTAGTTGAAAGAGAAGATAGTGATAATGGTATCATTATTAAGGTTTTAGTTCCAAAAGAAGAAATAGGTGCTGTTATAGGACGTAGTGGTAAAATTGCAAACGCAATTCGTACTATTGTGCAAGCAGCTGCTTATACTACTAAAGCTGGTTTTGTAAAGATAAATATTGATGCAAAATAAAAAAATAAGTGAAAACTTATTTTTTTCTTTATTTTTAAAAAAAATATAGTATAATATATAAAGAAAAAGTGGTGGTATTATGCAAAATATAATAGAAATCAAGCGTTTAGACTATAAATATGGTGATAAAACTGTATTTAATAATTTAAGTTTAGATATTAAATCTAAACGTTTTGTAACAATTTTAGGCAGAAATGGATCAGGTAAAACTACTTTAATAAATATTATTATGGGACTTCTTGATTCTGATGGAAAAATTGTTATAGATGGTATTGTTTTAAGTAATGATACTAAAAAGTTTTTGCGTAAATCCATTGGTGTTGTATTTGAAAATCCAGATGAACACTTTGTAACTGATAAAGTATATGATGAACTTGCATTTATCTTAGAAAGCCTAGATTATCAACAACCTGATATAGATAAAAAAATTAAGGATGTTTCTGAGTTAATAGGTATTGAAGAATTATTAAATAGAAAAATTACAACTTTATCTGTTGGCGAAAAACAATTAATTGCTTTAGCAACAGCAATTATAAATAATCCTAAAATATTAATAATGGATGAAGGATTATCAAATGTTGATGCTTACTATCGTGATGTTATTTTAAAGATAATAAATGTATTAAGAAAAAAGGGAATGACTGTTATTAATATAACAAGTAATTCTGATGATTCTATATATGGTACTGATATTATAATTATTAATAATGGCAAAGTAGTTTTAAATAAGACACTTTTAAGAGCTTATAAAGAAGAAAAAGTATTTACATCAAGTGGTTTAACATTACCTTTCATAGCTGATATATCTTTAAAATTAAAATACTATAATTTAACAAATAAAATATATATTGATAATAAAAGTTTGGTGGATGAAATATGGAAGTAATAGTTAAGAATCTTGATTATTGTATGGATGACTATGAATTATTTAATAATTTAAATGTTATTTTTAAAGATAATTGTATAACAGGTGTTATTGGACCTGTTGGAAGTGGTAAAAGTGCTTTGTTAGAATTAATAGCAAATTTAAGAGATATAAAAGATGGAGAAATAAATGTTGGTAATGTTTTGCTTAGCAACAAAACCAAAAAGAAAGATATTCAAAAACTTCATAAAGAAGTTGGAATACTATTTCAATCTCCATATGATCAAGTATATAATTTATCAGTTAAAAAAGAATTGTTTTTAAGTTTAAGTGATTTAAAAGTTGCTAAAAATGAAACAATGAATTTAATTAATGATACTTTAAAACTTGTTGAATTAGATGAAAGTTACATGGATAGAAATCCATTAGATTTAAGCCAAAGTGAACTTAAAAAAGTTGCTTTAGCAAGTGTATTGATAAAAAAGCCTAAATTATTATTATTAGATGAACCAACAGCAGGTTTTGATAATAATGGTAAAAAAATGCTTATTAATATGCTTAAATTATTAAGAAAAAAAGAAAACGTAACAGCAATTATTGTTTCAAATGATGTAGATTTTTTAAATCAAATTGCAGATGAAATAGTTGTTATGAAAAAAGGAAAAGCCATTAAAAAAGGCAAAAGATTAGATGTATTTAAGGATGAGCAATTCTTAAATGATAATGGTGTTAAAGTACCAAAAATAATTGAATTTGAAAATTATGTATTAAATGAAAAAGGAATTAAAATAGGATATCGTGAAGAAATAAATGATTTATTAAAGGATATATTTAGATATGCGAAATAATATTAAATCAAGTAATTATTACAGTATTTCTTCACTTATTCATGAAATGAATCCTATTATTAAAATATTATGTAGTTTAATATTTATATTAATTATATGTTTAGCTAAAACAATTTGGTTAAACTGTATTCTATTAGTATTGCTATTTATTAATATAATTTTAACTAATATTCCTATAAAGGTGTATTTAAATATTATAAAAAAATCTATATTTTTTATAGTATTTATCTTTTTAATTAATTATTTATTTAATGTTAGTTTGTATTCAAATATAATTATATGCATTAAGTTTTTAGAAGTAATAATTTATACTTGTTTAGTATCAATTACAACTAAACCATTATATATTGTTAAAAGTATTAATATAATGTTTAGTCCATTAAAATTTATTGGTATACCAGTTTACTATATTTCATTCTTTATTTTGTATATGTTTCAATATATATCAAATTTATTTGATGTATCTAGATTGATTGGTAAAGCACAAAAGAGTCGTGGTAATATGAGTATATTTAGTAAAATAAAATATAAATCAATACCATTATTTGTTATAAATAAAAGAAATAATAAGAAATTAAAAAATAGTATGGATATCAAAATTTATGATATTAACTGGCAAAAAAACCATAGTATGAAATTTAAATTTTCACTATATGATTTCTCATTTTTAGTATTATATGTATTTGTATTGGTATTAACATTTTTTGAAGAGGTTTAGATAATGCGTTATTTAATGACTTTTTCATATGATGGTAGTAATTTCTATGGATATCAAGTTCAAAATAATAAAAGAACTGTACAAGGTGAAATAGAAAAAGAACTATCTAAAATTAATGGTAATAAAAAAGTAAAAATAGTGGGCTCTGGTCGCACCGATCGAGGTGTTCATGCAATTGGACAAAGAGCTCATTTTGATTTTAAGGAAATGGATCCTTTAAAATTAAAAAGTAGTTTAAATAAATTATTACCAGAAGATATTTATATAAAAAACATCGAGGTTGTAAATGATGATTTTCATGCACGTTTTGATGTTATAAAAAAAGAATACATATATATAATAAATATGGGTGAATATAATCCAATAAAATATAATTATGAATTTCAATTAAATAAAGAATTAAATATAATCAAAATGCAAAAAGCAGCAAAGTATTTAATTGGTGAACATAATTTTAAATCTTTTACAAAAAATGATGAGGAAAAGGAAGATTTTGTTAGAACAATATTTGATATTGAATTCATTGATGATAATAATGTTTTAACTATTAAATTTATAGGTTCTGGCTTTTTAAGATATATGGTAAGAAACATTGTAGGTTTGCTTGTTGAAGTAGGACTTGAAAATGTTAGCCCTGAAATAACAAAAGATATTCTTGAAAGCCACGATAGAACTAAAGCATTTAAAACATTTAGTCCAAATGGGCTATATTTAAATAAAGTATATTACTAGTTTTCTATTGAAAAAAAATAAAAATCTAGTATAATTATATTTAGAATATGAGGTGTTGATATGAACGAATTAATGATTTTTAATGAAGATAACCAAGAAGTAAAAAGCTATGCTATTTACTATACAATAAATGATAGATTCTATACAATTTATACAACTAAAGAAAAAGACGAAAATGGATATGTTATTTTACATATTGCAAAAGTATTAAAAGAAGTAAATAATACTCCAGAGGGAATTGTACCAACTGGTAAATATATTGGTTTAGAAATATCTGACCAAAGTGAATGGGATAATGCTAAAGTTAATATAGGTGAAATTGTTTCAAATAAACAAAATAATACACCAACTTCTGTTTCTTATTTACCCGTTTCTGAAATAAATGGTATTAGTATAAAAAGTTCAAAAACATTTAAATTAAGAGAAGATGTTGTTGATTCTATAATTGTTGAATCACAACCAAACGATGCTGATACTGGTGTTCAAGTTGAGATTCCTGTAGCAGATATACCAACAGTAACTGAAGAACCAGCAGTTGATACAGTATCAGTAGAAGAACCAATGTCATTAGATGCTGTTGCACCTGTTGAAGTAGCACCTGTAGATGTAAATGATTTTCCTACTGAAATTCCAGCAATTGCTCCTGTAGAAATTCCTGCAGCAGAAGAACCAGCAAGTGTTGAACCAATTGCTCCAGAAGTACCAAATGTATTTAATTCAGAGCCAACTGTTGATGTGTCAGCACCAGCAATTGCTCCAAATCCATTTGAGATGCAACCTGATATAGAAATTCCAGAACCAGTAGTTGAGGAAGAAGTTAAGGTTAATCCATATGAAGTAATGCAACAACAAAGAGCAGAAGAAATGATTAATGCATTAGCTACAGATGATATGCAAGATATAGTTGCTGCTCCAGTTATTCCAGTTACTGAATTAGAAAGCAAAGTTGAAGAAACTCCAGCGGTTGAAGATACTCCAGTTGTAGCAGAAGAAACTCCAGCAGTTGAGGTGCCAGTAGTTCCAGAGCCTGTAATTCCTGAGGAAACTCCTACAGTAGAAGAAACTGCTGTTGAGGAAGAAACTGCTGTTGAGGAAGAAACTGTTGAAGAAGAAACTCCAGCTGAAGAACCAAAAGTAGATGTAGTTAGTAGTGAGTCTTTTGTAGATTCAATAGTAGCAGATGTATCTGATATTCTTGATAAAAAAGAAGAACCAACACCTGAAGAAAAAGAAGATTATGAAAGATTATATAATGATGCATTAGAAAAAACTGTTGAACTAGAAAAAGAATTAGCAGAATTACATAAAAAAATTGATAATATTAAAAATATAGTAGAATAAGCATAGCTTATTCTTTTTTTTAATAAAATATAATATGATTAATACAATAAAATATTATTACAATATAAATCTTGATGATATTAAACAGATAGATGATGATTACTATTTTGATAACTATATATTAAAGTATTATTATAGGACATTAAATATAGAATTATATAATAGCTTAATGACAAATAAAATATATATTCATGAGATAATATTAAATAAAAATAATGAATATATTACAAATAT
>JAEEGL015492783.1_pt1 | contig 12867 bp, 7 predicted proteins | sample 9134231 | NCBI WGS metagenome assembly JAEEGL01 (sample SAMN16246548, study PRJNA631951) | gut metagenome | biome: gut microbiome; feature: rumen; material: fiber-attached | host: Bos | place: Iran: Karaj | collected 2018-10
CGTTGATGTCGCCTTTGAACGCCTTGGCTATCTTCTGAATGTCGCTCACGGCTCCTATCATCGTGCCGTAGCTGGCGTTCTCATACACCTTCACGTTCTTCTGCGGCAGGCCCAATGTCTTCCTGCAGTATTCTGCAAACACCCGTGCATCGTTGCCGGCATAAGGCACATGTGCCACCTGCGAGTATTTCTCGTTGCCGATGATCACGGCGAAAGTATTCGTGTTGTTCGCACTGCTGGTAGGAATGTTTTGGTCTATGCTGTGGTCAACTATCACTTTTTGAGACGGCTGCGAACTCAATGTTGTGCTTGTCTGAGGTGACTTCGTTTCTCCCTGTTGCAAATTCAATTCAAAAGCTGGCAGTTCAATAGCCATGTCTTGTTGCTGATTTTCTATTGGAGTCTTCTCCGCACGATATTTCTTGCCATTGATGTTAACTGTCACATCTGTAATCTCTGCATAGTTGTTCACCAAGTCAAAGGTCGTACTCACGCAGTCGTTGTTGAAACTCTTCTTAAATACCTCTGCTTCTCCTTGAGGAACCTTGATGTATTTAGTCACAGTCTTTCCGTTTTTATATCCTTCCTTACCTGAACTTGATGCCTCTTTGACGTATATGTGAATCGGGAAGATGTTATAGTCTGCATCATATTTGCCTAACACACATCCACTAACCTTCTTTCTCGGATTTTCCAAATAAGCCTTCTTGGCCTCTGCCAATAATACTTTTACCTTGGCATCCTGATTAACCTTGTTAACACGCTGACGATACTGTGTTGTACTTTCAAATTCCTTCTTTTTCTGCCACTGCTGTATTTCACTGGATATTCGTGACTCTGCAAAGAATGAGAACGAATTGGTTACAGAATCCACATTAAAGGGGATACCTAAAAAAGGACCCCATGTCTCACCTACAGCGTTTCTAAATGATACCAGGTTCATACCACCATGAAGTCCTTTAACAGACTTCAACTTTTCACACCCGACAAAGCAGTTCTCACCAATTGTCTTCAGGCCCTTGGGTAGGACAACCTCCTCTAGATTAAGACAATCTGCAAAACATCCATAAATCCTAGAGCTATAACTTTCATCATCGGGTAATAAACTTGTAACTTTTTCCGGAATAATGATACTTTTTAGCCTTGTGCAATTTAAAAAACTAGACTGGCCCAAATCGGTAATAGCATTAGGCAAATCTATGTGTTCTAAACTCTCACAATTGCGAAAACAATAGCGCCCAAGTTTAGTAACGGATGGTGGAATAATGACATCTTTCAGACTTTTGCAGCCATCAAAGAAACCTCTGTGACCTGTTATCATCTTGCCTGCTGAATACTGATAGGTAGACGCCTTAAGTTGTGTTAAGTTTTCCGAAAGTCTTACCTTCACAAGACTCTCACAATATGCGAACACGCCGCCGCCCGTATCAATCACGGAGTTGGGGATGATGATTTCCTGTAGCTTCTTGCACGAGGAGAAAGCGTGCATACCAATGGTTTTCAATGTGTTAGGCAAGAAAACCACAATTAATGAACTGCAACTAGAAAAAGCTTCTTCCTCTATGGCTTCAAAGCCCTCTGGCAGGTCTATTCTTTCTAAGGCATCACAGATATGAAAAGCCTCTTTCTTGATAATTCCACCACGGGACGTTGCTTGAGTGTCATAAAAGTCGACAGTCTTTAGAGCTTCGGCACCATAAAAACAGCCCTCTCCAATAATCCGAATACTTTTAGGCAAATGAATTCTGACCACGGTGGAATACATGAAGCACCGATCAGGCAATTCAGTGATCGTCTTGGGAAGCGTGATTTCCATAAGGCCTTTCCAACTGCTATTACCCCCATCCAGTTCGACAACAGAATAATCAATACCTTTATACCTCACCGTCTCAGGCACGTCAATTGTCTTGAACTTGCTGGCATCTTTCTGGTCAAGCGATTCCAGCCTGACCTCATGGTCGGAAATGATTTCATACTTGAGTTTATTTCCTAACTTGTCTTTGGCCTCAAACCTTGTTCCCACTTGAGCCAAACAGCTATATGCTACGGCACATAACAATGCTAGCAGAATTAATCTATTCTTCATCGTTTTACTACGTTTTATAATTCCTCAAGACGTTATTATCTCAACTTCCAATTCTTCCAGTTATCCTGCACTCCTTGTGAGGTCAGCACGACGGGGGTCTGCTCCTTGCCGTTGGTCACGATTGCCTGCTTGGCGACTTCATCACAGACGTACGAGCCCAGTTCACCCAGAGTGCAGTCGCCCTTGGTGTCGCGCAACTTCTTCAGGAGATAGTAGGTAAACATGCCGTGACCTTTTTCTTCGTAGGGATAGGCCGTCTGCTTGTCGGTGGCGGCAGTGAAGACGACGGCATTACCCGCAGGATTGTCCGCCTTGGCCTTGATGGCTACGCCACGCGCTGCCACAATCATCCCGTTGCCACGTTGAGCTCCGCTGAAGCAGGCGTCCATGAAACAGGTCACACTCTTGGCCTGCATGTCTCCCAGCTCTTTGTACAGCTGACTCAGCGGATAGCACACACGCATATTGCGTCCGTCCGCATCGATGGGCAGCAGATAGCCGTCGCCTGTCGCCTCATCGGGGATGCCGTGACCTGCATAGTAGAAGATCACGTTGATGTCGCCTTTGAACGCCTTGGCTATCTTCTGAATGTCGCTCACGGCTCCTATCATCGTGCCGTAGCTGGCGTTCTCATACACCTTCACGTTCTTCTGCGGCAGGCCCAATGTCTTCCTGCAGTATTCTGCAAAGATTCGGGCATCGTTGCCGGCATAAGGCACATGGGCCACCTGCGAGTATTTCTCGTTGCCGATGATGACGGCGAAAGTATTCGTGTTGTTCGCACTGCTGGTAGGAATGTTTTGATCGATGCTGTGGTCAACCTGCACCGTCACTGGTTTGGTGCTTGACGGCTGCTGTGTCGACTGCTGATATGGCATTTCAATGGCTGGCAGTTCTATCTCGTATGACGCTAATTCCACAGCACTCTTCTCTGCCTCATAGCGCTTGCCGTTCAGCGTTATAGCAAGGTCGCTGATAGCTAGTCCGTCCTTTACCACGGCATACTGGGCATCCAGCTTCGCTTCCTGAAAGTCTTGCTTGAAGGCTGGCGCTTCTGAAAGGGGTACCTTCACAAATTTATCGCCGTAGTTGGTCTTTATCTTATACATTTCGTAATCGGCGTCATAGCTACCGAGCTCTGCTTTCAGTTTATTCTCATATCGCCCCGTGTACTCCTTCACTGCCTCTGCCAGCAGTTCCTTCACTTTTTTGTCCTGGTTCTCCTTCGTCACACGTTCCTGATACTGAGCCCTCGTCTCAAAGTCGCGTTTCTTCTGCCACTCTTTGATACCGGGAATGATGTGACTGTTGGCACAGTATTCAAAAGAATACCTATATTTTCTATAGAAATCAATTGGTGAATACATTGCCCCAGGTCCGGAAAAGCAGTCTTTTCCTAGGGCTATTCCCGCATGCAAACCTGTGACCTTATGCAAAGATTGACAATGATAAAATGCATAGTCTCCAATGGATGTAACAGAACTGGGGATACTAACTTCTTCTAATGACTCACATTCATTAAATGCACCTTTTCCGATAGTCGTCACCGTATTAGGAATAATTATTACTTTTAATGAAGGACAACCTCTGAATGCATACTCTCCAATTGACGTTACCCCGTTTGGAATAGTTATCTCTCGTAAAGCTGAACAATGAGAAAAAGCATATTTTCCGATAACTTTTAAATTCTTAGGCAATATTATTGTAGTCAAAGAGACACAACCATCAAAAGGACTACCATAAATAGCACTGATGTCATCTGAAAACTCAAGATATTCCAGCGAAGACTTATAACCAACCACAGAAAAATTTACGGCTATAGCTTCTGAAAAGCATGCAGCACCATCATATTGTGTCAAAGTGAAGTCATGTCCTTTGTAACTAACCTTATTAGGTATAGCTACTTTTTTCATTTTAACATACGGTTTATTTCCACTTCCATTTCCCACCTTGTTTGTCAGTTTCACCTCGCTATCCGAGATAATCTCATACCATAGCGTATTTCCGAACTTGTCCTTTGAAGAAAACTTCGTTCCCACTTGCGCCATAGCACAATAGGCAATGGCGCATAACGCTGCCAGTAACAAAAACCTCTTCATATTTTATATTGCATTTTTACTTCAGTTTCATTGTTTGCCAACTGCCGGAGATGTTTGGGGAAACTAACAGGGCTGGTGTCTGTTCCCTGCCGTTGGTTACAATAGCCTGTTTGGCAACCTCTGTTTTGATATAATTCCCCAATTCACCCAGCGTACAATCACCCTTGGTGTCGCGCAGCTTCTTCAAGAGATAGTAGGTGAACATGCCGTGTCCCTTTTCATTGTAAGGAAACGCTGTCTGCTCTCCATTGGCTGCCGTCATCACCACCATATTACCGCGTGGGGCGTTCACTTTGGGCTTCAACGCAACTGCTCTGGCTGCCATCAGCATACCGTCACCACGTTGTGCACCGCTAAAGCAGGCATCCATAAGAACTGTTACCGATTTTGCATTAAGAGCGCCGAGTTCTTCATAGAGTTTTGACAAGGAGTAGCAGATGTTGATCTGTCGTCCGTCGGCATCAACAGGCAACAGATAGGCCTCTCCCTGTGAGCCGTATGGCATTCCGTGGCCGGCATAGTAGAATACAATGTTGATGTCTCCGTTATATGCCTTTGCGATGTCCTTAATATCCTGCACGGCAGAGAGCAGTTTTCCGTAGGTCGCATTCTCATATCCGCGCACGTTCTTCGCCGGGAGTCCCAACGTCTTGCGGCAGTATTCGGCAAAGACGCGGGCGTCATTCTTCGCGTAAGCCACTTTTGCCACGTGCTCGTAATCCTCATTACCTATTATCACAGCAAAGGTGTTGCTGTTAGTGATACCCGATGCCGGGATGTTCTGGTCGATAGTGCGGTCAACAGGAGTGCTAGCTGTCTTTTGGCCGGATGTATTGTTGGAGACGTTTCCAAAGTTCATTTCCAATGGAGGAAGGTTGAGGGCAAGATCTTGCTGAGCATCTGCTTTTGCAAATTCATTTATTATATCAAAATTACGTCCATCCACTATGCATGCTATACCTGTACGTGACACATGATCATCCACTATATCATATTGATTAACTATATATTCATTCTTGAAATTCGATTTAAAGTCCGGCGCATCGCCACGAGGGACTTTCACAAATATGGTATCTTTATTTCCTACTTTTATCGGAAATACTTCGTTTTCTATATCATAAGGACATAACGAATAATTGTCTTGAATTTTAGGTTTATTCTCATCAATATATTTCTTTCGGAGTTGCTGTGTAATTTGTGCGACATATTGCTTGCGACTAATCTCATTGACACGTCCTTTCCATTCTTCCACTGTTTCAAACTCACCTTTTTTCTGCCATACATTCACATTCGCAATGATATCGTCTTTTTTACTCTGCATATAATAACTATACGAGTTTTTAACATTATCTACAAACACGCCAATAGTTCCTCCCACGCTTGCATTAAGTATCCACTGTGGCAAAGAATTCTTATTAAGGTTATGTTTAACTATCGAATTATCATTGGCTAGTATACCCCTTCCCACCTTATTTACTTTCTTCGGCAGCGATATACTTGAAAGGGTGGATATTCCATTAAATGCATACTCTCCTATATACTCTATTTCCTGAGGTAAAACTATCTCGTCTATATTCTTTTCACAATATTTTTTGGGAGAAAAGGCTCCTGCTCCTATTGAGATCATTTTTGACGGAAAGATAAGACTACCTTCTAATTTGCAATTATAAAATGCTTCGTCATCGACAATCTGTAGTTGCTGTGGTAACACCACTGACATATTCGAGAAAAAATTTCTTATAGATCTTATTCTTCTGACAGTATTGGGAAACACCAGTTTCTTTACATAGCTTGATTTAATAGCAAGCTCGTGAAGATAGCTCATACCGTCCTGAAAAACTATTTCTTGTAGCTCTCTGCTATCCAATGTTGCCTCTACTATGTTTTTGGGCAGCACAATTTTTGTATAGTGCGGTTTTTTCTCATCCTTCTTTATAAATGGTGACCATACCGACATTACCGGCAACACCTCACCTTTTATGGTTTTTGTCTCTGGCACGACTATTTCTCCATCGGCACCAGTGGACAAGATAAGCTTTGCACACCATTCTAACCCACCGTTTATATTATGAGCAACGCTCTTTTCCCATTTCCATCCCTTTTGGCCATTAGCGCCTGTTACACTAAGGAATAACAAAAAATATAAAAGAAGTCTTCTCATAATATATATACTATTTGTTTCTACGTGATGCATACTGATTAAAGTAATCTATTACCTCCTGCTTAGCTGCTGCCAACACAATCATCACTTCAACCTGCCCATCGGCCAGCACACGATGTAAATCGAGAACTACTTGTAACGCTCCGAGTTCTGGAGTAACAGAAGGCTGCAGATAGTTTATCTGCATTTGCAAATCATCTGGGGTTAGAATGTTAATAATGTTTGTGTTTTGCTGAATAGTAATGCTATACCAATCTGTATGCCATGCCGCTGCCGGGCTGTTCATCACCCCATTCATCTTTTCTTCTTCCACTAATAGATTTGCCAGATTACCTATTGCAAATGTTATGGCTTTCGATCTGGCCAAAGCATAATTTTGCGCCGTTTCTGCAGAAGTTGTCGTTAAATATACAGGATTATTACTTTCATCTAATTTCGTATGAAAGAAGTACGAACTCTCTAATTGCTCTTCTAGAGACAATGCGTCAGGATTTACACGCCACCCCTCTTTCATCAACTCTTTTGCCTGTTTCCGCACTTCCTTTTTCTGCTGTTTGGAATCCTGCCCCATTGATACCATCGGCAACAAGAGCATTAATGCAAATATCAGAATCGTTCTATTCATAGCAGCATCTATTTTTATCTCAGCTTCATCGTTTGCCAACTGCCGGACAGACTCTGCGAGGGGATGACGGTGGGCGTCTGCTTCTTGTTGTTGATTACAACGGACTGACGTTTCACCTGCTTGGTCACATACTCCGTCAGCGTGCCCATATCGGGATCTCCGCCTGCATTCTGGATTCCCTTCAGCAGATAGTATGTAAACAGGCCGTGGTGCATGTCTTCCAATTGGTGTGCCGTCTCGTCGCCCTGTGCGGCAGAGAACACCACCATCTTACCCTGCGGAGCTTCTTCCTTCACCTTGATGGCTACACCGCGCGACGAGGCGAGCATCTGGTCTTCTCGTTTTGCTCCGCTGAAGCAGGCGTCCAGGAAGACGATGGACGACTTCAGCTTCAGTTCCGAGATTTCTTTATAGAGTTTTGCCAGCGGATAACCCGTGGTGGTGATACTGGATGCATCTCCGTCTATCGGCAACAGATAGGCCGTCTGCTGTTTGTCGTCCGGGAAGCCGTGCCCTGCATAGTAGAATATCACACTGGCCTCGCCGTCATAGGCATCGGCTATTGATTTCATTTTCTCTATCGCTGTGATGATGTTGCCGAACGTGGCATCCTCATACATGTTGATGTTCTTCTCCGGCAACCCCAAAGCCTTTTGACAATACTCCTTAAACATGCGGCCGTCGTTCAGCGAGTAAGGCACCGGCGCGTCGGCGTAGTTTTCGTTGCAGATGATGAAGGCAAAGGTATTCTCTGCTTGCTTTTGTGCCACAGGAATATTCTTGTCCACATCAGATTCGGGTTTCGGATAACGGGAAACCACAGGGCCGCGCTGCTTCTTGTTGTTGACTGATGAACCTCCCTCTGCAATCTGAATCTGCGATGCGTCCTTCAAAGGGTTCTTTATCAATTTCACTTCACCGTCCTTCTTGACAGTGGCTACATCATCCTTAAAGCTTGTAGCGGCATCGTACATGCAAGGAATTATCTCCTTACCATTCGCCACATATCCCCATTTACCGCCGACAATATCATATCCTTCTTTATGACCTCCTCTACAAACCAGAGCAATGTCTTCTGCAGCAAGACTTGCATCCTCATATTCACAGGGGGCAATCACTTTTCCATCATGAGAAATTATTCCATATTTTTTCCCATTCCTATTATCACGGGTTAGTATATAATTGTCATATACCGAGAAACCTGTGTATGAAAAAGAAGTGAATTCTTTATATTCCGGAGTTTTTAATAGTGCATTCAATCCCTGCCTGTTAGTCACTTCTACATAACCATTTTTATAATTATATAGCTTAATATCATTATATTTGCAAGGAATAATTATTTTTCCTGTTGAGGACACTAGACCTTTTAATCCATTGGAATTTGTCACAGTTGCGATACGATTTTTTTTATAATCATACAAATTTATATTAGCGTACTCACACGGAATAATTTCTTTTCCGGTCTCATCTATCAATCCCTTAAAATCTTGCTCGTTTTTTACGATGACGACCTTACAATCTTTATAATGGAAAAAATCGTAATCAATATATTTTGCAGGAAACATCTGCTTCCCATTGGAATCATATATAGCTTGCAGTCCGTTGTCAGAAGTAGCTTCTATGATAATATCTTTTTCAATTGCAAATGTGCTTGCATAAACATTTTTGTAAATACAGGGAACAAGAATTCGACCTTCTCTCGTCGCTAAGCCCACCTTTCCATCCATTCCTGTTATCTTAACATACCACTTACCATACTTCTCAAAAATGTAATAATCTTTATATTTTTCTGCTGGAAAAATCACTTTACCTGTTTCGTCTATAAGACCTTGGGGGCCTTCGTCAAGGTATCTAAACGTTCCAAGTTTCGCTTTCCAATCCCAAGAAGCAAATTCATATTGTGGCTTAATTATCCAATTCCCTTTAGAATCTATGAAACCATAGCGAAAATTCAGGTCGGTGGCGGTATTGTCAATTTGAGCATAACAAATCATACTAAAGCACATGCTCAATAAAAAAAATATATATCTTTTCATATCTCTTACCATTTCATTTGTTGCCAGTTGTTCTTTATATTCTCAGATACAACCACTTGTGGCGTCTGTGTCGCATCATACAGCGACATGGACTCCCGCTTTACCCATTGTGTAACGTTGTCAATTGACTCTTTAAAACTGCAAGTCCCTTTACTTGCCTGCAACTTTTCCAAAAGTGCATATGTAAACAGACTGTGGCTATATTTTTTGTCCGAGCGAGCAGTCTCATCACGACTACAACTCGTCACAAATATGGTATTGCCACCGGCTGTCATAGGCTTGGGGGCAATGCGTACGCCCCTATAGTCTGCCAACATCACACCAGCCTTGTCCGCTCCAGAGAAAGGTGCATCAAGTATAACCAATGTTATTTCTGTATTTAATGCATTCAATGCATTCATTAATTTATCAACACTGTATCCCGTTGTGCTTAGTGACTGTAAAGTTGCATCAGTGGGCAGAAGGTAGCATTCTTTTTTATTGTCAGAAGTGCCCAAACCTGAAAAATATAATATTATCCTTGCATCACCTTCATAGACATCAGCAATGTCTTTTATCTTTTGCATTGCTCCTACTATATTGCCAAAGGTTGCATCCTCATAATAACGGATATTCTTATCAGGCACACCCATCGTCTTTTTGCAGTATTCCTTAAACACTTTACCATCGTTAATAGAATAGTCTGCACCTTTAAAGTGACTGTAGTTCTCATTTGCAATGATAAAAACGAAAGTGTTCTCCTGTGTTCTTCCCGTCTCTGGAATATTGGTATCAACCTTACTACCACCACCTCCACCGTTCGCCAACTGCAATGTTGTGCCGGTCAACGGGTTTGTTAAAATCTGAGATACACCATCCAATACCACTTGTGCCACACCATCTTTAAACCGAGATACCATATCATATTTCACAGGGACGATTTCCTTGCCTTGATAGTTTATGAATCCCCATTTTCCGCCCTTACCGGATTCTGGACTCAAACTCGTGAAATTTCCTCCCCTATTACACATCATCATATCTTCCCCACCAAGCTCAATAAAGCTGTAATCCGGAGTTAATTTTTTTCCGGTAAAATCATATAACATAAAAATCAAAGAACCGTCAGAATTTTCTTTAACGGCCTTAACAACACGATTGTTTGAGGAGTCATGATAAATATCCAATCTAAGAAATTCACATGGTAAGATTGGTTTGCAATCTTTGCTTAGTAATCCGTTTTTAGAACCATGAAAGTCATTTCTATCCGGGATTGTCGCATAAGTAAAAAATTCATTTATTTTGTCGTACAAAACATGTTCATAAATACAGGGCAAAATAGCTCTGCCGGTATTCTTTTCTACCAATCCTTGTTTTTGATTACTTGATGTGAATGTCCTGTAACAGTTTGTGCCATCTATAGGCATGATCATTTCGTACTTATCTGGAGCGATAATTACTTTTCCGTTTGCATCGAGTATTCCATAATATTTTATACCATTCGCAAGTTTTTTTCGTACGAGAAAAACGTCACCATAATCTTTATCCTTTTCTACAAAATCATATTTTGGTGGTACTATTTCCTTGCCACTCAAGCTATATGCGCCATACATTTCATTAGCAGCTTCCGTCAAATAAAAATCGCCAGAGGATGAGCAACCAACCCATTCAAATTTCAGAGGAACTATTACCTGTCCTTTTATGTCACATATGCCCCACAGATTGTTTTTCTCTATGATATAGTGTGCGGGTACTTTAATTCCTGAAGAATTTGTTTCCTCCGGTTTATAGTTTGCATAATCATACGTAGCATTTAAACGTTCCGTAACACTCTTGTTCTCCTGGCTATATATCGTACCAATATTGAACATGCTCAATAGAACTAGCATTGCTACCGATCTCTTCATTTCCAGGTAATAAACACTTGTTTTCATAACATTTTCTCTACTGATGTATCTGTATCTCTATCTTTTTCACGCAGGCGTCTTTATCCTTTTTCCTCAGCTTGGCCAGCCACTTCTGGTAGTCCTCAAAGGAGAGCTGACGCGGAAGCACCTCGCTCATCACCTCGTTGGCATTGGCCTTGGCGAAGGCGTTCGGAGAAAAGATGACATAGACGTCATTATACTCCTTGTCGCTGCTGCAGGTCATGTTGTATTCATCCACGTCGCCGGGATTGTTAAGCTCGTGTTTCGACGAGAAGAGGACGTACGGCTTGTCGTGCTCTATGCGGTATGCACCCTCACCGGAAGCTCTGTAGGGCAACAGACAAAAGACATCGCCAGAGGTCTCGTCCAGCAGATACACCGTGAGATAGCCGTCAACAGGAGACTTGAAATAGAGGAACAGGTCATCGCCGCTGCGAAACTCCGTGCTCTCGAACTTCTCCTCCACCCCGTTGCGCAACACCTTGGCGGTGAAGTCGATGCCGGCACCGACAATCTCACGGATGCGGCCCGTCACCTCCACCGACACCACAAGCATATCGCCCTCGTAACGGATGTCATACACCGGGTCTTTGAGCGTCTCTATCCATTCGCCCTTCACCTCGCTGCCTCCGAGCGAGAAGAAGCGCTCTTCCGTTTTTCCGTTTTGGACAGAAACCACATTGGTGTTGCTTTGAGTCACAATGGTGCCGAAGGCGTCGGCAATCGCCGTTATCTTGGCCCTGTCGAGCGCAATGCGCTTGGCTTCGGCTTGCGAGATATGCTCCGGCGCGTAATAGGTATAAGTGGCCGTAACCTTTTCCGTCTTCTGGGAAAAGGCTGCAGCCGAAAATGTAAAGAGAATTAAAAAAAACAACGTACGCATCTTTACCAACCTATGAGTTCATCAACTTTTTTAACGAGGTCTTCACCTTCTTTTTCCAGTTCGCCGCGCACGGCCTGCTTTGCTGCCTCCTTGGCCATCTGGGCGTTGTAGGCGATCACCACGCGGACCTCTTTTTTCTTATTGGGCAGCACACGGTATATCTCCATGACCGGAACCGTGCGACCGATTTTCTCGGATATCAACATCTTGCCGGCCGATATGGTCTTCTCTACGGTGACGGCTTCATCCGCACCGAGCTGCACATTTTCGACGCTGTTCTCCACCACGGCAACGACCTCCGTCTTGATGTCTCCCGCCAGATTCTGCTTGGCCAGAGACAGGGCCTGCATCTTGGCTGCGTCGTAGTTCATGCCAACGCCGGTGGCGTCGCCCATGATCCATTGGGGGAACATGTCCCGTCCGATTGTCACCTTCATCATATAGGCCTTGTCCAGCTGTTTGTCGAGCGACGGAGTGCCGGGCGCAGCCTGCCACCCCTCCTTCATCAGCCTTTTGGCCTCTTTGCGCGCCTCTTTCGATGCCTTCTGGCCAAGATCTGCCTCAGACATTTTGAGCAGCTCCTGACGCTCTTCCCTTTGCTCCTTTGTCAGCTGGGCATAGCCCGCCGTTGCGCCCGAAAGGAGCATAAGCCATGTTATCAAGAAGATATGTTTAACGTGTTGCATGGTATACTTATTTATATCATTCCGCGCACAAAAATAAGAAAAAATCTGCAGTTAACAAATTTTACATGAGCAAAATCTGCGAAACACACACTTTTAAATGTTGTATAACATAAAAGTCTGCCAACCAGCCAGGAACGAAACCATTAATCTCTCACAAAATTGCGCGTGAGACGAATGAGACGAAAGAGACAAAACAAAAATGGCCCGCCGGAAATCCGGCGGACCTTTTTCTATAATCTTATCCCGAACTGGCGTATTCTATGCTATTTTGTCTCCCATTCGTTGCGCTCAATGGTGAAACCCTTGTCTGCAGCTTCCTTTGCTATACGCTTCATATTTGCCTGTATGGAGGCAATGTATTCACGGTCTGCGCTCTCTGCCTTCAGA
>JAEEGL015835376.1_pt1 | contig 12867 bp, 2 predicted proteins | sample 9134231 | NCBI WGS metagenome assembly JAEEGL01 (sample SAMN16246548, study PRJNA631951) | gut metagenome | biome: gut microbiome; feature: rumen; material: fiber-attached | host: Bos | place: Iran: Karaj | collected 2018-10
CCCCAATCCCCAGTATTTAATAATAATTTAATTTATTAAGTTTATATATTTAAAAATAAATAATATTTAATAATTTTTTATTTAAAATAAAATTCTTATAATTATCAAATGAAAATAATCTAATTAGAACCAAGCTTCGTAATCTATAGGCTTTTTCTTAAGCTTATCATCACTCATAGAATTCTCGATTAATTCATATATATTTTTCATAGAATTATTATTAGATATTTGTTCTTCATTAACATTTATAACATATTTGAATTTTTTCATATAATTTTCAGCAATTTCATCCACTCTTTTATAATCATTATTATTATTATCTACGCATAATTTTATAATACTTTTTAATATTGAGGATTTCTTAAGTAAAGCTTTGCACGAAAAATTAAATATACCAGGTATAATGCCATATATCGAAGTTATATTCATAAAATAATTAATATTTTTAGTTAATCTCAGTGGAGTTATTTTTTTTTGTTCTTCTAATTCTTTTTCTTCATTATCTGTGAACATGGTTAAATCTGTACTAAATAAGCAAAATCCAGTTTCTTTATTAAACGAAATATTTTTGAGTATAGTATTATCTAAAATAATGAAATTCAATAAATTATTTATCGCATAAGAAATAGTAAATTGTTTTCTAAACAATAAAACATCTTCGCTGGTCAAAATAAATTTATGTATGAAGTTTTTGAAAGAATCTTGCGGTAATATTTTGCACATTCTATTAAATAATTTTTCGTTATTTATTTCACTATAATATAAGAAATTAGGATCGACTCTATTTTTTATTCCTTCTTCTTCAAAAATCTGGTAGGCAATTTGAGGGAAATAACCTCTTTTTTGTAAACAGAATTCATAAATTTCTGCCATATTATATTTAAAATTAATATCTTCTTCGACGATTTTTATTTTTGAACTAATGAAAAATTTAATAGGAACATAAAACTTGACTTTTCTTTTATATGTTTCGTAATTTTTTTCAAAAATATAATTAAATAATATTTGCATTATATATATTTTCCTATCGATATTTTTATCTGCGACTTGATTTGCTAAAATAAAACTCATTAATTTATCATTACTACATCTAATTAATATCTTAGTCCTTGCATCAGTAATAAGCTTATGAGAATATTCACTCTCAAATTTAGATATATATAACATATTTTGTTCATTTGGTTCTATAATTTTATTACTGAAATATCCGGGAACTTCTATATTACTAAAATCAGTATTATATATTTTTTCTTCGATGAGCTTAGATAATTTTTCATATTTATTTTCTATTACTATTAAATTATGAATATAATTTTTATTTTTAATAACAAACTCTCTTAATTGACTTCGGGTAAAGTCTGAACTATCTATTAAACTAATAATATCTTTGGCAAAGACTGTTAAATCAGGAAATTGAATTAAATACGATGCTACTTTTTTGAAAAATTCTTTTAAATTACTTAAATTTTCCATTCTAAAAGTATTTCTTTCTACGATACTAAGTATAGAATTTAATGAATTTTCCCTGTTATTTTCTTCTTTTTTTGTCAATTCATTAATTATTATTTCTATTTTGTCAATAAAATGACTATATTTATTCTCTGAGGAAATTATATTAAATAATTCATCATATTTTTGATATATAGGTAATTTCAAATCATCTTTATTTTTTTCTTTTAAATTATATACTTTATACGGATAATAAAACATTTGTTGATATTTGTGTGCTACTTTTTTTAAAATATAAAAAAAGAAATCACTTTTTTCATCATTATTATAATAATAATTTAGATTTTCGAATAAAGTCGGTAGCCAGAAAATCCAAATCCATACAGGTATTTCATCTAATTCTTCATTAAATTTATTTTTTAAGGATTGATCCTTGAATTCTTTAATAAAATCAATCATTTTTGGAATCACGAATTTAGCTTTATCTAATTTATATACAATGTTATAAATATAATTATGTATGGTATTATTAAACCAATCAGTGCATTCCTCTTTTTCATTTATTGTCAATTTAGCAATTTCTTCACACATTTCACCCCAGTCAGCATATAAATGATAATCAGTGCTTTCTTTATTCTTATAAACCGAGGCTTCAAAGAATAAATTATGTGCTTCTATTATATTACCTTGTTTATAATAAAAATAGGCTTTATGGGTTTTGAATATATTTATTACATATTCAACAAAGTCTTTAGAACTATCATCTTTTATTGATGTAAATTTATTAATACATTCATTACATAAAGTAACACCTTGATCATAATTAAATGTATTATTTCTGATTAATTTTATACATTCGAGATCTTTTAAATACATTTCATAAGGATATATTCTTAATAAATTATTATTTTCTTTTTCGAAGATATTCTTTTTTTTATAAAATGTTTCTATTAAATTTAATTTTCTTGCGTATTTCATAAAGATCATATCAGTCCAAACTTTATCAGTATAATGCGGCATATAAGCATTAGTATCATTTTTTTTATTTATTAAATCACGTAAACTATTAAATAAATAATTCCTTGGTTCTAATACACTTCTTAATGATTTATATCCTTCGCAATAATGTGGAAGTCTTTCACGCCATAAAAGCAAATTATCTTTGAAATTAAAATTATTTTTTTCTTTTAATTTTTTTATTGTATCATTTAATGTATTAGTGCTTTCCCAGGATTCTACTGCTAATTGAAATATGAGGAAATAATAATAATCAATAATTTCTAAATTTTTTGGATGAAGAGAATTAAAATCTTGATAAATATTTTGAATGCATTTCATACATGTTGTTTGGCATCTACTATTTGTTTCATTATTATCGTTATTATTATTATCATCTATTAATTTTTTAAATATGGAGTAGATATCATTTATTTGAATAATATAAGAATTTTTTAAATTATGAGTTTCTAAATTTTTTTCACGTTTAGAATAATCAGGAATATATTTGACATTTTCCTCCAATTCTTTCCACTTTTCGCTTCCATAATACCATAAGCTTCTTAATTTTAAATCATTATTATTCATTTCTTTACTTAGTTCAATAATATTATTCCAATTATCACTATTCTCGTAACATTCTATTAATCCATTTTCCCATGAGGATAATTCATTAAATAATTCTAAATTATCATCAATATTAAAATTATCTATATCGACGTTTATTTTATCTTTTAATTCATTAAAACATTCATAAAACATACTTTCTGCATTTACATAATTACCAGCTTGTAATTCACTGTAAGCATCCTTAGAAAAATTGCTTTCTGAAAAATAATATTTCAAGCCATTTCTGAGTCCATCTTCTTTAAGTGAATCAAATATATTAATCAAAGAATTATAAGTACTAGGAATATCGATTCCATTTATTAATAAATTTTCTAAATATAGCATATTTGTGCTCCAGAAATTCTGATAAGGTATTAATGATTGTATAATGATAGGTTTTATATATATCATAGGACTGCATTGGCTGAAAGTTTCTAATAATAAATTAATAACCATATTATTTCTATCTTTTTGCTTTCCTGAATATTTATAAAAAAATTCATTAATATGAACTCCTAATATTTCACGTTCAGAAGGAGAAAGCATTTTCCAAATTTGTGAAAAAATTACTATAAATAATTTATAATACGAAGAACTTTCTGAAGCTATTATTGAACGAATTGGGTCTAATAAATCTTTAGCTAATTTTTTTTTCGTAATTAAATTGCAACTATCTACCATATTTTTAATGAAGCCATCTTTATCATATTGCTCATCTAATTTGTCGGAAGATTCTTCTATATCCATTTCATTTTCAGTATAATTATGTTTATTAAGACTTTTAAATTTAGAAAAATTATTTTCATTCATTATAAGAGGTGTTTCGTCTTTAAAATGAGATAAAAGAAAATCAATACTTAAAGGAATTGTTTCTAAATATATAAAGGTATATATTTCGATTTCGTTTTCATCGTAATTGAATATCCATTTTAAACTATCGAGTAATGTTTTACCAGTATAACATTTAATTAATTCAAAAATATATTTTCTATTAATTAATTCGAATTTAGCCGCATTATATAATATTATTCTCAAAGACTTCATTATATTTTGATCATCTCTTTTATTCATATATGGCTCTTTTATATTGTATTCTAAATATTTTATAAATATATTAGCAATATTTTCATTAGTTCTGACTATTTTATAAGGAACTAATTGATCAATACTTTTAAGGAATTTAAACATAAATTTATTTTTTTCTTCCGGCTTATTTTTTAAATATTTATTGAACATAATTTCTTCTACAAGATACTCTAATAAAGGGTCATAATATTTATCTCTGAAAAATCGATAAGTTTGTATAAATAAATCTATTAAATAATTATAATATTTTTCCATGATTTCTTCACATCTAAAAAAAAACAGAAAACAACTTAATATAATATCAGGATATATACATAAAATATTAAAAAAATATTTTGATTTGGCTTTATTTTGATCTCTTTCTTTTTCTTTATCATTAAGTATTATTTCGATTGGCTCATCTCTTATTTTAATTAAATCTTCGTAATTTCGTAAATTATAGAAATAATTGTGACTTGATGAAAAGTAATCTTTTATATCTTTATTCATTATATTATTATACGTATAATATTTTTTTAAAAACATATTATATTCTCGCATGTATTCACGCAAGAAAAACATTGTAAAAAGATAAAAATTTTCGAAAAAAGAATAAGTATAATTATGTAAAAGATCGATACTCTCTTTTTCTGCTTTTAAACGATTTTCTAAATCTGTTTTTATTTCTATAATTGGATTTGGATTTTGATTTACAATTGCTATCATATTTTTAATATTTGCATAAAAATCATCATGGAATTTTCTATAAAACATAAATAATTTTATATCATATATATGCAAAGTTTCCATCCATTTATCTTGACTTATTTGAGGTTGTTGTAATTGTCTTTGGATATTTATTGCTTGAGGTGGATTTAGATAATTTAAATTATTAATATTTCTTTGCATATTTAATGTAGCATCAGTTGATACTGAAGTAGTATTTAAGGTTTGTTGTTGATTAACTTGATTTAGATATTGTTGTTGAACAACTTGATAATTATTAATTTGCATATTACTACCATCAGGATATAATTTTTTTTCAATTAAATATTTTATTATTTTCTTTATTATAGTTTCAGTACTATCATTATTTTTATTATTAGGAACAAATAAATCTTTAATTTCATAATTAGTAAATGTTTCTTTCATTGTATTTTTATCTTTAAATATTTCTTTTAATTGATACATTAAAGTTCTTTTAAAATCAATTAAATAAATTTCTTGGAATCTTTCTTTATTATTTAATTTATATAAAACTTCTGTATCTGTGAGTAATCTAAATATAAACATATAATCATTATATATTCTATGATTAATATTATTATCAATCATATATTTCAATATTTTGAAATAACAATCAAAATTTCTTTTATTCAGATATAAAGAATCAATTCTAAAATAAAAAAATGATATTCTAAATAATTGAACATAAGAATGAATCCATTTAGAATTTTGATTTTCTATTGCTTTTAAATCGAAATTAATAGATAATTTAGTTTGAGTATTAATTATATCTCTAAAATAGAATAGTAGTTTTTTACATACATCAAAAATATCTGCTTCATTGGTTGGTAATTGAATAAAATATTTAAAAATTCTATAAGCAATAGCAAAATTAGTACTTTCTATTTCCATTAATTTATTTTTTTCTGCATCTGTTAAGTTATTATTTTCTCTTTCTTTTTTGATATTAGAACAAATTAAACCTATTATTTGTACCCAAATTTTTTTATATTCTGAAAAATATTTTACCTTTGGCATTATTTCATATCCAATATAATTTAAAATTATTTTCATAATAGCAATTTTTGAATTATTTAATATACTTGGAAATTTAAGAATAATTTTGAAAAAGTTAATTGCATTAATCAGATTTTCGCAGGCATACTTAGTAAAAAATTTTTCTATAGCGTTTTCGTTTTTGCAATTGGATAATATATATTCGTAATTTATATTTTGAATATCTGAATCATATATTTTTTTATTAAAATTAATGATTATATTCAAATTTTCATCTTCTTCAAAAGATTTTTTATCACTGAAAAGACATATTCCGAAAAATAAATAAATTTTCCAAAGGCCTTCTTGATTCTTTTTGTCATAAAAAGGAGAAAAAGCTAATAAAGCTTGAATATTGTAATGAATATTTTTTAATTTTTGATTTGAATCTTTATTTATATTTTTTCTAGATAAATATTCTTTATATAATATTATTAATAAAATCAATAATTTATATTTTGCATCCTCTTTTTTATCTTTATTAAATTTTATTTTATTTAATCCAAAAGTCAATTTTTCCAAAATTTCCAATAAATAATTTTCATCAATTTCAGATAATGAATCATTTTTTTTATTAAAATCTATTTTTTTTATGACAGAATCATTCTCTATTTTATTATCTTTTTTCTCCACATCAATAATACCATTATTTATTGTTATATTATAACAAGAAAAAAAATTTTGATTTTTGTAATAAGTTATCATTAATGGCAAAATTAATATATCTACATAATAATCGAAATATTTTAGAATATCTTTATCCAAGGACATAAATGTATTCATTATTGATTTATAATTTTTATTATGATTTTCTTGAGTTAATTTTAAAAAAACTAAGTTTATTTGATATGATAAAAAATAATCGATTTTATTTTTTTCTTTATCGGGTAAATATTGTAAAGATTTATAAAAAAATAAAGATGTTAAACCAACTTTTTTATCCTTAAAAGCTTCGAAATAATAACTATTAAGTTCAACCCAATATTTAAATATTTTTTGATATATTGATTCATTTAGTAATTTTTCATGATTTTTATCATAATATATCATAATATTTTTCATGAAAGGTTCCACAGTTATTAATAATGAAGTTGATTTAAGATATAATTTCAAAACTGAACAGATTTTCCAGCATATTTTTAAAAGATGAGCTGCTCTTATTAAATAATTATACTTATAAATTTCTTCCTCTTGAAGTATAGATATATTTTTTTTGAATTCTTTTATAATTTCAAGTATTATACTTTCACAAATAAGAGTATATCTTTCTTCTATTATAATAACTTTAATTAACTCAATAATATATTTATTTCTCAATTTATCATTGCTTCTTTCAACAACATATTTACTAAAATATCCCTTATATTTTGATATCATTTTTAATACATTTTTACCATATTTGGTCTTACTAAAGTTTAATAAATTTTTATCAGGATAAATTAATATTTCTTGGAATCTATTTGAAAGTTGGTCGAAAATATTATAAAGCAATTCTTTACTATTAAAAACATCGATATATAAAAATAATGATATATATCCATAAAATAAAATTAATTGACTATTTTCATATTTATCGTTTGGTATTCTCATAAACTCAGATAATTTTTGAATTATATTATCGATCATTTCTTTTTTTAATTTCATTGATTTACATATGATTAATAATGCATTTAAATTATCCATTTGTAACCCACTTATCATATCTTGGTTTATAGCGCAATTTGATTGTTTAATATTTTCTGAATTTATTAAATTAATTAAATTATTGATTTTATCTTTATTTTTTTCAAGTATTTCGTCATGTAAATTTTTATCATTTTTGAAAATATTACATAAAAATTTAGAGCATTCTTTTATTAGAGACGATGTATGTAAATTAAATATTTGCAAAAAAATTAATTCAGTTGTTTTTTTTTTATAAAAGACAAAATCGTTCAAAATTTTTTCGTTGATATTTTTATTGTCAACAGAAAAATAATTAGGAAATTTTGAAAATAAATTATCAAGTAATTTAATATAGTTTTTCTCCATATTAATTTTAAGACCTAAATTTTCAAAAATTTCAGCTATAACGAAATCTCTTGTATTGACTTCATTTCGATGTATTGAATTTTCAAATATATATTCTTCTATTAAAGGTATATCTTCCATTGTTACTTTATTTTTAAGAGTTTTCTTTATTATATCGCTATTCTTGCTTTTTATATCAAAATTATGTTGTAAACTTTTTTGTACTAATAATTGTTCCATAAATAAATAAATTAATCTGGATTTAAAAGATTCCGTGATGCTTTTAAAATACATTGATATTTGATAATAACTGAAATAGCATAAAAGTATATTAATATATAATGATTTAATCACTTCTAAATACAAATCGACTTTATTGGAATTATTTGAAAAAATATACTGCTCGATGAAATATGGACTTATATTAAAAATATTATTCAAAGCATCAGAACATGTGATTAAATTAGAAAAGGCTGTTTCTCTTAAACCTAATATTCTTGTTAAAGTATTAAAAATATTATCCATTTTTTTAAATATTTTAGGAAGAATATATTCTTCTTTTTCCATAAAGTTATTATTTTTTTTGGATAATATTTGATAAGAAATATCTTTATTTTTTGCGCTTTGGAAATAACGAAGAAAATCTTTGATATTAAAATTTGAAATATCTAGTTGTATTAAATATGGTAATAATTTTTTTAAACGTGGGATATTTCCTGTAATTTTATTAATATAAAAAACACCGAGATTTCTCGTATAATTATTTTCAGAATCAATTTTTTCTACAATATCATCAAAGCAATATTTCAAAAAATCGAATAAATATATGAAATTAGTTCTTGCTTTTTTAATTATTTCTTTATTTTCTTTATTATCATTATCAACCATTAAATTATCTATTTTACTTTCATCATCTAATATTTCCTCAGTTAATAAATCATATGCCATATCATTTATAACAAACATTTTAATTAAATTATCTACGACTTCTACTAAATTATTACAACCTTTTTTGAATCTGATATTTATAATATTGGAATAATTCGAAGTGACACTCGATATTGATCTAAAGAAATATTTTAAATATTTATAATTAATAATTTTATCGAATTTTTCCAATAATATTTTAATAAGCATTAAACCTAAATCAATTTTTGAAGAATCATCAATATAACAACAATTCAAAAATTTGAGATATATTATATCCACGATTTCCAAGTTTTTAATGACGTTATGATCATAATCGAAAAATTTATTTATTAAATCGATTATATTATTAATAATTTTTATTGAATATTCAGTCAATTGAATATTGGTGTTTTTTATAATAGTAGGATGACTACTAAATAAAAATTGGATAATTTCATCTAAAAATAAAACAGGATCATGCTCAAATAAAAGCATATTTTTATTATTTTTTTCTTTGCTTAATAAAATCATTAAAAAGTTATAACTAATAAATTGCATTATATCATTTTCTAAAAAGTATTTATCTTTTTGTGCATTTTGCAATTGAATAAAAGATGAATTTATCAAAAAATATCCAGTGATTATTTTACCTATAATAAAATGTTCCTTTTTCCTGAATATACTATTAATTTTGACTTTGGAATTTTTTTCATTCATTTGACGGAACGAATATTCTGAATTAAATTCTTGTTCATTAAAATTTTTGACACCATTGATTATATTTTTTTTTACTTCTAAAATAAAGTTATAATCAATATTTTTATGGAAAAAAGCCACAATGCAATTTTTATATATTTCAATATAATTGTAAATCATTTTTTTATCCGAATTTGTCGCTGCTTTTTTATGCATAGTTTTACTACTCCAATTAATACAATTATCTATATCTATATCAATAATAAAATCTAAAATAAAATCCATAAATCTTTTTTCTGATTTTTCTTCAAGTTTCATTGATAATATTTGCATAGGACATGTCTTTGATATTATTCTTTTTTCTTTAAAATAATTTCTGCCTTTTCCTCCTAATTTCGAAAGCCATTTGAGTGAAGCTAAACATATATTTATATTTACAGGTCGTAATAAATTTGATGATAATAATTCAGTTATTTTAGATAAATTTTGTTGAATAAAAGGTACTACACTTTCTGCGCTTTTAATATAAATATTCATCCAACTTTCTAAATTCATTAAATTTAATTGAATATTATCGCTTCCATTAAGGAAATTATCTACTAAAGAAGGAAATATTAAATGTGGCATTTCACTTAAAAATCTTTGCTTTACTGGAATTATCATAATTATTTCAGTTATCATTTCATTAAAAAAAGGAGCATTTTCTTTAATGTTTACTAAGTATTTTAATATTGCATATAAAATATAATTTATTTCGATATTAAAATCATCACTTAATTTTTTTTTATCGGCTTTTTCTTTTCGACGAGATTCATCAGTTGTTTGAATTGAATTAAAAGCATTAATAGCTGATTTTAGATATTTAAAAAAACAACGGAGAATATAAATATAATTGCCATAATATTCCGAGTTTTTAGAAAGATATATAATATCTATGATCAAAGGGATTATGTAATTTTTAAAGTAATTGAAATCTGTTATACATTCTAGTAGATTGAAAAAAATTGATTTTAATATTGTTATATTGTTAACGCTTTCACTGATTACAAAATTAATATTAGAAGCAGTATTAAGTTCAGGATTGTAATGCTCCATTGGATTTCCGGTTTCGTAGACTTTGAGACTAAAATATTCAAAATATATTTGAAAAAGTTTTTCCTTATGTCTTGTTTTTTTTACACTTTTGAATATATTATGAACTAATTTTGATGAAATACATAACCTTACAGGGCATATTTTTAATCCGAATTTATACAGTTTAAATATTATTGGCATTAATTTCCTGAATGTTGAAATATAAAAATCCCAAGTTTCATTTTCCGCCGTTAATTCCGAGATATATAAATCTAAAATCATATTTTGTTCATTTTGCTCATGTAGTTGATGATTCACTTTTAATTTTTCGTATAAATAAAAATAATAAAAGAAAAATTTACTAAGTATATCTGCCATTTGATTAATTAATATACTTTTTTTTTGAGAATCTTCGGAATTTTCTTTTTCTTTTAAAATCAATTTAAAATAATATATAACCTTTTTTATTATTTCTAAAATACCATTTTGTGGACTTTGAGTAGGCTTTATTATTTCAAATAATAAATATTTGATATCTTTTATGAAGATGTATTTATCATATTTATTTTTGGATAAATTATAAAATATGCTATTTATTCCGTATCTTTTAATGACTAAACTTTGAGCATCACTATCGAAGTGTTTTATAGAAATATCTTTTTGAATATTATCTTTTAGTATTTGTTTTTCTTCTCGAAGAAAAGAACCAATATATTCATCATCGATGTTTAATAAAAATAACATTTTAAAAAAATTATTTACTTGATTCATTACGAAATATAAAAAATCATAACTAATCTTTTTTTCATTTGTATATATCCATTCTAAAATATGATTTATTAAAGTTATAATAATTACTTTATTTTCTAAATTTACTTCGAAATCATTCAACTTTTCAATTACTCGCTTTATAATTCTAAAGTTTTCATTTTTGATATTATTTGCTAATTGTGGAAATATTGATATTCCATATATATTATTATTATTATTATTCGATATTTCATTATTTTTTGGAAATATTTTCAAATAAAATTTTATTATAAATTTAAGAACTAAATTCAACTTCACTTCTGAATTATATTTATTTTTCAAAAATACTTCAAAATCAATATAATTCTTCCAATTAGAAACTATTTCATTTCTTATATAGTTCAATATTTCTTGATTTTTTGGAATAACAATAGTATTAATAATTTCAATAAATAATTTTAGTGCTCCTTGAATTAAATTATTTAAAGTCGCATGTATTATAGCGAATTTTAAGCTTTGACATAATATTTCAACTTCCTCTTTTGTAGTATTAGTTAATTTAGAAAGTTTTATTCTTGGTATATTTAAATAAAACATCAAAAATTTTTCTAATACGTATCTTTTATAATTAGTATCGATTTTTTCTTTTTCGATAGTTTTCATAAAAAATATTACTTTTCCAGCACTTTCGACAAGTTCTTTTTCTAAATTTTTGAAGGTGATTATATAATCAAGATTAGCATTTGCTTTATCATTTTCTATTGCCGAATACTTTCTTGAAAAAATAAAGTAATAATTTGTATAATAATGAAAAAGTTCAAATGAATTTCTTATTTTATTTTTTTCTGGCATATCACTGATATTAATATCCCAGACTTCTTTGATTCTTTTCATATTTTCATTAAGGTATATTAAAAGTTCATTTAATATTCTATAATTTTTTTCGGGATTTTTATCCGAATGTTGATGCAATTGTAAAAAATATTTATTCAGGCCTATATCTTCTGTTTCATTTTTTAAGAATTTTTTAACCATTCTAATGTATCTATTTAGTAATTCTTTATTATCATTTTTATTTTCCAGCACTTGAAAGTATCTTTCTATGATGAATATTTTAAAATCCATTGCGCCTTGTTCGGAGCGTCCATCTAGTTGAGATTCTTTTTGTTCATCAAAATACTTCAAAACTTCTTCGTTTAATTTAAAAAACTTCTGAAATAGTTCAGTATTTTCTTTCTCGTTTTTCTGCTCTGATGGCTTGAAGGAATTAATAAAATTCTTTGTTGAAATAACATCTTTTTTGAGAGAAGAGAAGTCTATAAAAAAATGAAAAAAATTATAAATTTTTTTTGCTTACCTTTTTCGATGATATCTTGGTTTAATTTTATGAGAAATTCATTTAATATTTCAAAAGGCGAGTTTTTATTCACTATATAATGAAAAAATGAAAAAATTATGTTATATGATTTACGCTTATTTTCCTCCATATTGAATTTTATTGATAAAATTTAATAAAATTGTCACTTA
>JAEEGL015888990.1_pt1 | contig 12867 bp, 7 predicted proteins | sample 9134231 | NCBI WGS metagenome assembly JAEEGL01 (sample SAMN16246548, study PRJNA631951) | gut metagenome | biome: gut microbiome; feature: rumen; material: fiber-attached | host: Bos | place: Iran: Karaj | collected 2018-10
TCCTCATTCTTGATATCGACACTGCCCTCTATTTCACCTAGAATAGGCAAATAATCCTGCATAATGAGCAAATTATAATCCTTACTAATAATTCTAATTATTTTAATATGTTCATATTCTATAAGACCTTTTTCCAAATCAAAAATTCTAACTTTAATTCCCTGATTCTCATTCATGATATTTACCTATAAATAAGAATTTACTTTCATCGACATTATCATATGCACCATTTAGAATGTTTTCAACATCGATTAAAATATCTTCAATCTTAACAAATTGTCCTGGAATATTCGTATATGCTTCCGCTACGAACATCGGTTGTGAAAAGTAATATCTTAACTTTCTTGATCTATAGAATATATGCTTATCTTCCTCACTTAACTCTTCAATACCCAAAATAGCTATAATCTCTTCAAGTTCTTTATATCTCGTTAAATATCTAAGAACTTCTTCGATTAATTTGAAGTGTCTTTCACCAATTTTCTCAATATCAACCAATTTTGAAGTTGATTTGAAAACATCGATGGCAGGATATATACCAAGTTCAGCAATCTTTCTATCTAGTACAATTTGACCATCCATATAAGAAGTGATTGTTTGAACCGCTTCATCATTATAATCATCAGCTGGAATATAAATAGCTTGGAAAGAAGTTATTGAACCATTTTCCGTAGAACTGATACGTTCCTCTACTTTACTAACCTCTCCAGCCATATCAGATGGATAGCCATTTTCAATTAATAATTCTTTTAATTCGGTTGCAATTTCTGATTTTGCTTGAATAAAACGATAGATATTATCAATAAATAGTAACACATCTTGCTTCTTTTCATCACGCAAGTATTCAGCTAAAGTTAGTCCGGCATAAACAGATTTACTTCTCGATACTGGATTGTCACCCATTTGACCAAAAACCATACTCATCTTATCAAGCAATTTAGAATCCTTCATTTCTTCATATAGTTCTTTACCTTCACGGCTACGTTCACCAGCACCAACGAATACTGCATTGGCATTAATTGATGAATAAACATTATGAATTAACTCTTTTATTAATACGGTTTTACCAACACCAGCACCACCAAGTAGACCCATTCTAAAACCTTTTTGAAGTGGTGCAAAGAAATCGATTACTTTAATACCAGTCCATAGTATTGGTGCCGTTACATCGACATCCTTTAAACTAACTGTTTCATGATCGATATTTCTTTTACTTATACTTTCTACTGCATTATTGTCGATAGTATCACCATAAGAATTGAAAATTCTACCGAGTATCTTATCGGAATATTCAATTTCAATTCCTTCACTTAGTTTAACTACTTCACTGCCTTTTCTTAAGCCACGTGTTGAACCTAAACTAATACAGGTAGCACTAATATTGTTGATGGCTACAACTTCAAATGAATAACTATGATCATCATCTAAAGTTAAAATATCGCCTATTTTAACGCTACTATCACTAAGGATTACTTCGACACTAATATCAAAAATTGAAATAATCTTTCCAACTACCATAACTATTACCCTTTCTATTTATTTTGATTTTCTAAAAATGCAAAACTATCTATCATTTCCCTCTTTGTCTTAGGTGAAAATTTATATTGTTTTAATTTATCGACCATTATCTTACCTTCGCGTAGTCTTCTTTGCAAATCCTCGCCCATTTCATCGATGTTAGCAAGTTCATATATCTGTCTAACATCCAAATAAGATAATAAATCTATTCTCACTTTACTACCAACTTTTTTCATTTCAGCATCCTGTACATTACCGCCAAGACGTGATACTGAAAGTCCATAATCGATGGCTGGTTTCTCACCTTTCGTAAAGTTCTTTTCAGATAATACTATTTGTCCATCACAAATAGATATAATATTTGTTGAAATATAATCGGTTATATCTCCCGCCTTAGTTTCAACAATCGGTAAGATCGTAATTGATCCACCATTCTTATGCTGACATCCTTTTTCCAAAAGTCTACTGTGAGTATAGAAAATATCAGAAGGATATGCATCTCTACCTGGTGTCTTCTTACTAGCTAAACTTATCTGTCTATAAATATCAGCGTGCTTTTTCAAATCATCTAAACAAACCAAAACATCATATGTCTGAAGCATAAATGATTCGGCAATTGATAATGCAACATAAGGTGTTAAATATGTACGTGTCGGAAGTTCATCATGAAATGATGCAACAATAATTGTATAACTAGCTGCACCTCTTTTAGTAAGTTCATAATAAATATCTTTAACTTCTTTTTTAGTCTTTCCAATAGCAACATAGATACATAAAACATTTTTCCCTTTTTGATTGACAATCGTATCTAAGCAAATCTGTGTTTTACCAGTTTTCTTATCACCGATAATTAATTGTCTTTGTCCTTTACCAATTGGATAAATTAAATCAATACCGGTAATTCCTGTTAACATTTCTCTTTTTACAAGACCTCTATCCATTAAAGGAATGGGTTTGTTTTCAACGCTTAGTTCAACTAAATTATCAAATTTTTTACCAGCAATTAAATCATTGCCAAAAACATCGATAACTTTTCCAATCGAATCCAAACTGAATAAACACTTAAATTCTTTCTTTAAGGCATATACCATATCGCCAGGCTTAATTTCTTCATTTATTTTAACTAAAGCGACAATTACTCTATCAGTATATATTCCAAAAACATAACCAGAAGCTTTATCAGCGATATTAACTTCTTCATAGAAAGATACTTCGTTAAGCCCTGTTACTTCGATATTATAATCATTTACTTTGATAACTTTACCTGTATTATAAATATTTTCATTACTTTTAATACTATCTAAAGTATCATTTAAATTGCTAGTCCAAATATCATCCATATCTATACATTCCTTTCTGAAAGACTAAAATCATATACCTTATTTTTATATACAATTTTAATTCCTCTGTATATTTTGTCATTGAATATCGTTTCAATATATTCGTTTAGATGATCATAATTTTCACTCTTATTACCAACCAATATCCTTACTTTTGGATCATTTAAGTCCACTAACTGATCTAAATAATCAATAAAGTTATCGATATTATTTTCACTCGTCACTAATTTAAAAGCCTCATATACCTTATATTCTTTTTGATTGAGCATTTGCTTAATTTCTACTTCGTAATCTTCAAAAAGCATACTCTTAAGACGATATATCGTATCACTATCAAATTTACCCCTTAAATTTTTACAAAAATCATAATCTGTCTTATCATCACATAATGTTAAAAAATCTTTGATTAATTCTTCGTAATTTACAACAAAATTCTCATCAATTTTTTTATTTAGTTCAAAAATATTTTGATCTTGATATTTTGTTGCATTAAATAAATCTATAACATTGCTATCGAATGCATAATTCTGTTTGCCATCTCTATTTGTTTCCTCTTCATTTATTCCTTTTTCTTTATCCTTAATTTTGGTTTCAATTTCAATTAATTTATTTTCTTTGTCTTGAATTAAATCGTCATAACCTTGAAGTTTATTGACAAAGTAAGATTTTGTCTGGTCATTGACGATTCCTACCGTTTTCTTAAGGATCAAGAACATTATTGTAACAAGAAAGGCAACAATCAAACAAACAATAACAAATATAATAAGCATCTTAATATGTTACAAGTGGATTAAAGAATAATAATAAGAAACAAAAAGCAAATAAGAATAGTAAAAACACTGCCGTTACTATTAGTATCGTCATTACTGAATGAACAACATCATTCTTTGTTTCAGGATTTCTACCAATTGCCTCAGCAACTCTTCCTCCAAGGATTCCAACCCCGATTCCTAAGCCTAAAAAACCTAGTCCAATCATAATTCCGATTGCCAACGCTGTGTTAGATAAAATAGCTTCCATATACTCACTCCTTTTTCTTTATATAGTACACCTATTCTAAATTTTATTATATCATTTAAATCTTTTGTTTGTCAATTTAAAAGTGGGTCCAAATTATATGGCTGATTCAATAATGAACGCTTGCCAAAAACATAATAAGCCGCATCACTTAAATCGACTTTAACATCATCATTTGCTGCTGTTACACTCTTACCATATATTTCGATTACCTCTGATTTATCATTTTCTTTATCATAATATATCAAATTGTATTCACCGACAATTTGGACATATGAATTAGCTGATAAAGTGACATAATCTTCATCATTTATCTTAACTTTCATTTCATCGGTAAAGAAATATAATCCTTTACCATCATATAAGAAGAAATGATTGTATTTTTCACTCTTTCTACCGCTAATTAATTGATGAAATTCATCTTTCATACCATATGCTGTATATTCATTTAGACGATATGATACTCCTCCTTTAAGTGGAAAAACAACTGTCATTTCCTTAGGAAAAATAATCATATCTTCGTTCTTATAATATATTGGTGTAGCATCATAATTAACTTTTTTCTTTTTATCTTCAATACTTACAATTACTTTGCGTAGATTATATGTAATAACTGCCGTATACTCTTTTTTATTTCCAACAAAATATTGATATACTTCAACTTCCTTCTTATCACGATAATTATCATATCGATATTCACGATATAAGAAATACATTGCTATTAATAATACCAATACTACCATTATGGGGATTAGTATTTTATATTTTTGTTTACAAAAATCAATTACTTTTTTCATAACTACCTCCCCAATCTAAATGTCGCATGACTGCCAATCTTAATATTACCATCGACTGAATCTACGCTATCTACCGTAAGTCTAAACAATGTATCTGCCCCAAGCGTATAGCCATCTAATGATACCGACTGTCTAATGTACGAATTACCATTATTAATATCTGTAACTGTGATTGGTATTGGATCATAATTACAACTATCACATTCGATTTTTAAAGTAATATATGCTTTACTAATCGGATAATTTTCTTGTAAATATAATTTGAAATCTAAAGTATTGCTGACACCAGAAATACTATAAACTTGAATCTTATACTGTGGTTTTAACGTATGCATATCTAATTTACCAAAGCCAGTACGTACCGTTTCTCCTGAGTCCTTATCGATTGTCGTATAGAAAAATTCAATTAAATAATCTGTATCTGCTTTTAGTTTTTCAAATGTTATATGATTTTCTGTCTTTGATAATGGAACATTCTCCTCTTCTCCATCTTTATGAATAACTGCATAGACATCTCGATATTCATTATAAGGATCATATACCACATAATAGACATCAATAGCTGACAGACTTTCCGTTGCTCTGATGATTGAAGTCATTTTAACACTATGAATTAGTTCTTCAATCGTCACTGTCCTACCACCTAAATTAGTGTTGTTAATTGTATTCATATCCGTACCAGCACCATTAGCGGTTATTTGATTATCAGCAACTTGTGTACCATTTTGGTTATCGGTATCATCATCTTCAGTTTCTTCTTTTTTATCCTCTTCTTTATACTGATTTGTCGTACCAATAATCTTTTTTAAATCAATTTCTAAATCATTATATTTAAGTAATTCGTTTGCAATATCAAAACTATATTTACTCGTATATAATGTCGTTGGTTTAATTGTCTTTAAATTTAATTTAGCATTAGATAATTTAGCATTTCCCATACGGTCTAATTCGACAAGTAAATAATCACTTGCATTGATACTCCTATCACCACTTGTTATTTCCTTATCGATAAGTAAGTACTCTCTATCATCTAATTTATAAAATTTCGTATTAGCCATATTTTTAAGTTCCGTCTCATCGCTATTTTCAACGATCTTACCAGTATCTGTTATTTCATAATATTTTCCATATAACTTAATACCCTTAGAAATTTTATCATAGACAATAACTTTCTTGCCTAAACCAATTTTCTTATCTTGGTAAACTAAATAATAATTACCATTCCATCTTAGTTTAAGCAAGCCATCTTCTTCCATTTCATAATAATTCTTATTATTATCTTGAAGAATACTACCAGTATTTACCTTATATTCAATTTTCCCCGTATGTTTATACTTGTAGATAAACAAGGAGAAAATACCGATAATAGCAATCGACAATATTAAAATTATTACAAAAGTTCGCTTATTCCTTATATCATATTTTCTCCTCATAATTCCTCCATTATTAATCTTCTTCGATTATTTCATTTGGATCGTAAGTAACGTTCTGTTCAAGAGCCTTATAATATTCGCCCCATGTCTTACCAATCCATTCTTCTGTATGGGTCGTTGGGTTTATAACCTTATATCTCGTTGCTACCGTATAGTATGTTGGGAATTCTGCATTTTGTTTATCATCGTCATATTCATATACAAAACGATATTTTCCCGTTTCTCTATCGACCTCTAAATATTTATTGCCAGATCCTAAATTGATTACCTTATTATCAAATTCACGGCCATTTTCTTTGATATCGATTTCAATAGCTTGAATGTGTAATTCATCGACATTAGATCCAGCACCATAGCTGACAATAAATCCTTTTTGCGTTGCACGATATGAAACAGCACCAAAAGCAATACCATAATCGTTGGTTGTCCAAACGATATCGCCTTTGCCCTCTTTACCGCTGCTTACTACGAAATCATATTCTTCATAACCATTATTTTTCATATGTACATCGCCAAAAATAACTACCGTATAACTCTTATTTGCTTCAAGTCCACCGATACGAACTTGCGTACCGCTCTCGGTAGCATCGAAAGCAATATTATCATATGCTCCCGTTTCACCAACTTGTCTAAATATACCATCATTTCCTTTTAACATTAGATTGCCTACTATTGTGCCATCTTGACTACTACCATCAAGTAATTTGACATAATAATTGCCATCTGTTAAAACATGATCTCTATCGTTTATTCCAATTGTGATATCGATGACAAAACCGCCTTCATCTGGAATATAATCGGCAGATCTAACAATTGTAAATGTTGGTTTTGCCAAAGCTGAAATAGTATTGACAATTGCATCGGTTTCATTTTCATAAACTGGAACTGTTTTAGATATTACTGTACCGCTATTTTTATCATAATAGTTATATGTCATATATAAATACATATAATATGGTTTATTATATTCCAAGTCGTCTGAAGTAATATCTTGTCTACTTGTCATAACCTTAGTAGTTGTATCAATATCTTTACTAAATACCCTACTGTCAGTATCATCACAATTAGCTGTTTTACAGAATTCATATGAAACATTAAATTGATATGGAATATTAACATCTGCATCATATGAATTTAAATTAATTGTTGTAAATAATTCCTTAGCATTGTAATCAGCACTATCACTAATTGGTTGATAAACTACTGAAGTACTTGCTAATAAACTATTTTGAATATCAGTACTATCATATAGTTTTTTACTATTAAATCTATATGTATCTGGTTGATTTTTCAAAGTTTTATCAAAAATTTGTGTTAGTTTTTTAATACCACCATCATTTAAGTAAGCATACACTTTAAATGCATAACCACTATTGTGTAATAAGTTAACAATATCTTGCGTATATTGACCGTTGATATTATCGCCGCTACGTAGTGGAACTTTAATCGTTGGTATTAATGGTTCACTAATCGTATTATTAACATTTAAAGTATCGATTGTACTATCATCTAATACTTGAATATATAAGTATTTAGTACCACTTACATTACATGTATCACCAGCGCCATCAGCACAGAAGTCAGCTTCATCAGCACCCTCTAAAGTCATCATAACACGAGCACCATTGATTAAACTAATTTTCTTATCGATGTTGATCATCGGTGTAATACTACTGAAATAGAATACATTATCAATGCCATTCATTTCATCTAATGAAACCATCTTTGGATTTAATGTACCATATCCTTGTAAAAAGTATCCCCTCGAATCAATATCAAAATCAGCAATTACAGCCTTATCACCAACATTATACCTGCTTATATATTCAATTTTCGTCGTTCTTGGTATAAAGTAGTGATATGCAAGTGGAAAATCACGGTTGCCAATTGGATTAACTGATTGAAGTGTTCCATTATTGACAACAACATAATTACCTACTTTATCTAAAGTACTATCATTTTGCATGATCATATAAGGAAATTCTTTATCTTCACCAACTCTATCACTATAATCATAACCCATAAGACCATTATCATAAATTGCTTCGATTTGAACAGTGATATTGTTCTTTTCATTACCCTCTGATTTCATACTAGAGTACATTCCCTTACTAGGGTTTATTTTAGTAAGACTTGTGTATGGTACTTCAAAGCATCTATTCTTGTCATTTTCTCCTGCCCATTCACATTTTGATAAATTCCATACTGCATTAGGTACCTTATATGTATTTCCTTTTTGATCGGTAAATTGAACATCATATATTAATATCTTATCAAGAATATCATCATTAGCTAGTATTTCTACCACTACCTTATTATCGTGAAGGGGGTCACTAATGACACGATATTTAAAATTGTAAGTACCATCGCTAGCATCATAATAGCCTTCATAAAGTCTATCTTTTGCACCAACTGTTACTTTCTCAACATCAAATTCTTCATTACCCGTATCATAATTATCACGATAATAACTTAAAGTATAACCGTCCCCCTTAGTAAGTCCCGTAAGTACTAAAGTATTAAGTTCAGATTCATTCTTAACAATTGCTACCCCATTCAAAGGATTATCAGCTACTTGATAATGCATAATGTATTCATTATTTTCACTATGCCATGCATTATCGACATCTTCGATAATATATTTATAAGTAACATCACCTGTTTTAGAAGTTTCAGCAACATATAATTTTTTAACCTTTGGTGTCTCTTTCTTATCGATGACTGTTTCTCTCTCAGAAGTTTGCTTTTCATGTTCACCATCAGGTGTATCATAATTTATTTCAACTGTAACATAGTATCTTTTACCTCTTGTCATATAGATACTATTTGTTCCATTGGCAATACCATCGCCCATATATATTCTAGGTGATTTTTCACTATTGCCAAGATCAGCTGCCGGAATATTTATGACATTACTTGTTGATCCGTGATCATTCGTATAGAAAGTAACATTTGGATTACTGTCACTTGCTACCTTAACTTGAGCTCCCGTGATAGTCATACCGGCATCGATATATTTACTTTTATCGACAGTTACATTGACAATATATCCAACAACCGTACCATTTTCGCCACCAGTTAATAAACTGTTAAAGTTATCACCTTGCATTTTGTATATCTTTTCAAGTGAGATAACAGGTGCTTCAATATCGCTTGTCAAATATGCCGCCATCTTGAATTGATGTGGTGAATTAACTGTCGCTCTTTCACCATTTTTATAATATACTTCCGCTTCGACCGTATAGTAAGAACTTAAAACATTTTCTTCTTGTTCAAGTTTTTCTTTAGTTAGTTCACGTAAACCATCCGCGCCGCTAACGCCAAATAATTCTTCGGTTATGCTAAATTCACTATTAAAGAAACTATCCCCAATACTAAATTCATCTGAAGCCATATATTCATCTGAATTAGCTAATAATATTTGTTGAACTATCTTTGAATATGGGCCATCATATAGCCTGAAGACAACTTTATCGATCAAAGAAATAGCTTTTTCTTCAGATACCGTAAGTTCAGTAGCTTTTGCCTTTAACTTGAAAGTACCATTGATTGGGTCATCGTTATTGCTTTCACCATCAGTCCATATAGCATCGAAAGTTGGCAACCACAAAGTAGTGATATCGTTTTTGTATACTGACCCATGTTTTAATTCTTTAATATCTGCTTCATCTTTTTTCCTTGCTGAAACAGTAATGATATATTGTGTTCCTTTTTTAAGACCAGTAACCACTAAATTCTTTCTTAAAGTATTGCCCGTTACTGTAAAATCATCAATCGTCATTGGATAGCCTTCCACTTTAACTAAGCTACCATAACCATCTGTTTCTCTAACATCGATGACAATCGGATAATTTTCATAATCGTTAAAGCAATCTCTACCCTTCATCGCAAGTAAACAACTATTATCGGTAATTGTAATTGTTGCTCCAATTGTATCGTAACTAATATTATCAGGATCTTCTTGAATCGTCACAAATGGTTCATTTGTCAAGCGATAATCGATACGACCACTGCTTACTTTTTCAACATATTTCTCATTATCATAATACATTATTGAAACCATATAAATGTAATCATGATTAGCAACAATACCATTTTGTCCTAGATGTAATTCTTCCGGTTCAGCATTATTTTTTTCTTTCTTATATACTGCTTTTTTAGCATCGAAGACAAATTCATTTGTATCGATACCTTCCGCATTATCAAAAACATAATAAGTATAACTAATGATTGCTCCATCTTTATCATGAACATTTTCGACAAATAATTTAAAGTAATCATCTTCTATTTCACGTCCAACACTAACCGTTGGTGTTTCTTTTAAAGTTAATGCGGTATTAGTGATATTGTATGTCTTTTTACGATCGATTGAATCGATTACGAAGCCATCTAGTGCCACCGTATAAATCGTATTGCTATCAAGGCCCGTAAAGGCTGGAAGAATATGCTCTCCCTTGACATTATTAGTAAGTTCACTCAAACGGAAGGTTTCAACTGGATCATCATATTTCTTAGTACTTTCATTATATCTAAGTAATGTTACATCGACATCCTCAATCTCACTGTCATTATCGATTGTAACCTTATAGCCTATTTCATTAGCCATTACATAAGTCTGTTCTAATTTGACACCAAACTTATTAGTTTTAAGCATTTTCTGAGCATACTTGCTGCCATCTCTTTCGTTGACAACAGTAAATAAATATTTTGTATCAGCGGCCAAATCTTTAACTCTTATTTCCTGATCATCATCGACATTATAAGTTTTTTCGACTGCTTTTCCACTATCCAAATCAGTTACTCTAAGAATTAACGAATCATCTTCTCTTTTGTTAATAACCTTTGTAACCAATGTAATACTTGTACTATGCACTTCCGTTTCTTCTAGTGAAATAGTTAAATCTTCATATTTGATGTCTTCCCTAGCATCGTTATCTCCTGTGCCAGCACCGCCTTGGCCTTCACCTTGTCCATCGCCCTGGCCACTGCCATCGGCACCGCCATTGCCGTCATCTTCACTAGGTTCTTCTGCCTTAGGAATTATTTCAATATTTTCATTACCATTGATGGTAATAGCGGTAATTGACATTACATCTTCATTACCCTTAGTAATTTTTTTGTTGCCAAAATCGATTGTTACATCTCCTGCGTAAATATATGTTCCGTCTGCCGCAACTTGATACTTAACTTCACTATTTTCAATTGTTACAACACCTTCTTCGTTGTAGACAACCTCAAAATAATTTCCAGTAATATCTTTTTCGTTACCTGGTATTTTCGCTCTTAAATTACCAGCTACGATATATTTTGCATCACTAATGCGACCCATAAAATTCTTTAAATTGATATCGTCGCCATTTGTTTCAATCACATAACTATCACCACGTTTGCTAATAATTGATTTATTCGTTATGTTATAGAACTTAACTGCATTATCGCCACTAATAGATCCCAAATCGAGAATAGCACCATTCTTAAGAAATGACATTGAACTATCCATATAATGAAGAAAACTATCTTTAAAAACACTTACTTCTTTGTTGTCGGTATCGTTAAATACCACCATTGAAGATAAGTTTTCCTTATAGGTCGTATCCTTGTCAAAAACATATTTTTCATTCTTGGCACTAAGTGGATTTAAAATATATCCGTCTTTAACAAATACTGCATCAGAATCGTCAAACAAATAAAATGCCCCCACTCCAAGTACAATAAGGACAACGACACTAAGTGCTAGTATAAACAAGAATTTACTATCTAATAATTTCTTCATTGTTTCACCTCTATTTTAGCTACTATACCATACTATAAAAATTATACCATTTTACACCTAATCTGTCAACGAAAAAAGCATAAAAAAAAGATAGCCGAAGCTATCTAAAAATTGCTAAATAAATCAAGAAGCCAAAATATATCAAAAACAAGAAAATATCGCTTGGATTATACTTCTTATTCTCGATTGTACCTAACGTCTTAGCCACTATTAATCCACCAATAAGGCCGCCTAAATGTCCCCACATATCGATACCCGGAATAATAAATCCTAAAAACAAGTTATAGATAACAATTGGTACAATTTGGCTCTTAATCATCGCTCCAATATAGCCACGATATGTATAGCCAAAATATATTAATGCTCCAAATAAACCAAATATTGCTCCGCTAGCACCAACTGATACGATATCATCATTTAATCCGATCGATAACAAACTAGCACTTATTCCACTAAGAAAATATATTAACAAGAATTTTTTCTTACCGAAAAAGTCTTCTACCCTAGGTCCAATGATAAATAAAGAATACATATTTAAACCAAAATGTAAAAGCCCCGCATGTAAAAACATACAAGCTACTAATCGGTATATTTCACCCTGTTTAACGAGTGGCCCATAATTAGCTCCAAAAAGCATTAATTTAGAAGTATCAAAGCCAAAGCCAGATACGATAAACATAATTAAACATAGCCCTATCAAAACATATGTCGCAATTGGCGTTTTAGCCGAAAATATTCTTTCCATTTTTTTATTCTTTTTCTCGTTTGTTTGATTGATATCCTCAGTAATTTTAAATAATAATTCGATTCCCTTCTCATCATGATAAGTTTTCTCACCAATATCAGGAAATACTTCTAATAATGCTAAATTATTCTTAAAATCATTCATACTGCTAACAAGTAAAGATAGGTTGCTACCTTCTTCTTCTTTTAAAGACTTAACATTCTCTCCCAAATTGACATAAATACTAAGTACAGGAATTTTAAAA
>JAEEGL016177830.1_pt1 | contig 12867 bp, 9 predicted proteins | sample 9134231 | NCBI WGS metagenome assembly JAEEGL01 (sample SAMN16246548, study PRJNA631951) | gut metagenome | biome: gut microbiome; feature: rumen; material: fiber-attached | host: Bos | place: Iran: Karaj | collected 2018-10
CCTTGTTAAATGCCCTGTCGCACTCCTCCATAGACACCTTCCTGAAGGGAACATAATCAAGACCGTGGTCAGATGCAACACATCCGTGAGAAGCAAAGAATTCAACTCTCTTAACCAGAGCATCGATAACGTCCTGTGTGGAATCAAGGGATTCTTTATTCACAGCAGCAGCAAGCTTTTCAATGTATTCCTTAAAGCCTTCCTTATTGATATTGACAGCTTTATCAGGTCTGAAGGAGGGTCTTACCATGAATTCAATGCTGTCATCTGCTGCAATCTTCTCGTGCCAGATAAGGGAATCTATCGGATCATCTGTTGTTCCGACGTAAGCCACATTGCTCTGTCTGATGAGTCCCCTGACAGTAAGGTCAGGATCATTCTGCAGCATGTCATTGCACTTGTTCCAGATTTTTTCTGCATTACCTGCATTAAGAGGCTCATCGATTCCAAAGTACTTCTTAAGCTCAAGATTGCACCAGTGATACATGGGGTTTCCGATAGCCTTTGTAAGCGTCTCCGCAAAGGCTTTAAATCTTCCAAGTTCGTCGTCGCGCCCTGTAACCATCTCCTCAGGTACTCCGTTTGATCTCATAAGACGCCATTTGTAATGATCTCCGAAAAAAGAACCGTCAGGCTGCTTCCCGCCGAACCATACGTCTCCCAGATTCTCAAATCTCCTGTCCTCATAAATCTCCTGGGGAGAAATATGACAATGATAATCGATTATTGGGAGGTTCTCCGCATAGTCGTGAAAAAGATGCTTTGCTGTTTCAGTCTGCAGAACAAAATCCTTGTCTAAAAACTTTCTCATATCTCTTTAGCTCCTTATTTTTCCTGATAATATAGTACTTCTTTGGTTTTCTTTTTTACATAGCCCCAGGGCTTTAAACCAATTTATACAACAAGTGCAGCAAGTTTTACAATAAATCCAAAATAGCTAAATTTCTCAGATCCTGTCGTATAGTTCCTGTACAAATTCCCTGGTCTTTACAGCATTTTCGGGTTTTGTATTTTCAAGTGTGCACTGTATAAACGGCTTGTATTCTTTTATTCTGGCAAGCAGAAGCTCATAGTTTAGACCGCCCATGCCTGCCGGTATCGACTTAAGCTCATCTCCTTCCTGAATAAAGTCTTTCATATGCACCACCGCAATATCACTTGCAAGAAGATCAAATGTCTTTTCTATAATTTCATCCTGCTGCTCCACATTCCCTGAGTAGAGCATGTTCACCGGGTCAAAGATGATCTGCAGGTTCGGACTACCTACCTCATCCAACACGAATCTTGCCTGCTCGGGACCATAGACAATGTGCTTCCAGACCGGCTCTATCGCTATGATCGTTCCAAACTGCTCAGCCACCCTTACCACAGGTTTCAGATTGTTTATGAATAGCTCAAGTGCTTCTCTCTCATGGTTTGCAGGTTCATACTTATACTCTGCATTTACTGCGCCCGTCTCAGTGCCCACAACTCCGCATCCCAGAATTGACGCAAACCTAAGGTGAGCCACATATTTCTCGGTTATCTCTGAGAGCCTGACAGGATCAGGATGAGCCAGATTCAGGTAATTACCCAGCACTGCAATATCAACATGACTCTCTGCACAGAGTTTTTTGATATACATTGCAAGTCCCGGTGTCATGGTGGTGATATCCACCTTAAACTCCTTAACAGACTTTGAAAGTGCCAAATGAATACATGTAAACCCCTGCTCCCGAATCTTCGGAATCAGCTCCTGCAGAGGTGCATACTCTGCATCATGAGCTCTTATCCCTATCTGCATCTAAATCATCTCCTCTTCTACTAAGTTCTTCAATAAGTCCGTCTGCCAGAATATTTATCCTCTCAGCTTCATCATCTTCCAATACATTTACCCAAATATTTCTATGGCTAAGATCTGCATCATTCCCCGAGATGTCTTGGGAGCCATACTCTGCAAAATGAGCTTCACTCTCATCGCATACAGGTTCTTTCCATTCGCTGAACCTCAAGGGGCTGACTGACCTGTCAAATATGCAGCTGATGAAGGTCGCTCTCCCCACAGGTCTCCATGGTCTTCCAAGAAAAACCGTTCCCTCCATCTCATCATTCTCACCGCATATCATGCAGTTTCTAAAAAGAAAGCCCAGGTCTCCGAGGTTTTCAGAGGGTGCTGTAACATATCCGTTTATTTCCTTTTTTCTGTCACACACCACAATCCTACAGCCATCGAACACCGCATCCGCACCACCAAATATGAAGTCCACATCTCCTTCTATGACACAATTTTTATAGTGCTGTCTTGTATTCTTCCTCGGCGCCATCATCCTTGGTCCAAAGAAACCTCCCGGCATTCTCTCCTTCTGTGGTAGCGGAGAAAGGAAAAGCGTATCCTGGTGTGAACAAAGTCTCACATTCTCCATGATCACCTCATCAGCATCGGCATAGACCGCAAGCGCCTGACCGACCACATCTCCTAAGCCCGCATCATTTCTGATTGTCAGATCTTTAACCTCAGCATGCTCTCCGCCAAGGAAGATCGTCTGGCTTCTGAAGGTGCCCCTCCTTGTACCGTCTTCAATAATCTGATCAGCGCCATCATTCCATGTTATGACAGTTTTATCCAAGCCCTGACCTTTGAGGATAATATTCTTCTTTTCTATAAAAAGCTTTTCGCGAAAGATCCCTTCCGATATCAGGATTGTAGCTGCCGTACCATAGGATACAGCCTCCACCGCCTCTGTTATACTGTGGTAATCTCCGCCTTCACCTACTGTTATTGTGAGCATCTTGTATCTTGCTCCATTATTCGTATTTAAGATTCTGAATATCCGTTTCCTCTATATCTGCGATATCCACCTCAATGTCTTCAGTTCCCCTGATGACTACATCCCTGACCACAAGCTCCTTTACATTTCTTGCAAAAATGCTTTTGCCGCTCATCTTATCAAGTCCGTCCATCATCATAGGTGTTTCAGGTATTCTCTCACTCTCCGGTTTGAAATCCGCCCTTATACTTTCAAGACAAATCTTTTCAACCTTAGCCTCCGGAAGACCGTAAACAGCCAGTAGGCTTACATCTACATCACTGCACTTTATGTTTCTTGCAGTGACTCCTTTAATGCATGGCGTCATCTCGTTTACTTCCAGCGTTTCTTTACTCTGGCAGTAATCGCTGTGTCCATCCGGATCGCAGAAATAAAACATGTTCACAGTGAAAGGCATCCTTACCCCATTCATTTCAATATCTTCGAACACGATATCTTCAATTACTGACCTCTCCCCTCTCCCGCGTCTTGTCTTGATCCTGAGCCCCCTGTCAGTGGAATCAAAAATACATCTGCTGACTCTTACGCCGCTTACTCCCCCTGAACACTCGCTGCCAACAGTGACACTTCCATGTCCTCTGTTTAATCTGCAGTTCCTTACAACCACGTTCTCAGTCTTTTTATAGTGGCTAAGCGCCATGTAATATTTGCCCGACTTTATGGCTATGCAATCATCTCCAACTGAAATGTTTGTGCCGATTATTTTTACGTCTTTACAGCTCTCAGGATCAATCCCATCTGTGTTTGGTGAATCCATAGGATTCAGAATCGTTAATCCTATGATGTTAATATTCTCAGAGTAATATGGATGGATTGTCCATGATGGCGAGTTGCATACCGTGATTCCCTGAATAGTTATGTTCTTACACTCCTTTAAAAAGATGAGCCGCGGTCTCCAGGCAGTCCTTTTCTTTTTAGCATCAGTCCACCAATCTCCTTCGACCGCATTTCCATCTATCATCCCTTTCCCGAAAATAATTACATTCTCTACATCGATTCCGGTGATCAGAGAAGCAAAGCAGGAAAGGGGATTCCCTTCCCAGGTTCCAAGGTTGTACTCTGACTTTTCATCAGTAGAAAGCGTCATGCCTGGAAGTATTGGATAGTGCGATCTGTCCGGATCTCCCGTAAGGACTGCTCCATCGTCAAGCCAGATATTGATGTTGCTCTTAAGGAAAACAGGGCCCGTAAGATACGTTCCACGCCTGATATATATTGTTCCATTTGGAGGACATGCACTTATTGCTGCCTGTATTGCAGCAGTGTCGTTCTTTGTACCATCACCCGCTGCCCCGAAAAGCTTCACATCTAAGAGATATGTTTCTTCTCTTGTCTGTGCTTTCCGGGATTCTTCATTGCGGTCAGGATCTATAATTTTTATCTCATATTCTTTTCCCGGCTCAAGTCCGTCTACACAGATGACGTTTTGTTTGTATTCACCAATCTTTTTATCATCCACAATGACCGTAACCGCCTCATCTGTCTCGAAGGCATAGTCGTTTTCGAGCTCGATGGTCAGATTCCTGGGCTGTACATCAATAATCTCAAATTTCATCAAGAACTCCTTTTTTCTCAAGGCTTAATAGTTCGGTATAGACCATCAAAAAAGGTGCTGTACCCTTAGCGTCATTTTCGACGACAGGTTCCCCAAAATAGTATTCCAGAGTTCCATCCCTGTGCTGTGGACCTCCCAGTCCTGCAACCAGACATATACCTCCAAGCCTAGGTAGCCCTTCTTCATTTTTTGAGAGATATTTATCAGTAATACCGTAGAAAATCTCTTCTGATTTCTTTGCAAACCTTTCCGGAAGATATCCAAGTCGTACTCCCTTCGCCAAAGAGTATGCCACAAGCGCAGAGCCCGAGGTCTCAAGATAGTTTCCTTCTGCTTCGCTCATGTTTATGACCTGATAAAACATCCTCGAATTGTTATCCTGGAATCTTAGAATATTATCAGCAAGTTCTTTTAACGTATTTTGGAGGGTTCTGTACTCGTAGTAGGTCTCCTCGCCCATTGCCTCAGCTGTATCCACAAGCGCCGCCATATACCAGCCTGTTGCACGAAGCCAGAAGTTTGGGCTGCAGCCTGTCTCTTTGTCGGCCCAGTACATCTCTCTGGACTCATCATAGCCGTGATAGTATAGTCCGGTTTTTTCATCCTTCATAAGTCTTTTTACATTTTCAAACTGTCTGAAGGAATCAAGGCATCCGTTTCTCTTACGGTATCTCTTTTCATATTCCATATAGAAGGGCTGTGCCATATAAAGCCCGTCAAGCCACACCTGATTGGGGTAAATCTTCTTGTGCCAGAAGTTGCCTTCATTTGTCCTTGGCATTGTTTCGAGCTGTCCTCTTACAGTGTCCATTGCTTTTCTGTATTTTTCTTTTCCTGTAAGGTCATAGAGAGCAAAAAGGTTACATGCGGGACGCACGTTGTCAAGGTTATACTCTGTGACATCGTAAGTGTTTATTGTTCCATCTTCATTTACATAAAAAGATACGAAGCTGTCTGCAAAATCCAGGTACTTCTGCTCTCCTGTAAGGGAGTAGAGCCTGAGGAGCGCTGTTATCATACAGCCATCAATATAATTCCACTTATTCTCTTTTCCGCTTCTGACCTTCTCTATATTCCACATGGGATGCTCAGCATCTGAATTATCCATAAGGTACTGAACATATTCAGTTAATAACTGCCTTGTTTCTTCTTTAGTCATGTTTTGCCTTTCGTTCACTGTCTAATGAGAAAACTCTCTATAGTCTCTCCTAATGGCTCATCATAAAAATGATGATCGCCCTCTCTAATGTCATGGATAAGGGCATCATTTTTGCCCACAAGCTTATAAGCTTTTCTTATAATTTCAACCTGTTCATTTACATTAATAATTCCGCGTTTTCCGTTTAGGTGATCATCTCTGCAGGACTGGATAAATAGAGACCTGGGCGCAATAAGACTTCCAATGTCTCCCATATCAAGCTTTTCCCAAAGTCCCGGTACATAGTTACAGCTGCAGTTATTATGGAGTTCCATAAGAGCCTCTCTGTAGCCATACATATAGCCGCTTATAAAGGTCATCTTCACTCTTTCATCAATTGCTGACAGGAAAAGTGCCTGCATTCCTCCCCCGGAAAATCCAAGGCATCCAAGGTTTTCTGTATCCCATTTTTTACTTTCATGGATGAAATCAATGATCCTTATCAGGTCATAAACGTTAAGTCCTATAACCGAAAGTCCCATAGGAATTGCCATGTTGCTGATATTTCTGCAAGTGCAGGAAAGTGGATCGTCTGCCTGTCCCGGCTGAATTTCCATGTCCCCTCTTTCGCCAAATCCTCTCGGATCCGGGCATATGGCAACAAATCCTAACCTTGCCAGCTTTAAACCATAATCATAATTATAAAAATCAATTTTCTCTGCAACTTTCGGATTGTCTCTGACTCCTGCAACTGCTGCCTTACCACCACTCTGATGACCTGAGAGTGCAAGGAATGTGCCTTTTATATTTTCCCGTGGTTCAATGATATACATGGGTATGCAGGTGTCTGCATCAACTGTAAGCAAAACCTTTTTTCTTAGAATTCCGCATTCGGTTTTTTCTACATCAAAAACATCATAATTGAATTGAAAATTCCTCGAAGCATCAGCATCTTCCATCTCAAGGAGCTTTTTAACACCTGTCAAAGTGCTTAAAACCTCACGTTCCTTCTCCTGCCAGGTGATAAAGTCCTCTTTTGATTCGCCGGTAAATCTGTCTGAAAAAGCTCCCATATCCATAACATGAATCATTTTCCCAAGCGTCTTAAAATGAATATCAGTTTGCAAAGCTTTCCTCCATGTAGTAGAAATAGCCCTTATTGTCAATCAGTTCCTCATAGGTTCCCTGCTCGACAACTCTGCCGTTTTTTAGCACTATGATCCTGTCCGCTTTTCTTACTGTTGTCAGCTTATGTGCTACGATAAAGGTAGTTCTTTCACTCGACATATTATCAAGGGCACCTGAGACCTCCCTCTCGGAAATGGCATCTAATGCAGATGTTGCTTCATCAAGGATGATCACCTTAGGTTTTCTTATCAGCGCTCTTGCGATGGAAATTCTCTGCTTTTGCCCTCCGGAGAGTCTGTCGCCATGCTCTCCCACCAGAGTATCCACACCTTCAGGCAACTTTTCAACCACGCTTAAAAGTCCTGATTCCTTTATTACCCTGTCAAAAACCTCATCAGATACATTATCTGTTCCGTAGAGGATGTTGTCCTTAACACTTCCGGAAAACAGGGCTGTATTCTGGGGCACAACTGCAAGGAACCTTCGATAGCTCCTCAGGTCAATTTCATCCATCGGCTTATCATCAACGTAAATCCTGCCCTCAGTAGGCATCATGAAACCGATTATCATATTCAGAATTGTTGATTTACCACCTCCGGACTCACCCACAAATGCAATTGTCTGCCCTTCTTTTACTTCAAAATCCAGATGCTCAATTGCATTTTTCTCATTTCCGGGATATGAATACTTCACGTTTTCAAATCTGTAATGTCCTTTGAGATCGGCAATCAACAGTTTGCCTTCGTTATCCTCAACATCCTCCACGGAGAGAACCTCTCCCACGCTGTTCACAGACTCTAGCCCCTTCGATATGGTAGGGAGCAGGTTCAACATACTTGTGACCTGTCCGACTATGGTAGTGAAATAGCTCTGATACAGAACAACGTCACCCATAGGTATCTTTTTACCAAGAGCCAGAAAGGCTGTAAAGGTCAGACACAGAACCTGAAAAAATTGAAAAAAAGCCCAGCTTACAGCCCCGAAATTTGTCTGTACCATATCCAGCTGATAGCCCTCTTCCGCTATCTGATACATCTGCTCATCCATTCGGCTGATCTCATTTGTCTCAAGTGCATGCGCTCTGGTTACAGGAATCAGCTCTATCATCTCGGAGACCTTAGCAGAGGTTGATTCCACCTCTTTCCTGAATCTCTGATTGTGTATCTTGATTGGTTTTTTAAAGATGTATACCAAAACTGCTGCCAGCGGAACCATCAGAAGGAAGAACAAAAATACCACCCTGCTCTTTGATACCGTCACCACCAGAGCTACCGCTACATTTATAATGATATTCATGAAGTTTACAAATATCTGATCCGACAGAGTCTCAATAGCTTCAACATCTCTTATGATCTTTGACTGTATCCTTCCGGACTGGATGTCCTTCTCAGATAAAATGGACATAGTCTGAACCTTGTGTACAAGTGCGCTTCTAAGTCCTGCCTCAACCTTCCTCACTGCAGAAGCCCTAAAATGCATATGAAGATAATTCATTGGTACATTCAGGATGAGCAGCAACACCACAATGCCGACATTCAGGATTATCATCCACGAAGCATCCGTAACGCCTTGAGTTACATAGTTAATAATGTTCGCAGTCACGATCGGCATTATCCACACAGGTGAGTGCTTTATTGCATAAAACAAAACTGCCAGAAGGAAGTTGTGATAATAGCCCTTGTAGAAGGAAATAAGCGCTATAAGCGGTTTATCCTTATGCTTTAAATATCTTTCTTCAAAAATATTTTGATCTATGCCGGCTTTAATATTCATCAGCTACACCTTCGTCTAAAAGATTACTATCGTAAACCTTATCAAGCTCCCTGAGTACCTCCTCATCGATAAGTGAAGCAAAGGGCTCACCAACCCTCACAAGCTCTCTGGCAACAAGCTCTCCGAATTTGACAGCTCCTTCATATTTAAGATGTGTATCATCAGTTGAAAGCCCTTCCGGGAGCCATGCTACCTCTCCGGGTTTGATGTACATAAAGTACTTTCTGGTTTCTTCATAGCCCTCTTTCTCGAGGAGCACTCTGCTCTCTTTAAACAGATCAACTAATGGAACATCATATTTTTCTGCTGCCTTATAATATGCATTGACATAGGGAAGATGCTCCGACTCAAGCAAATGAATATGATCCTCAGCAAATTTTCTTCTGTCAAGAGGTGTGATAAAGAGCGGTACCGCTCCCTTCTTTCTTGCAACCTCCGCATATTTTCCAAGGTTCCGGATGAACTCAACGTCCGGATCCGTGTACCTCTCAGGATCAGCTTTTTTCTCATCGTTATGTCCGAACTGTATGAAAAGGAAGTCACCTTCCGAAATCTCTTTTTCAATAAAATCCAATCTTCCCTGGTCGATAAAGCTCTTGGTACTTCTACCGTTTATAGCATGGTCATATATGACCACATCAAAGCTCGTATATCTGTCAAAAGCCTGGGCGATTCCCGTCTGGGGAAATTTATGTGCTTTATTACAGGTATTGGTTGAATCTCCTGCCCAAAAAATTATTCTCAATTTTCCACCCCGTTAATCCGGATTTATATCCTGCATCATCACATCAGTCATTTTATAAAAAACGCCGAGGCTCTTTTTATGGAGCCCCGGCATCAGTTTTTATCACTCCTTGACAGCTCCAATATTTACGCCCTTAACAAAGTACTTTTGCAGGAAAGGATAGAGCGCCATGAAAGGAAGTATTGCGCAGACAATAGCTGCATAATATAGCGTGTTCTGTGAAACATTATATGAAGTTGTGGGAGTATCTCCGTCCATGACCATAACTCTCAGAATATACTGGAAGTTAACCTGGTCGCGATTTGTGATATAAATCTGAACTGTTGAATAGTCATTCCAAACAGTTACTGCAAACATTAGTCCAATGGATGCAAGCGCTGCCTTTGAGAGAGGCAGGACTATCTTAAAGAAGATTCCCATGGGAGTACATCCGTCAATCTTGGCAGCCTCAAAAAGGGATGCAGGTATTCCTTCGAAGAAGTTTCTCATAAGCACCAGATTGTATACGTTCATACCATGCTTTACAACAAGAATCCACATACTGTTTACAAGGTGAAGCTTCTTCATAACCAGGTACTCAGGGATCATTCCACCTGAGAAGATCATGGTAAAAAGAAGGAAATAAGCCATAATATCTCTTCCTGGAAGATCATACTGCGCAAGCACATATCCCCCAAGAGTAGAAAGAACAAGCCCCAAAAGTGTTCCAAGTACTGTTGTTGTAACCGAGTTTAAAAACGGTTTATACAGCTTTGCTGTATGAAGGATCGTGCGATAGCCATCCAATGTGGGCTGATTAGGCCAGAGCTGAAACTTATACACGCCTACAGCGTTAAATGAATCAGCTACAACCTTCCATATGGGTACGAGTACTATAAGTCCAATACATATAAAAACCAGGTAATTGATCACATCGAAGAGGTCAGTTTTTCTCTTGCGACCAATCGCATATTCATTTGCCTTTGCCATTTTTTCCTCCTCAGATGATGCCGCGTCCACGGATTCTCTTACTTGCCCGGTTGCATACGATTACCAGGAAACACCCAACAAGGGATTTAAACAGTCCCACAGCAGTTGTGTATCCATAATTCGGAATCGCTGTAAGGAAGGTCTTGCGGTAGATGAAGGTGGAAATAACATCCGAAACTTCAAATACCCTGTTGTTATACATTACGAATACTGACTCAAACAGATTAAGAACCTTAGCCAGGTTGAGGATCAGCACGATTATAATAGTATTCGCAAGCTCAGGAACGGTTACATACCAGATCTTCTGAAGTCTTGTAGCACCGTCGATGTCCGCTGCCTCGTAGAGCTCAGGATTGATACCGGCAAGAGTTGCAAGGAATATAACTGTTCCCCATCCTGTTTCCTTCCACACATTTACAATATAGTAAACCATTCGCCACAGCTTCGTATCATGCATGAAATCTATACTCTGCGATATCCAGCCCCAATTCTTCAAAGTCTCATTTATAAAACCTGTAGATGATGTAGACAGGAACAGAGTAAATACCGCAGCAGTAACTGTCCATGACATGAAATGCGGAAGATAAATAACTGTCTGAAGCACCTTCTTCGCAAATAGATTAGTCATCTCATTGATAAATACTGAAACTATAACCGCAGTGCCTGTTGTTATAAGCAGCTTTGTTATCGAAAGCACAAGTGTATTAGTAAAGGCCCGCCAGAATTCTGCATCTGAAAACATCTTTTCAAAATGCTTTAAGCCAACAAATTCAATTTTCTTAAGTGTGTAATCATAAAATGAATATCTGATGCCGAGCATCGGCCAATAATATACGATCAGCACATAAATAAAGATTGGAAGGAACATCAGGTAAAAGCCTCTGTTGTTCCATATACGTGTCTTTAAAGGTTTCTTTTTTATAACCTCGCCTGTTGATGTAACTCTTTGTCTTTTGCCCATTTAATACCGCCTTGTCAATAAAACTTCATTTGGTCCCCAGATTATTCATGGGCACCCGGAGGGATGCCCATGATTTAGAAAAACGTTTATGGTAGCATTTATGAAAAGTGATTATTCAGCTGAATTAAGCTCGTCAAGGATTGCAGCAACTGTGTCGCCCCACTTGCTCTGATACTCAGCGATAGCATCCTCAGGTGTCTTCTGCCCTGCAACTACCTCATTAACAAGAGTAGTCTTATCTGTAGCAAGATCAGCCTCTACCTCTGTAAGTGTATCGGATGATGCTGCGGCAGGAGCATCTACACAATTCTCTGTAAAGAACTTGTTTCCTGCATCTACAAGAGGATCAGAATCAGCAAAACCGTTTGTAAGAGGTGCTATAACAAGTACAGGATCGATGAGGTTCTTCTTCCATACTGAGTTAGGATCATTGGGAGCCTGCTTGAGATGGAACTCACCATCAGCGTACTCATAATCTTTCTTCTTCTCAGGATCATCTGCGTTGGTTGTAAAGGACTCAGCCTTTGTTGACCAGTGAACATCCTCAGCGCCATAGGTCCAGAGTGTCTGAACTGTATCACCATCAAGCATTGTCTCAAGGAGAGTATCAAAGATAGCCTGCTCGCGTGAGTTGTCTCCATCGCCATCATCTGTAATTACCCAAACAGGAGCTTCACGGTTAAGGTAGCCGCCCCATGTATCCTTAATCTCCTGAATGGGAGCAAGCTGTACAAGTCTATCGTCACCAAGCTCTGTATCAACTTCGTTCTTATCAAGGTTATCTGTAAGTGTTCTAAGCCAGGTTCCTGCCCAATAAGTGAATACGCCTTCTGATGTTGCCTGGTCATTTGAGAACCACTTCTCACGAGCAGTCTTTGTGGAAGCTTCCTCTGTATCCTTATCGATCACACCATCTGCATAACCCTGTGCAAGTCTTGCAAGTGCGTCAATCGTATCCTGCTCCTGGAATCCGTCAATCCACTGACCATCCTTCTGATAAATAGCCGGGTAAGCACCCTGCCAGAACTCAGGCATATAGTTTATGAAAGGTGCTTCATCAAGCTTTGCAAATCCTGCTGCGATAACACCTGTCTGACCGTCCTTTGTGAAAGCCTTAAGCATGTTGTAGTAGTCATCAAAGGTTTTGATATCATCAATACTAAGTCCGGCTTCGTCTAGCCATGACTGCTTTACATAAGTAACGCATCCGTTACCGTAAGTAGGAGCAAATCCATACTGCTCGCCTGATGAAAGCTTTAAGTTCTCATTGATGATCGGAAGTGTGATTCTTGACTGGAATTCCGCATTGTCATATGCATCTGCCAGGTTCCAGAGAATTCCGGTTGTCTGATACTGCTTGAGCATTGTTGCACTCATAATCAGAGCATCGGGATACTGTCCGTCACCGGGTGTTCCTGTTGTAAGAAGCTGCGCTACATTATCCTTGTATCCTGAATGCTCAGGCTGGTTGATATGAAGCTTAACAGCGTGTCCAAGCTTTTCAGCAATTGCTGCTTCCCACTGCTCTACAAAAGCATCCTGACCGTTATCAACGTTTGCTGTAAGCGTTCCGTCTACTGTGATGTAGAGATCCTCAAGATGATAATCCGATGTAGCTTCTTCAGTCTCCCCAGTAGCTTCTGCTGTTTCAGCCCCCTCTGTTGTCTCAGTAGTTTCTGTTGACTCCGCGTTTTCAGTTGTCTGTGCGGTGTCTGTTGAAGTGGTTGTATCAGATGCGTTATCAGCTCCCCCACAAGCAGTGAGTGATGCAACCATTGTTGCTGACAGTAA
>JAEEGL016230705.1_pt1 | contig 12867 bp, 9 predicted proteins | sample 9134231 | NCBI WGS metagenome assembly JAEEGL01 (sample SAMN16246548, study PRJNA631951) | gut metagenome | biome: gut microbiome; feature: rumen; material: fiber-attached | host: Bos | place: Iran: Karaj | collected 2018-10
CGGGATATGTCTGCCCGGGGCAGGTATCGTCATCATAGATGAGCTTTTCGGCACAGTATGCAAGGCGCTTGCCCACATCCCACTTATCAAGGGGATGAAGATCGTAGGATTCGCCTGTATCTATCGTCACAGCCATGGCAGTTTTCGGTATCGAAAGGCACTTGCGCTGTGCCTCACGCAGATTTGCCCAGTGGGCGGGCACCATGTTCCCCAGCGGGTCGGCAAAGTTCGGGAGCTGTGCGAAGATGACAGGTATCTCATATCCGCAGCGTTCACGGTACATCTTCACAAATTCCCCGAACAGCATGGGATATCTCTTGTAATCGCCGTTTGATTCCGCCTGGTACCATAAGAGTCCCGCAAAGCGGATGGGGAAGGCAGGTGCGGTGAGTGCCGCATACATGGAAAGGGGCGTACCCTGGAAGAATGTCCCGGGTATGGCAGGCTCAACCTTTGCGGCGATGATATATTCCCATCTGCCCGAAAGGTCGATGAGGGTCTTTCCCAGCTTAAGGCAATACCTCTTTTTCGGAACGAACGCTCCCATGCCGTTATTCACCTGAAGGCGGATGAATACGGTATTTTCGCCATGGTGAAGTATATCCTTGTCAAAGCGGTACACTCTGGGGGGATACATATAGCCGGTCTCCCCTACCTTCTGACCGTTTACATACACGATATCCGCATCTATGATCGCACCGAGTATCAGCACGGGATCATCAAGGGGTACATCATCGGGGATGACAAATGTTTTCCTGAACCAGACCTTTCCGCAAAAGCCCTTCAGCGCAGGCTCATCCCTGAAAGAAAAGGGTATGGTACATTCGGTGAAGCCCTCTGTCCGCTCAAATATGCCATTGGAAACAGTGTCTTTTTCCTCGATGGTCTTCCACCAATTGTCCAGATTTTCCTGGTCTGCCTTTGCAGTGTTTTCCATATAACCCGGAGCTGTGACCTTGTCAAGGTAATCATCATATCCGCCTATGCGCCTGAGCATGCTGCAGGGCATCCTTGCCTCCACAGGAGCACCGCCTGCGGCTGTATTCACCAGACCCACGGGGACATTATACTTTTCATAGATCTCTCTTGCAAAATAGAAGCCCGCACCGCTCATCTGATAGACAGGCTCCCCCACAGCCCTCTCCCAGTGACCGCTGAGGAAATCATCATATTCCTCATTTTCACCGAAGCAGGACTGCACAGGCACACGGAATTCCCTTATATACTCACATTCCTGCGGAAGATGGGGGGAAACAGGGTCAAGGGTGCGGCTGATAGGCAGCTCCATATTGGACTGACCGCTGATGTGGAACAGCTCGCCGAACATAATGCTGCCGAATGTCAGCTCATCAGACCCGCACACGAAGCGGAACGTATATTTCCCGAAAGACGCCTCGAACGGCGGAAGAATGATCTCCCACCGTCCGTTATCGTCCGTTTCCGCGGTGAAGGAAAGTTCCTTTTCACCGCCCGTTATCGAAAGCGTTACCGCAGAACCCGCCGCGGCACTTCCGGTTATTTTATTCTCAAAACCGGCCTGTATTATCGCGTTATCGCCGACCACGCGCATTACAGATAATGTATCGCTCATAATGTGATCTCCGTACTTGCACAGTCCGTTCCGGTAAGCTCGCAGCTCAGCTTGTCGGGCTGATGTGTTCCCGCGTAGAGCGTGAAGGTATTGCCGAAACGCGCTCTCTTGCCGTTATCATCCACAGCCGTGAATGCTCTCTCCGGCACGGGTATCTCAACTATCGTTTTCTCACAGGCTTTGAGATGCACGCGCTTAAAGCCGCAAAGGCTGACATTCGGAACGGCGTTGGCGCCGGTGTCCTTCATATACAGCTGCACCACATCTTCGGTCTGTCGCGTACCGGTATTCTCAACTTCAACGTAAGCTGTACCGTCACGGTATTCCACCTTTCCGCAGACTACCTTCGAGTATGTAAGCCCATAGCCGAACGGATACAGCACATTGTCCTGCGTGAAACGGTATGTCCTGCCCTTCATCGAATAGTCGGTGAATTCGGGCAGCTTTGCGGTGCTCTCGTAGAACGTTACGGGAAGCTTTCCGGACGGGGATGTATCACCGAACAGGATCTTTGCGAGAGCGGTACCGCCCTCGGAGCCGGGATACCATGCGTGAAGCAGAGCATCGGGCTTTGCTTCGATGTTTATGGAGCTTCCGGCAGCCGTTACAACTATAACGGGCTTTCCTACCGCCATTATCTTCTCCAGAAGTGTTCTCTGCGGCGGGGGAAGTCTGAGGTCGTTCTTATCGCCGGAGGAGAATTCGTTGCCGGTATCGCCCTCCTCGCCCTCAACGGACGCATCCAGACCAACGCATACTATCACGGCATCGGCGCATTCCGCAGCCGCAACAGCTTCGGCGTAGCGGTCTCCCGGCTGCGCGAGAACGGAGATCTTGTCTTTGTAGAGGTGACAGCCTTCCGCGAAGATCACACGCCCGTTAAAGAGCTCTCTGATACCGTCGAGGAATGTCACATATTTATCGGCTCTGCCGTTGTAGTTACCCTCGAGAGCGGCTCTGCTGTCCGCGTTCGGGCCGACTACGGCAATTGTTTTTATCTTGTTGGTATCAAGCGGAAGTATGCCGTTGTTTTCAAGCAGCACTATCGACTTTTCGGCACATTCGAGCGATACCGCCTTGTGCTCGCTGCTGGACACCACGGTGTACGGTATATCGTCAAACTCTGTCTTCTTGTCGAACATACCGAGGCGTATGCGTGTGCGCATCAGGTGTACGCAGGCTGTGCGGATGTGTTCCTTCGTGATGAGCCCCTCTTCGAGCGCCGTGAGCAGGTTCATATAGCTGCACCCGCAGTTGCAGTCGCAGCCCGCCTTTATTGCGAGAGCGGCAGACTCCGACGCGGTAGCGGTTATTCCGTGATTCTCGTGGAAATCGCGTATCGCCCAGCAGTCGGACACGAAGTAACCGTTAAATCCCCACTCTTTCAGCTTATTCATCAGCATTTTGCTTGCGCAGGCCGCCTCGCCGTTCACGCGGTTGTAGGCGCCCATTACGCCCTCAACGCCGGCTTCCTTCACAAGCGCCTCAAATGCGGGAAGATACGTTTCTTCAAGCTCCTTGTCGGAAACTTTCGCGTCAAACCCGTGGCGAAGCGCCTCGGGGCCGCTGTGGACGGCGAAATGCTTTGCACAGGCCGCGGTCATAAGGCGCTCACCGTCGCCCTGTAAGCCGCGCACATACGCCTTGCCGTTCTCCGCGGTAAGGAACGGATCCTCGCCGTAGGTCTCATGGCCGCGTCCCCAGCGCGGGTCGCGGAAGATATTGATGTTCGGTGCCCACAGGGTAAGCCCCTTGTATATATCGCGGTCGCCGAGCCTTGTATAAACATTGTATTTCGCGCGGGCTTCAATTCCGGTGATGTGTCCGGCCTTTTCGGTCATTTCGGGGTCGAACATTGCTCCGAGCCCTATCGCCTGCGGGAACATCGTGGATATGCCGGAACGCGCGAGTCCGTGCAGACCCTCGTTCCACCAGTTATACGCCGGTATTCCGAGCCTTTCCACCGCGGGCGCGTCATAACGCAGCTGAGAGGCCTGTTCTTCCGTAGTCATAGCGTCGGTAAGTGCCTCCGCACGCTCCTGTATGCTCAGTGTTTCATCAAGATATCTTTCCATAGCTTTATGTCCTTTCCAAAGACGTTGCGGCGCTCATTGACCCTGCGCCTTCTACTATAAATTATATCTCTATAAAGGATGATTTTCTACCCGTTTTTTGCACAAATCAATTCATTTTTTGTGAAAAATATCTCTCAAAGTCTTGAAATCCGATGTAAATAGTATTATAATATAATATAAAGTATAAAATGCCATAAAGGAAGTGTGAAAAACCATGATAGCACACCTTAACGGTGATTTTGAAACAGTCGATTATCTCCAGAACAAGAGCATAAGGCTTTACGATAATGTTGAGAACGAGGAATACCCTCCGCACTGGCACAACGCCATTGAAATAATAATGCCGCTGGTGAACCCGTACACCATAATCTGCAGCGGGCGGGAATTCGATCTGACCGAGCGCGATATCATCATCATCCCCGCAGGCAAGATACACAACCTCAAAGCCAAGCCCGGCAGACGTTTCATACTGCTGTGCGACAACAGGCTCATCGAGGGTGTGCCCGCGCTGGTGGAGCTTCGTTCCGTCATTGCGGAGCCTCTTGTCATAAACGAGAGCTCGGGTGTGGATATACGCCGCTCGCTCGGACATATCATGGAGGAAATATATACGCTGTATTTCGAGTTCGGCGCGCTGTCGGACATCTATGTCTATATGAAGCTGATAAGCTTCTTAACGCGCATCAGAGAGTATCAGCTGAGCAAGTTCCACCCCGATGACAACGAGAAGTATTCCGACACGATACACATGATATTCGGCTATATCGAGCAGAACTATATGAATGAGATATCGCTCGAAGATCTCGCGGGGATAGCGGGCTACAGCTCCTGCCACTTCTCGCGCATATTCAAGAAATACAGCGGTACAACGTTCATTAACTTCCTGAACAAGCGCCGTGTCAGTGCCGCGGAGCTGCTGCTGCTCGAAGAAAACGCCTCCGTGACCGATGCCGCGACAAGAGTTGGGTTTTCAAGCCTCACGACATTCAACCGCGTTTTCAAGGAGATAAACGGCTGCCCGCCTTCGGAGTTCAAAAAGCTCTACAGAACGGCGAGGCTGTAAGTCAGACGGGGACCCTGCCCCCGGACCCCCCAAGAGAGACAGATGTTCAGACGGGGACCCTGCCCCCGGACCCCCAAGAGAGACAGATGTTCAGACGGGGGCCCTGCCCCCGGACCCCCAAGAGAGACAGATATTCAGACGGGGGCCCTGCCCCCGGACCCCCAAGAGAGACAGATGTTCAGACGGGGGCCCTGCCCCCGGACCCCCGCCAGAGGCGCTAACGTCGCCCTCTGGACTCCCGGCGGTGCCACGCGGCACCCGCGATCCGCGTCGTAAGTCTCTGCTTCCCGTCACCTTTCGCCCGCGCCGCTGCACAGCGGAAACGGATATGGATCGTTTTTGTCAGACTGGCGTCCTCGCACAAGCGGGGGCGTTTTATACTGTTTTCGTTTCATCCGTCAGTCAGAAACAAATAATGCAATTTTTTTCAACAATTAAACAAAAATTGTCAAATTTTGCGGTCAATACTTTACAAATAGTAAAAAATGTGATAAAATGATATCAAGCATAACATGATAGAAAAGGGGGGGTCGGGAATATGCCACAGGAATTATCAGCGCAAAGCATAGCAAGCCTGAATACCGTGCCTATCCTTATACTGCTCTTTCTGCTGTTTTTCCTGCATGCGAACTGGCGGTATGAAGTAAAACAGACGACACAGTTCATGCCGCCTACGCTGCTTCTGATGTTACTTATTGTGCTTGACAACCTCGACTTATTCGCGTTCAATGATATGAAATTCGGCACTGCAACACAGTTTCTGCACAGGATAGTCAAAATGCTCGAATATGATGTGCGGATACTGCTGCTGGCTTTCCTTATCTCTATCGTGGCGGACAGGCTAAGCAGCCGTAAGTGGACAAAATTCTGGACGATGTTCCCCGCTTTCTTCAATCTTTTTGTTCTTCTTCCCAGCCTTTTCACCGACTGGTTCTTCTCCTATGACAAAACGGGACGTGTCGTTCACGGGCCTCTGCATTACGAACCGCATATACTTTCCGCGATATATCTTCTCTTCCTTTTCGCGCTCGCTTTTATGGCAGGATCCCGCGGACGCAATACCGAAACGGGCATAATCGCAATTACCGGTACATCCGTAACGGTCGCGGTCATCGTTGAAATGGCGTTCCAGCTGCGTGGTATCCTGCTGTCGGTCATTGCGCTCTCGATAATGGGCTATTACCTGTATCTGCATATCGAACATTTCAGATACGACAACCTTACCGGCGTGCTGAACCGTGAAGCTTTCAGTGTTGATATCAAGAAATACGGCAGCCATTCGGTGACCCACGTTCTTAGCATAGACCTCAACGGGCTCAAATCCCTCAACGACACAAAGGGTCACGAGGAAGGCGATACTGCGCTTAAAACCGTTGCACAGGCTATCTCCGAAAAGCTGCTGCCGAACTGTCGGTTATACCGTATAGGCGGTGACGAATTCGCGGCTGTGTGTATGTTCAAAACGACCGCCGATGTCGAGAAGATGATCGAGAGTATGTATATGGCCGTCGAGGTAACGGGCTATTCCTGCGCTATAGGCTATGCCGAGTGGAAGAAGGACAAGACATTTCTGGAAGTGTACAAGGATGCCGACGATGCCATGTACCGCAAAAAACGCAGCATGAAGGGGCTTGCCGCAGAACCTATGAGAATAAAATAGAAACTCCCCCCTGTTTTATAAACAGAAGGGGGTTTTTAGGTTGTGCAGGCGGCTTCTCCAAATATCCGGATAGTGACGGAATTCGTAAGTTTATCACAATTTCCAACAATTGTGCGGGTGAAGCACAAGGCTGTCCGATCTGTCACAATTCAGATCATCGCCGAAGGCGATACCACAATTGTCAATTATCAATTATCAATTATCAATTGTCATTTCGCTCAGCGAAATGACTTGAGTCCGCTGTCTTATCCGATCTTTGAGAAATACGGCGAGCCGGCCATTCCCGAGACGCGGTATTTCATAATGCTCTGATTGATACGATCAAAGCGCTGCGCGTCCTCCTTGTCGTCGAGAGCGCGGAGCATTTCCTCCTTGAGCATATTTACGTTCGCGCCCATTGTTACCACCGTCCGGGCGAGATTTCTCATTATATCGGCGGCATTTTTCGGTTCCTCGGAAACAAACGCCTCGAAGTCGTCCGCGTTTATCCCGAGCAGCATTTTATCGGTTACGGCGACTACCGAGAACGGACTCGGCTTTCCCGTCAGAAGTCCGGTTTCACCGAAACAACGCCCGTCCGAAAGAACGCCCACAAGGTATTCCGTCTCCTTGCCGTAGTCGAAATACACAGCCGCCTGCCCCGAAACTATCTTGTACATTTCCGCATTCACAGTGCCCTCGGCAATGATGATCTCGTCCTCGCTGTACATTTTTATATTCGTTCTGTCCATAAGCAGCCGCCCTCTGTTTTATGATTTATCGTCGTTGGTCTCTTCTTTGCCGTTCATGTCGTCGATACGCTGTCTTGCGACAAGCTCCGCGAAATAACCGTTCTTCGCGATAAGATCCTCGTACTTGCCGTCCTCAATTATCTTGCCCTTGTCGAGCACTATGATGCGGTCGCACTGCTTTATCGTGGAAAGCCTGTGTGCTATGACTATTCTTGTGCATTTCAGCTTGTCGAGCGACTCCGAGACTTTTCTCTGCGTGATGTTGTCAAGCGCGCTGGTAGCCTCGTCGAATATCAGCAGCTTAGGTTTCGGAGCAACCGCGCGGGCTATCATAAGGCGCTGCTTCTGACCGCCGGAGATACCGCCGCCGCCCTCGGATACCATCGTGAACATACCCATCGGCATAGCTCGGATATCGTCGGCTATACCGCTCAGTTCGGCCGCCTCCCACGCATCATCCAGAGTGAGCTGCGGGGCGGAAATGACAATATTCGAGAAGATATCGCCCTGGAACAGCTTGCCGTTCTGCATTACGATACCGATCTTTCTTCTCACCGACCGCATATCAAGCTTTTCTATATCCTTGCCGTCGAAGTATATCGCGCCCTTCTGCGGCTTTTCAAATCCGAGCAGCAGTCTTACAAGCGTGGATTTTCCGCAGCCGGTCTTGCCGACGATAGCGACATACTGACCGGGGCGTATTTTCAGCGACATATCGTCCACGATAAGCGGCATATTCTCGCTGTAGCGGAACGACACGTTGTTCAGCTCTATTCCGCCCATGACGCGGTTCACGATCTCCTTGCCCTCGGAGATCTCCGGTTCGGCATTGAGAATAGGCTTCACCATTTCAAGTATCGGCTTTATCTGCGCTATCGTGAGAGCAATTCCCGAAAGGCTCATAAACGCGCCGGAAACCACTCCGTAAGCCGCGTTGAATGCGTAGTAATCCGCGACCGACACCTGTGTCGTCACCGAGATATAGTACATTACGAGAGTGCCTGTAAGCGAGATGGCGGTGCTGATAACGCTGTTTATTTTCAGGAACATCGGGGGGTTGTACGTAAGCTCCGCTTCCTTGGAGTAAAGCTTGCCCCAGCGCGCGAACGCTCTCTTTTCCGAACCGGAAAGGCGTATCTTCTGCACGCCGGCGATAAGCGCGTAGGTCATACCGCTCTCCTTGCCGCTGAGTTCCATATTCTGCTTGGTTATCTTCATCTGGACCAGCGTGGATATCAGAGAAAACAGCACCGTAGTGATCGTTATTACCAGTGAGGGAACTACCAGCGTCGGTGCGTAGTTGAAGATCTGCGCAATATACATCAGCGAGAATACCGATGTAAGACCTGTCGAGAGTATCGTGCTGGTCAGCATCGAGCAGAGTGAGTTGATATATGTAGCCCTCATCGTGAGGTCGCCCGAGCTGTAGTCCTTGAAAAACGTCACGGGGAGCGACATCACACGCATCATAGTTGCCGACTCGACATTCAGGCTCATCTTTGTATTCAGCCTTGCCATGAGCAGTGAATTCACCGCACCGAACATCGTGGAGCTTATCGTCACGCAGACGAGGAATACCGCCACCGAAAGCAGGAGCTGTAAGCTTTCCGACTCTATGACATCCGAGAAGAGGATGTTGTTGATCTTCGGCAGGAGCATACCGACAGCCATTGAGATGAACATCGCACCGAGTATGAATATGATATCGGTCCTGGAGATCGTCCCTACCATATACCTGATAAGATCGGGGATGCCTATTTTTCGTAGCGGGAACGGCTTATAGAAAGCAAGTGCCTCATCCTCGAAAAGCTTCTCGTTCTTTTTCCGCACCCTTACCCTTTTTCCGTTCTCGTCGGTGTAGAAATAACCGCCGAACGCGCCCGGTATAAGTGCGACGACACTGCCGTCAGACTTTCGGACACCGAGCATCGCCCCGACCGCGTCCTTATACCAGCCCTCGTTCAGAGTCACCGAGCGGCGCATTATCCCGTGCGGACGCAGCATATATTCAAGCTGATCGTTCACATCGGTTATGTTTTCGGGAACTTCTTTCGCCTTGATGTGATAGTATTTCAGTATGCGTTCAACGGCATTCTTTGCGACAGTAAGGTTGTCGTTCAGCGCAGCTGAGACCTTCTTTCCCATTACCGAGCCGGCGATACTTATGAACGCTTCCGTGAACAGCTCGTCATCGCTGCGTTTGCGCTGTTTTATCTGTTCGTCAAACCAACCCAAAGTAATTAATTGACAATTGATAATTGATAATTGACAATTGTTGTGTCGGCTTCGCCGACGATCATAATTGCGATCATCTAATTATTGGTTGTCTTCTCCTTTCCTAACTTGTTGATTATTGAAGTCAGAATTCTTATGATCTCCACACAATCACGATTTATGCTTTTATAGTGTTTTTCTTCAATATAATCGGTCCTGTAAAGCAGCTCAAGCCAATATTTTGTCTCAAAAGCTTCTTTTAATGCAATGTTCAGCTTTGAACCGAAATCCGAACGGCTTTGAGCATTTTCTGATTCGCTTATATTTGCACCTATACTTGTACCGCTTCTCAACACTTGTCTGGACAGAACAAATTCCTTTTTTTCATTGCATAAATACTTATAGAGATTCACGATCCTTATTGCAAAATCCAGGCTTTTATGTGCAATAATATTGTTTTCTTTCAAACTATGAACTCACCCTTAAATTCCGTCAGATTTTAAATCCGTCCGCCGCAGGCGGACACCACAATTGTCAATTATCAATTATCAATTGTCAATTATTAATGGGCGGACACCACAATTGTCAATTATCAATTATCAATTATTCTGTGGTTACGAGTTCTTTGTAAAATCCGCCTTTGGCGTAAAGCTCATCGTGTGTGCCGCGCTCAACGACATTGCCATTCTCCATAACGATGATCTCGTCGCAGTCGCGTATCGTCGAAAGTCGGTGCGCAACAACTATACAGGTGATGCCGCGGTCCTTTATCGCTTTTACGACCTCATATTCGGTCTTGGCGTCAAGCGCGGAGGTCGCCTCGTCAAGTATGATTATCGTCGGATCCTGCGCAAGCACGCGAGCTATCTCCATTCTCTGACGCTGACCGCCCGAGAAGTCCTTGCCGCCCTCGGTGATCTTGTAACTGTAGCCGCCGTCGCGCTGCATTATATCCTCGTGCAGCTGCGCGTCGCGGGCAGCCATTATCATTTCAAAGTCCTCTATCGAGTTGTCCCACATCTTAATGTTGCCGGCAATGGAGTCCTCAAACATTATGATATCCTGGTCAACTACAGCAAGCGAACCCGTAAATACCGAGCGGTCGATCTCGCTTAAATGCTTGCCGTCATACAGTATCTCACCGCTCCACGGCTGATACAGACCCGAGATCAGCTTCGAGAGCGTGGATTTTCCGCAGCCGGATGTTCCCACAAAGGCAATGCGGCTTCCCTGTTTGAGCGACAGGTTGAAATCCTTGATAAGAGGCTCCGCCAGTCTCGAATAGCCGAACGTGACATTCTTCATCTCGATATTGCCGGTCAGCTTGCTGAACTCCGCTTCATCATTTACCGCCTCGTCGGAAGTGTCGAATACAGGATCGACCGGGTATTCCATAACGTCATCGACACGCTCCATATCAGTGCGCATCTCCTGTATCCTCTGCCCCGCCGAGATAAGTGTTCCGGCAGGCGCCGTGAATGAACCCAGATATCCCTGGAACGCCGTGATCATACCGACTGTGAATTCGCCGTTCAGCGTGAGATAAACGCCGAGAATAAGTATGGCATTAGAACAGATCTGCGAGACTAAAGACGGGATTATACCGTAATATTCGTTGAGTCTTGCAAACTTCACCTGTTGTGTATTAACACTTGCCTGGTAGCCCGACCACTTCTCGAAATAGCCGTTCTCCGCGCCGCTTGCCTTTATAGTCTCGATCATCTCGATGCCCGCGACCGTTGCGCCCGCAAGCTTGCCGTTGTCACGCATCTGCACACGGGTGATGTTTATACGCTTTCTCGAAATGATGTTCGATACCAGCAGGTTTATGACCACGGAGCCAAGGCCTATCAGTGTGAGCTGCCAGCTGTAGCGTATCATTACCACGAGGTAGAATATCATCATTATCGCTTCGAGAACGAGCGGTGCGAACATATCGACAAGGCTCTGCGCGATAGTTCCGTTGGAATTCTGGCGCTGCTGGATGTCGCCCGCCATACGCTGCGAGAAGAACTCCATCGGCAGACGCAGCACCTTCCACATAAAGTCGGAGCTTCCCACGACCGCAAGCTTTCCGTTTATCCGCAGTGTGGATATCGCCTGCACCCACGCGACTATCAGCTGTATGACACCCATTCCCGCAAGCCCTATGATGAACGGAATGAACCAGTCGGGATTTTCACCCGTCAGCAGACGGTCAATGAAAACCCGCTGGAAGCCGGGATTGATTATACCCATAAGCGAGGTTATGCACGTAGAGAGGACAACGAATATGACTGCCGCACCCGCTCCCCTGAGGCGTCTGCCCGCAAAGCTTATCACGCTCTTGGGCTTTCCGCTCGGCTCAAAATCCTCGCCCGGCTCGAACAGCATAACGATGCCCGTGAATGACTTGTCGAACTCCTCCAGCGATACCGCGACATTTCCGCGGGCAGGATCGTTCAGATACGCTTTCTTGCCGCGGAACCCGTCCAGCACCACGAAATGGTTGAAATTCCAGTGGATGATGCACGGAAAGGTCGCTTCCTCGCGAAGTGACTCCGCATCCTCGAACTTGAAGCCCTGCGCACGGAGGCCGTAGCTTCTCGCCGCCTTGACGACATTCCTCGCGTTTGAGCCGTCGCGGGAAACGCCGCAGTCCTTGCGCACCTGTTCGAGCGGTACCCATTTATTGTAATACGCGAGCACCATGGTCAACGCCGCAGCGCCGCATTCAAGCGCTTCGAGCTGCATCACAACGGGAACCTTGGCGACTTTGCCCGACAGGGGCTTATTCACTTTTGTTTTATTTCCCAAGCCCTGAACCTCTCCTTTAATTGATTATGAACGACATCGGAGATACCGACTCGATGATCAGCGTAGCCTTGTACGCTCCGTCGGGAACATCCGCGGCCGGCGCAGTCACGGTAAAACCAAAATCCCCCGCGCTCAGGTTTCCCTTGTGCAAAGCGTAGGGGTCATGCTCGTCGGTAAGCTGTATCAGCTTATCCGATATGTCGGTTATGGTATAATTTTTGTCATTGACGATCACCGTCATACCGTCGCGCAAACGGTCCTCGTACTTTTCGGGTACAAACACCGTAAGGGTGCCGCCCTTGCAGACTGCACCCGTTTGAACTCTTGTATCGATGTGTCCGAATATTCCCCAGACACATATTCCGATCAGCAGGAAGATCACACCGAACATTACGAACCATACGCCCGGACTTGCCGCCCTTATGTAGTCATTGAGCTGCTCGGGGGACGAGACGCTGTCAATGCTCTGCTTCCTGAAAATACTTGTTTGCTGCTGTTCCTGCTGTTGTTCAGTCATTTTCCTGTACCTTCAACTTTTTTATAATTCACAATTCACAATTGTGGTATCGCCTCCGGCGATGTTCTGAATCGTGACGAGATCCGAGACCTTTTGTCGCTTTTGGCAAGTCAGCCATGTGATCATACTGATCAGTTACACCTTGAACGCATTTACTGAGAATGTATTAGGCATAACATCGATCGCCATGATATAACCTGCGGAATAACCTTTCTGTGCA
>JAEEGL016600803.1_pt1 | contig 12867 bp, 12 predicted proteins | sample 9134231 | NCBI WGS metagenome assembly JAEEGL01 (sample SAMN16246548, study PRJNA631951) | gut metagenome | biome: gut microbiome; feature: rumen; material: fiber-attached | host: Bos | place: Iran: Karaj | collected 2018-10
AGCGCCGCAAACTACAAAGCGCGCCGCAGAACGTCAAGCAACCTTGCTCACAAACGCCCGGCGTGCTAACAACTGGGCAAAACTCTACGCGAGGTCAGCCCATGGATCCCTTCACCGAAGCCCTGCAACAGCTGCTCGACCGCTGCAAAGACATTTCGACCGCCATTTTTGCCGATTGCGAAGGCGAACCGATCGCCAAAGCCTGCCAACCCGACGTCAACACCGCCGAAATCGACACGATCATCCCCCTCTGCGCAGCTTTGGGCGGCATCGCGCTCAGCCGACTCAACAAAACCGCCGACGCGCCCACTCAAAACTTCTCGCTCTCGGGCTCGAACGGCCATTTTCTGACCATCGCCATCAACGAGAACTACCATTTTTCGGTGGCGCTCCGCCCGGGAAGCTACATTGCCAAGCTGATGCCCGAGCTCGATCAGACCGCCAATCAAATCCGCGCCAACATGTAACGCCCGGGGCTGCAAAACCCGCAGTCAGCCCCAAAGCTGCGCCAGGATCCCGCTCGTTTTGAGCGCCCGCCCCGTCAGTTCACCCCATAAATGATCGAAAATCTGCTGGATCGGCACCCGATGCTCCAGTGGCAAACGCTGTAAGCGCCCATTCTGCAAGGCCGCAATCTGCAACAGGAGCGAAGGCGGCACGCGCTTGACCTGCATCCGCAATTCCGGCGCCAGATTCTGCGATCCCACCGCCCCGCCCGAAAGCAGCGCGACCGCATCCGGCGATCCCGCAAGTTCGGAATCGCGATCAAAGCGCAGCGCATAACCCAGCGCCTCGAACATCGCGATTTGCCACAACACCAAACGCTCGAACGAGAGCGCCCCCTGAGACGCGACTTCGATGAACTGATCGATCAGCCGAAACGACTGCGGCGCTTTCAGGCCTTCATGCGTCGTCAGCCGCGCGATCTCGAGCACAAAATTCAAGCTGTAGAACTGATCGAGCGACTGCGAAAGCGCAAACACCGGACGAAGCACGCTGCATTCGGTCAAAGTCGAGCGTTCCCCGCGCGAAACCCAGGTGGCCCGAATCCTGGTGCCGAGTTCCAGCGCTGCACCAAACCGCCTGCGACTGCTCTTCGCATGGCGCGCCAGCACCGAAAGGCGATCGCCCTCTTCCGTCAGCAAATCGACGATGAGATCGCTCTCGCGCCAGCGCACCGTATGCAGCACCAGCGCGATCTGCGTCTGCCGTTCTTCCATCGGTTCACAGACCGATGATGATCTTGGAAGTCATGAAGTAAACGAAGGTGCCGAGCAGGTCGACCAGGGTGGTGACGATCGGATTGGTGGCGACGGCGGGGTCGACTTTTAAGCGCTCAAACACCAAAGGCGTCAGGGCTCCAACGCCGGCAGCCACCGTCATGCTCGCAAACAGGCTCACGCAAACGCTGATCGAGAGCGTAATCATCGCCGATCCCTGCGTGAAGAAGGTGTAAACGCCGAGGCAGAGACCGTAGAGCGCCCCCAGCACCAGGCCCACCGCGACTTCCCGCAACAGATACCGCCAGCCCACATCGCTCGAAATGCGCCCCGTCGCGAGACCTCGCACCATAATGGTCGCCGTCTGCGAACCCACGTTACCGCCCATGCCGAGCACGATGGGCACGAAGGTTGCAAGCAGCGCCATCTTGCCGATCTCGCTTTCAAAAACCCCCATCAGCAGGCTGCTTAAGATACCGCCCACCCACGTCGCCGCAAGCCAGGGCGCACGGGAGCAAAAGTTGTGAAGCAGCGAAGGCGATTCGTAAACCGATTCGTCCGCACCGGCCATGCGCAAGATGTCTTCGGTGGCCTCTTCGCGGATAACGTCGATCACGTCGTCGATGGTCACGATGCCCACAAGGCGGTTCGATTCATCCACCACCGGGATCGCGAGCAGGTTATAGCGGGATGCGAGGCGCGCGACCTCCTCCTGGTCGGTCTCCAGCTGCACCGAAACCACGTCCGACACCATCAGATCGCAAAGCGGCGTCTTCGGCGCGTGGGTCACCAGCGATCGCAACGACAACACGCCCACGAGCACGTCGTTTTCGCTCACCACGTACACGTAAAACGCCATCTCCACGTCGGCGCTCTGCAATGCGGCGATCGTCTCCTCTACGGTCTGATCCTCGTGCATCGCAAAGAAGTCGGGCGACATGATACCGCCGGCGGTGTCGGGCGCATGCTGCAACAGATCTTCGATTTCTTCGGCTTCGTCGGGCTTTAAGGCGTCGAGCAGGGCCTGGCGCAACTCGTCAGAGAGATCGTTCAACAGGTCGGCCTGGTCGTCGGTGCTCATGTATTCGTAAATGCGCACCAATTCTTCGATGGGCCTGCCCTCCAGGATCTCGGTCTTCAGGTGGCTGTCGAGCTCGCCCAGGGTTTCAGAGCGCACTTCGTCGCTCGGCAGCATGTCGAACGCCCTGCGTCTCTCTCGCTCGTCCAAAAATCGCATCAAAAGCGCGATGTCAGCGGGCCTCGTGCGGGCCAGCAAGCGCTCTGTATGATTGGTGGCCCCCCGGCGCAAAAGCTTGCGCAAGCTATCGAGCGTGACTTGTAAACGTGGACTGAGCAAGGTAACCCCCTCCCTGCGAGGTGGCGTGCGAACCTGAAACCCGCACTCCGCTTTTTGAATGCAATTACATCGAGATCGCCTTCAGGCGAGCTTCGCAGCGATCGGCCAGCGTCGATTCCCCGGCCAACCTGCGACAATTTTCATAATGTTTGACCGCCGTCGCTAAATCGCGCTGCGCCTCTGCAATGCGCCCTAAATGAAAATACGGCTCCGCATATTGGGCACAGCGCTTGATACCGCGCTCCAGATAGCGGAGCGCCTTGTCGTAAAGCCCTTCGTCGATATAGACGATACCTAAGTTGTTGTACGCCAGGCAGAATTCGGGTTTGAGCTCGATGGCCGTCATAAAATGCCGCCGAGCGAGTTCGAGGTTGCCCTTCTTGTACCAGGCCCAGCCCAGATTGTTGTGACCATGCGCGGGCCATGCGTAAAGCATGTTGCTCACCAGCGGATCGTAGACCGCGATCGCGTCGTCCCAGCGCTCCATGGCCAGATAGGTGGCCCCCAGGTTGTTCTGCGCCTCATAAAAATTGGGACGGAGCTCGATGGCCCGCTGAAAATGCGTCGCCGCTTCGAGGTAAACGTTGCGCCCCATCAGGATCAGGCCCAGCAGCTGGTGCGCGTCGGCGTTGGCCTCATCGAGTTCAAGGCTCGTAAACACCTCGCGCAGAGCCGCTTCGGTCTGATTGCCCGAAGGCGCCATAAAATGCCCGTACGCCAGATTGTAATGGTATTTCGCGTCTTCCTGACGCTTCTTGATCTCGCTGCGAGAGGGACCACAACCCGCCAAAGAGAGCGCCACTGTCACTATTAAGAGGAGAATCGCACGCATCATGCGGCGCGGATAGCACGCAATCGCGCAGCGGTCAAGAGCAGTTTTTATTAAAATACTCTTCTATTTTCGGGCAGTTAGCCGTTTACTTCGCGCAAACCGTCGACGGGATGAAAACGCGCTGCCCGCAATGCCGGAAATATGGTTGCCGTAAAGGTAATCAGCAACGCCCCGCAGCCCGCCATCACGTAATCCCAAATATCGAACACCGCCGGCAGCTGAGAGATCCCGTACACTTTGGGATCCAGCGTGACGCCGTTTTTGAGGATCACCTCGCAGAAAAAGAAGGCGCCGATCAGGCCGAGCGCCGTGCCCACAAAGCCGATCGCAGCCCCCTCGGTCACAAAAATGCGCAGGATGCTGCTGTTTTTGGCCCCCATCGCCTTCAGGATCGCGATGTCGCGCGTGCGCTCGATCACCAGCATGATCAGCATGATCGCCACGTTGCAGGAGGCGAGCACCACCATCACCGAAAGCACGAACAGGATCGCGACGCGCTGATACGTTAAGCTTTTAAAAAGGTTACGGTTTTGCCTGCGCCATTCCATCACCGAATAGCGATCTTTGCCCAAAATCTCGGAGATCCTGCTCGCCACATCGCCCGCCAGAAGCGGATCGCGCACCGCAACCTCGATGCCCACAACCGAATCTCCAAGGCCAAAAAAGCGTTGCGCCACCGAGAGTTCCACGTAGGCAAGCCGCGTGTCGTATTCGTAGAAACCCACTTCAAAAACGCCCCGCACCCGCAAGGTCACGGTCGAAGGCGCATCGGGATCCGCGCTCCATTTATCGGGATCGAACGACTTCATGGGCGAGACCAGGGTGACCGCATCGCCCGTTTTGGCCCCGATCTTTCGCGCAAGCTCAGAGCCGAGCAGGATGCCTTCGAGGCCATCTTCACCGCGACCGCCCAGCTCCGCCATCGAGCCCTCACGCATATATTGCGGCAAATCGAGGACTTTTTGCGCGCGTTCGGGAATCAGGCCCTTCACGATCACCCCCGCGCTGCCGTTGGGCCCCGTCGCCATACCTTCGTTAAAGCTGATGGGCGAACTGCCCAAAACCTCGGGGATCGTTTCGATTTTTTGGCAAGCTTCGCGGTAACGATTGAAAAATAAACCATATTCCCGCACAAAGACGTGAGCGGTCATGCCCAGAATCTTTTCGCGAAACGCCTGCTCCAGACCCGACGTCAGCGAAAATCCGCCCACCAGCGCGACCACACCGAGCACCACGCCGATCACCGAAAGCCAGGTCACCATCGAAAGCGAGCGGCGGCGCTTCCGGCCCGTCAGATGCCGCCAAGCTAAAAGGGTTTCAAAAGCCACAATTCACCTTGCCTGCCGCTTAAAACTTCAGTTTTGCGTGCTGCCCGGACGAAAGATTGATCGTTTGCACAGGCGTGCGGCGATTGAGGCAATCGTTTTCGATGCAGAGGTGAACGCGATATTGACCCGCCGGCAGCTTATGCTTGATCAGCGGCGTTTCGGTGGCGACGCGCTTGCCGTTGACGTAAACGGCCCCCCAGCCTTGAGAAGAGAGCACGCTCAGATAACCGTCTCCACCGGCTTCAGGCGCAGGCGCCGGGGTCGCAGGAGGCGTAGCGGGAGCGGATGTTTTTTCAGGGGCTGTCGGTGTTACGGGCGTTGAAGACGCAGAGGTCTTTGAGCTTGTATTGCGCGCAACTGTTGAAGATCGTTGCGCTTTTTGCGCTACAGGCGTCGGTTTTGCTGCGTTCGTCTGAGCCACAGCGGGAGTCGGCGCAGGAGACGCAGGCAGAGGCTTTAACGTAAATTTGCGCTCCAATTGCGTTTCGAGACCAAACGAGAACTCTGCCGCCAGAGTCTCGTACCCCTCTTTTTCGAGCTTCAGCTGCACGGGCTGATCGAGCGGTAAACGCTGCGCGATATAAGGCGTTTGGCCCACCGCTTGACCGTTCACCCAAAGACGCGCGTCCAAAGGCTCCGAGAGCACCGACAAGCTGCCCCACGCATTGACCAGATGCGCCGATATAATCCGCGTTTCACCGCTGTTCAGCGTCACATCCTGCTCAAAGCGCTCATAGCCCTGCTTCACAATTTTGACGTGAATCGACTTGCCGACTTCCACTTCGCGGCTGTAAGGCGTGCGCCCTGCAATCTCAACATCATTAATAAAAATCTGAGCATCGCTGGGCGTGGATTCCAACTTTAAAACCGCCGGAAGCACAGCCACGGGCACGTTGCTGGAATGACTGCGCCTGAAAAAGACGACCGCCACCCAGGCCGAAATCACCAGCACAGCCACAAACAGCATCACGATCAGCAGGCGCTCCCGCGAAAACCACGAACTGCGCACTTTGGGCTGAGGCGTCGTAAGGAACGTGGGCGCAAGCTCCAGCGGGCCTTCTTTGGGCATTTGAGGTCGCAAATCGATCTCTTCGGGAACCGACAACTCCCTTGAAGGCTGTGTAAAAGCGCGCCGATGTGGAGCGGGCGTCGGCTGGATCGCCAATGGCGGTTCGGGCGTCGGCTGCAAGCTGAACGGGCTGACGGGCTGAGCCGCTGGCTGAGATTTCTTTTCGATTTTTTGCGGAGTGACCTCTTTTTTGGCCGGTTGGGGCTCCACAAGTCTCGAAGTGGGATAAACCGGAGAAGCGGCGGCTGCAGGCTGAGCAGGCTCTTCTTCCAGCAGTTCCAGTTCCGAATCATCCAGGCTCACGCTCGTTTCAACCGAATCATCATCTGCGCCCAGACTTACGGTTTGATCCTCCTCGTCGCCCATGTCGATGGTCTCACCCATGGGATTATAGACCACCCGCGTCGCCTCACCCGAAGCGCTCGCATCCTCGGAATCCCAGCTCTCGCCCGACATTTCCGGGGCCGCATTGCGCTCGTCTTCAAACAGCTCATTCATCAAATCCGACAAGCGCGTTTTCGGTGCGACCGCCCCGAGATCATTCAGGAAAATCGACAAATCCTGCTGCATATGCTGCGCAGAGGGATAGCGCGCCTCGCGATCGGCGGCCAACGCCTGCATCACGATGCGTTCGAGCTCGTCGGGAATATCCGATCGCAAAAAGCTGGGCGGCACGATCTCGGCATTGCGCACGCGCTCCACCAGCAGGCGATCGTCTTCGTCGCGGTAGAGCGGCTGACCGGTCAGCATCTCGTAGAGCACGATCCCCAGACTGAAGATATCGCTGCGGTGATCGATCGGCTCCCCTCGCGCCTGCTCCGGCGACATGTAATAAAATTTGCCTTTAATATCGCTATGTTGCGACGCGGTACACATGGTCGCCTTGGCGATACCGAAATCGACCACCTTCACTTCGCCGTCGAACGAGACAAGCAGGTTTTGAGGCGAAACGTCGCAATGCACGATCCCCAGAGGGGTCCCGTTGCTGTCGCATTTGCGGTGCGCGTAATCGAGTCCGGCGCAGGCTTCCATGGCAACAAAGGCCGCGCAATCCAGCGAAAGCTGCATGCGCCGCTCCTGGAGCTTTTGAAAAACCTTCGATAAATCGCGCCCGTCGATGTATTCCATCGCAATAAAATAATGGTCGTCGACGCAGTCGAAATCGAAAACCTGCCCGATGTTGCTGTGGCTCAGGGCGACCGTAATGCGCGCCTCGTCCTGCAACATCTTGATGAATTCGGCATCCTGGCTGCAGCGGGGATGAAGGCGCTTGATCGCATAGAATTTTTCAAAGCCGCCCAGTCCCTGAGCCTTGGCCTTAAAAATTTCCGCCATTCCGCCAACGGCGATGCGTTCCAACAGGGTATAACGTCCAAATGATTCATGCATAGCCCTACAATTATAACCTCAAACGAAGTGGCTGTCGATAGTCAGATCTTTGTTGCCAGATTCTGCATTTTTTGTTAATTTACAGTTTCTTTATGCTTTTTGAGTTGAGTAAAAAATGGCGCACGAAGAGCGATCTTGTGGCGTAATCCCGTTTCGCAGGAGAGATGGAAACATCGAGTTTTTGCTCCTTCACAGTGCGTTGGTGCGAAATCCTGATGCCTGCTGGGAATTTCCCAAAGGGGGCATTGAAAAAGGCGAAACCGAACTGGAAGCGGCTCTGCGCGAGTTAGGCGAAGAATCGACCCTGTTCAACATCGAAATTCTGCCCGATTTTCGGGATCAAGTCCGCTACCAATATCGGCGCGCAGGCATGGAGATCGATAAAACGGTCGTCTTTTTTATTGGAGAAGTGACCGACTGGTCGTCCATCCCAAGCACTCCCCCAAGCTTTGAGCATGAATTCGCTCAAAAAGAAGGCATTTGGTGCGTCTGGGCCAACGAGCAGGACGCGACGCGGCGACTTTTTCACCCCGGCATGCGCAAGCTCCTCCACCGCGCCTCGCTCTTCATCCACGAATACGACCGCCTTCAAAGGCTCCGCCGACCCGCCTCTTAAATCCTACTTTTCAAAGCCCCGTTTTTTGCAGGATTCCGCCGCAATCCGATAAAGGTTGATGTTGACGTTCATCTTGGTCAGCAACCCCTTAAGTCCTGCAACCGCGCGAAAATAAAGCAAAAGTTCTTTAGGCGGCATCAAACGTTTTAAGCGCAGATGCTGCAGAACATATTTTGAGAGCTGCTCGTAAATGGGCCATTGGGCCATATTGAAGGGCTGATCCTGCGCGATGGGCGCCAGAAAAATCTTAAAATAGCCGTACAAATCCTCGGATTCCGGCCAATGCTCGCCCGAGCTTGCAAACTGCATTTCCCGCAGAACCGCTTCAATTTCGTGAATATCCCCGTGCCAGAACCCGATGATCACGCGCAAAACGCCATCCGAAATCGATTCCGGCACCCTGCGCACGCAGCCATAGTCGAGCACCGCAATCCGGCCGTCGGGCGTCAGCAAAAAATTCCCCGGCTGCGGATCCCCGTGCAGCAGCTGACATTCGTGAAATAAATACATAAAAGCGCGGATATAGCGCTCCAGATACATCACCCGCTCCGACTCGCTGAGCTTTAAGAGCGCATCATCGAACTGAACGCCCTCCACGAACGACATCGTCAGCACCGTCTTTGAACAAAGTTCGGGCACAATCCGGGGCGCAAACACGCCTTCAAAATCGCTCAGGGCTTCGCCAAAAAGGCTGATATTCTGCGCCTCTGCAGCGTAATCGGCCTCGCGCAGAATCGAGGTTCTGATCTCGCTGCAAACCTCGTCGAGCTTGCCCTTGCTGGTAAAAACGCGGCCTAACTGCAGCAGACTCGACATGTTTTTGAGATCGCTCTCGAGCGTCTCCACCATTTTGGGGTACTGCACCTTGACCGCAACTTCGCGTCCATCAAACAAACGCGCCCGATGCACCTGACCGATGCTCGCCGCCCCCAGAGGCTCCGGATCAAAATAGCGGAACAGCAAATCGAGGGGTTTATCGAACGAAGCTTCAATCTGAGCCTTGAGCGTGGCGAAGGTCATGGGCGGCGCTTTTCGCTGTAACGTCGCTAATGCCAACGCAAATTCGGGCGTCACGATCTCGGGATCGCTGCTGACCATCTGCCCCAGCTTCATGGCCGCACCTTTGAGCTCGCCCAGCGCCCGCACAATATGCTGCGCATTCTTCAGCGCCCCTTCGGCCAGCGCGCCGTGATCCTCGCGATCCTTTTTACGTCCTGTAAAATACGCCTTGATCGCCGATCCCGTCACCCGGGTAGCCAGTTTGCCCAGCTTAAACGCCCGTCCCAAACGGCTCGTTTCCACCTCTCGGCCTTTTTCGCCTGCAAGCGATTCCCAGTCCGTCGCCATATCGCCTCTCTTGTTGCGCCGTCAGATTACAACGCTTGAGATTTTTTGTCATGCAGCAAGCTCTGCGCCCAACACTTGAGAAATCTGAAAACGATCGCCATAGTCCGCCTCATGAACAGCCCATCTACCGGACCCAACTTGCTCATTCTGGGCGTCAGCAGCTCGCTCGGTCAAACCGTCGTCTCCCATCTGCAGCGCCATAACCCCTTCAACCGCATTGTAGGCATCGATCGCCGCGCTCCCCGCCTGCTCGGCCCTGTCCAGTTTTGCACGCCATCAGTGGACTTAGGCAGTTTGATCATCTCCAACGCCATTCAGGTGATCATGCAGCTCACTTTTGAAGAAGGATCCGTGAGAGAGAGCCTGCAGGAGACCCAAAAACTCGTCCAGCTGCTGCCCAAGACCAAGGTTCAGCGCGTCGTTTTTCTTTCAACATCAAGGGTTTATGCGCCGTCAGAGGTTCCAGCCACAGAGCTTTCGCCGCTGCGCAATCCCTGTAAGGCGCATCTTTTAAACGCCTACCTGCAGGCGGAGCAACTTTATCAAAATGCGGTACAGGCATGCCCCCAGCTGGAATTCGTGCCCATCCGCGCCTGCCCCATTTTAAATGTGAACCGCGAGCGTCCCATCGACGAATTGCTCGATATGCCCTGGATCATCGCACCGCGCAAAGCGGATCCGCTGGTTCAGTTTTTACATGAAGACGACGCCGCACATATTTTGATCACAGCCGCCAGACTGCCCGAACTCAGCGGCCCCATCAACGCAGCGGGTGAAGAACCGATCCCGCTCAGCACGGTTGCCGGGATTTTACAAAAGCCCTTGATCCACCCCTTTCCTTTTTTGGCGCAACCGCTTTGCTGGCTCTTTCAGCATTTGGGGGTTTGCCATTTTTCTCCTGAAATTTTACGGAGTTTGTGGAATGTAGGGCCCATCAGCTGCGATTATCTCTATCAAACTATACATTTAAAACCGCATTACAGCACGCGCCAAACGCTCGCAGTCTGGCGAGCCCGCTATGTTGAAAAACGTCACCCCAACTGGCGCCTGCCCCCAACTCCAACTCTTGAACTTTACAACGCAAAGTCAAACGACCATGACTGAAAAGAAAAAACGCTACAAGCTCATCAGCCGCATGGCGCGCGCCCAAAAACGCGCCCAATCCCAAACCAAAACCGTCAAAGAGGAAGGTATCGGCGACATCAGCGCCCTTTTAGCCGAAGCGCGCAGACGCCAGGCAGGCCCCGCAGACGGCGGTCAAAAAATGGAAGTGGTCGAATACAAAGGCGGCGGCGGATTGCTGACCAGCATGCGCGGCGGATTTCAGGATTTTGTAGGCCAGGGCGATCAGGCGAAGAAGAAAAAGACGAGTGTTCTCGATGTGTTGCTGTGGATCGCGACGATCGCTGCGTTCGGGTATTTTATTTATAAACGCTTTTTGCGCTGATCCGCTGGGCCTGGGCAATGACGTCTCAAGCCCATGCGCAGGTATAAAACGCGCAGGTATAAAAAAAGCCCGGCTGCCTCAGCAACCGGGCCTGGTAGCGGGGAGTGGATTCGAACCACCGACCTTCGGGTTATGAGCCCGACGAGCTACCGGACTGCTCCACCCCGCATCAAGTTTCGCAATGCGAACGACCGAGATTATACGCGCTTATTTTTGAAACGTCAAGCATTTTTTTCTGCGACATCCATTTTGCAGCCCGGCATTCCCAAAAACATTAAAGAAATCGCATAATTGCGATCTTCACCAAATACTGAGGCCTGCCCGTTCTTCGCGCAAATGCCCCTGAGCATCGTGCGAATCCTGCACAAACAACGGACGACCGCGCACCTGCGCGCATGAAATTTGCCCAAACCGCCCCTTCAAAACGCTCACGGAGCGATCATCCCCCATCACGTAAAGCTCATTCCGATGCAGAACAACCTGAAAAATCTCTTTATTTTCAACAAGTTGCTCATCATAAGCGACTAAATATTCCCGATGCTGGTTTTGTTCGACCGCAAACCGGCGCGCCTCAAGCTGCGGGTAAGCCGCCTTCAAAAAAGGCCCGGGCGTCACCTGGACGGCCTGCTGCGCCAGCTTCTGACCATTCACCAAAATCGAAGGTCCAAGCGCATGCACCCGCGCTGGCCCAACGGCCACCACGCGCGTAGTGAACAAACCTTGCCCGGGCCAATCGATCACCACCGCCGAACCAGGCTGCAGCTGCTCACAGGAAACCCGCTCGTAACGGATTCTATCTCCTTGAATTTGTTGAGGAAACATCTCATCCGACTGCACGATGTAAGAGCTTCCCCAAAAGCGATTGAAGACCCAGCAGCCCAGACACAGGGGGCCTAACCACAACCCTGCAAAGGCCAGCACGGCGCGCTTCAGGGAAAGGGGTAAGCGCTGCTCCTGCTTTTGAAGCAGCCACAAAACCTCACATCCACACCAAAGGCGCACCATTCCCCAGAGACCGAAGAGCAACTTCCAATGGCCCGGCAACCCCCCCGTCAAAAAAGCGAAAGCGCCGCATAACTCCGCGACCCACAGACAAAAACCCGTTATTCTCCGGCCCAGAAACCAATAAGCCATTCCCGGAATGGCCATCGAAATCCATAAATCTTGCAAGAGAGTTCGCCGGTTGATACTCAAAATCCATCCTGCATCGGATCAAAAAACTGAGTTTCAAAATGTACGGTTACGACCGCATACACAGAGTCTTAAGATTCTCAAAACAGCAAGTGCAATCCCTGTACCCTTGACCCTTGCTTTTGATCAGTGTAACTTCATGTAAAAATTTCTCAAACACCTTACACTCAGCGAATTTACGCTACCGGACTGACAAGGAAAAATTCATGCGCCGATCGCTTTGGCCGCTCGTTTCAAGTCTCGCATTCGCCCTCCTCGCCAATGGCTGCGAAAAGGCGGATCCTAATTCTTCTGCGTATTGGATTCAAAAAATTGGGACGGAGGACCGACGCCAGGCCATCCAAAAACTGGGCGAAATGAAAGCCCAGGATGCGGTCCAGCCATTGATGGAGGCATATAAAGAAAACCGACATCGCGCGCAAATCATTACCGCCCTTTCGCAAATTGGTGACAAAGCGGCAACGCCCACCATGCTCGAAGCGCTCAAAGATACGACAGAACCCAAATCGGGTCAGCTGGCCGCCGCAACGCTGCTCGACTGGGGTGAAGTCAACCACGCGGATGTCTTCGTACCTGTTTTAAGCAACAAGGCGACGCCTAAAGAGACGCTTTACGGCGTGCTCAAAATCCTGGCGGAATCGCCCGATCCCCGCGCAACTTCAGTCCTTTTGGAGATCTTGACGGGCGATCCCGACCTGCAGCCGATCACCTTAAATGGTCTGGCTGCGGAAGCCCTCGGCAAGCTCAAGGAACCGAAAGCCATCGATGGCCTGATCTCCTGTCTCTGGCTCGACGATCACCTGGGGCGCAACGAAGTCCCCAACTGCCGCCTGGCGTTAAACCGCATCGGACCTCAGGCCGTGCCCGCCCTGATTCAGGCGCTCGAACGCAAAAACCGCGGCGTCGAAAAGCGCGCGCATAAATTCAAGTTCGACAAGGGTGGTCTGATCGAGGCGAAAGCGGCGGAAGTCCTGATCGATTTTGCGCCAGCTGAAGCGGTTGAACCTCTGCTCGCAGCCCTCAAGCGCACCGAGACGATGCCGGTTGAATTCCAGCAAAAGCCCGATAAAG
>JAEEGL010560683.1_pt1 | contig 12866 bp, 12 predicted proteins | sample 9134231 | NCBI WGS metagenome assembly JAEEGL01 (sample SAMN16246548, study PRJNA631951) | gut metagenome | biome: gut microbiome; feature: rumen; material: fiber-attached | host: Bos | place: Iran: Karaj | collected 2018-10
GGTGGTCTTACCGGCTCCGGGGGAAGCCATGAGATTTACCAGGAAAACCTTCTTCGTTTCCAGCTCAGACCGCAGATTTGCTGCAACCGCATCGTTGTCCTCGATGACCCGTTCCTTAACCTCTTTTACAGTAATATTTACCATGTAAAGTCTCCTATAATGATAAATTATATCAAAGTTTCACAAAAAAGAACAGCCTTTATGGAAACGAAAACTGCAAACTTAGTTTTTACCACATTTCGGTTCCCATTGCAACATTAGGTTGGATGCAATGTTTCTATGACCTGATCCTGTTTATGTAGTTATAATTCCGGATAAAAAGGAGTAAGGCTCTTTGACCTCTGCCCATAGTTTATTCCGCGACCGAGAGGCATCAAGGCACGCAAGCTCAAGGCCTTGACGCCTCTCGGCCAGCGAAATACCGGGCAGTTAAGAGGTCAATGAAGAAGTACGCTGCGCTCGCTTTTTCTAACTGCGCCTCAGGCAGGGGGAGGGCAGTTGAAAGGTCAAAGGCGACAGCCCCGCAAAATGCCCGCGCGCAGCGTGCAAGGGTTACGTCTTTTTTGAAGATTCCCGCGCAGCAGACGTAGCCATCGAGACACGGCTCTGAAACTATACGTCTTATTTTCAAGCTTCAAGTTTTGAGACGTAATCTTCCAGTCACTGCTCTCAAACTTTACGTCTTATTTCCATGCTTCTGATTTTGAGACGTAGTCTTCCAGCCGTGGCTCTCAAACTTTACGTCCTTATCTCAAGTTTTATTTATAAAGACGTAACCCTCCGGTTGATTTGCTTCAAACCTACGTCTTTTAAACGATTTCCTCGGTCCAAGACGTAGTCGCTCTCCAACTTGCCTTTTTGACTACGTCCTAATACCGAATTCCACACTTCAAGACGTAACACCGCCCATCGGAATGCGGGAAACTAGAGCACGCCAGAATAATGCCTCCTGGATCAACAAGTACAAACCATATGTGCCGCTGTTTAAACCCATCTGTGCGCAGCATACTCATTCATTGACCTCTTTACTGATCATCATTTCGCAATCCGAGGGGAGTCAAGGCCTTGAGCTTGCGTGCCTTGACTCCCCTCGGGTGCGAAATACACTGTCTGCTGAGGTCAAACCAAGTATCAATTCGAAGGGAAAGAAGAGAATGAGTAAACAAAAAAGGCAGCAGGAAATCCTGCTACCTTTGGGGTGTGTGAAGTATGGGGTTAGTCCGTCAGGGCGTCTCTCCAGGTGGCGGGCTTGAACTGGTCCTTCAGGGGAAGGAGGCGGGTATCCACATCAACGCCCAGGACGGAGTTGAAGTTGTTGGTTGCCTGCATCTGTGCGCCGAAGCCAACGATGATGATGATCTGCTCATCGGTATAGTACTTGCGCAGACCGTTCAGCAGCTCGTCGGAAACCTTGGTGGGATCCTTCACGATCTGGCGGCCCAGCTGCTGCAGCAGTGCCTCGTTCTCGGAAACCGCGAAATTGTTGGGATCCAGACCCAGCTCCTTCAGATCACTGATGAAGAAGAGGGAGCACAGCATGCATCCGTTGGTGGTGGATACGGAGTGTGCGTAGATGGTTGCAGCCCGGAGGCCCACTGCCTGCTCCAGACTTGCCCAGGAATCATACCAGCCCATGAATGCACGGTAGGTGCCGTAGTCCTGCAGCATCACCAGCTTCATGTTGGTGATCTTTCCCTTTGCGTTCAGCTCGTCATAAGCCTTCTTTGCTTCTCCCGTCAGCTCTTCGGGGGTCTTCAGATGTACTCTTGCCATTGTGTTACTCTCCTTATATTTGTTATTTGTCGCTTCTTACAGTGCCAAGGTCAAAACCTCCTGAAATGCCTTTGCATCCAGGGGAACGTAGTGTCCCACCGTCCCATTTCGAGTGGCACGGGCCGCCATGATCTCAAAGTCTTTGTTGTCGATGCCCAGCTCCGAAAGGGTGGTTCGGAGACCAAGTTTTTTGAAGAAATCCTCCAGCTTCTCAGCCAGGATCAGGGCCCGCTCCTCCTCGGAGTAGTTGTAGGGATCCACTCCGAAGACTCTGCTGGCCAAAAGGGCCGGTCGCCAGGGCTTGATCTTCGCCACGTATTTGGTCCAGGAGGTCATCACCAGGGCCATTCCTTCGCCGTGAGTGATGTTGTACTGTGCGGAAAGCTCGTGCTCGATGCGGTGAGAGCCCCAGTCTGCTCTCCGTCCCGCATCCAGGAAATTATTGTGAGCCACACTTGCCAGCCACTGAACTTCCCCTCTCGCATTCACGTCCGTCAGGTCCTGCAACAGCTTGTCTGCATTCACCAGAAGGGCGCGAATGGCTCCCTCAATGAGGTAGTCCGTGGTGTCGGAGTACTTCTCATCGGAGAAGTACCGCTCCAGCAGGTGGGACAACACATCCGCCACTCCCACGAAGGTCTGGTAAGCCGGAAGACCGGCGGTGAATCTGGGATTCATGATGGCAAACTTGGGAATGATCCGGTCATCCTCGAAGCCCAGCTTCCAGGTTTTGTTGGACAGGATGGCTGCGTTGGAGGTCTCGGATCCGCTGGAGGCGGTGGTGGCGATGACGCCGATGGGCAGCACCCTGTCCGGGTTCACTCCTTTCTCGAAGAAGTCCCACACATCTCCCTCATAGGGGATTCCCAGGGCGATGGCCTTGGCGGTGTCGATGGAACTTCCTCCACCCACGGCCAGGACGAAATCCACTTTCTCTTCCTTGCCCAGCTTTACCAGCTCCCGTACCAGCTCAATGTCCGGGTTGGGGACCACATTGCCATTTTCAAAGAAGCGGATCCCCAGTTCAGCGACCGCACTCTGAATGGCATCGTAGATACCCAGGGTCTTGATGAAATCGCCGCTGTAGACCAGCAGAAGGGAAGTGACCTGATAGCCCTTCAGAAGCTCTGCCAGCTTTTTCTCGCTGTCCTCGCCGAAGACGATCTTCGCGGGATTGTAATACTCGAATCCGATCATGACCTTTCACTCCTTGGTGTTTTCTTAGTTCAGAGGAACCACTGCTCCGTCGTAAGTGTTCTTGATGTACTCGCTGATGGCTTCGCTCTGCAGGACCTCAACCAGGGTCTTCAGGGCGCCGTTGTCAGCCTTGTCGGGAGAGGTTGCAATGATGTTTCCGTAGGTGACAGCTGCAAGTCCGTCGTTTGCTTCCACTGCCAGAGCCTGGCTCACATGGAGGCCGCCCTCGATTGCATAGTTACCATTGATGACTGCCACATCCACATCGGGAAGTGCTGCGACCAGCTGCTCGGGTGCCAGCTCCTTGAACTGGATGTTCTTGGGGTTGTCCACGATATTCTCGACGGTTGCGGTGATGCCTGCGTCATCGCTCAGGGTGATGATGCCCTCCTGAGCCAGGAGCAGCAGTGCTCTTGCCTCGTTGGTAACGTTGTTGGGAACTGCTACCAGAGCGCCGTCGGGAAGATCTGCCAGACTGGTGGTCTTGCCTGCATAGATTCCGAAGGGCTCGTAGTGGATGGCGCCGATGGATACCAGGTCGGATCCGTTCTCGCTGTTGAACTGCTCCAGATAAGGAACGTGCTGGAAATAGTTCGCATCCAGGCTTCCCTCGATGACGCCGGTGTTGGGAGTGATGGAATCCTCCAGCTGTACGATCTCAAGGGTGATACCTTTCTCAGCCAGAATGGGCTTTGCCTGCTCCAGGATCTCGGAGTGAGGGGTGATGTTGGCCCCCACCTTGATGACGGTGGTGGCGGAATCGGACTTTACTGCGGAGCCTGCTGCTGCAGGTGCGCTTCCGCAGGCGGTGAGGCCGACAGCAAGAGCTGCGGTGAGTACAAATGCACTGATCTTCTGAATCTTTTTCATAATAGGTTCTCCTCTTTTCTTGTGTTTGTGGTTGTTTATCGATAGATCCCGGGATCCCATTCCGGATATGTTCACCCGGGGTCGTACCTTCGTTACTTTCTCGCTTTTTTCGCGATGATGTTGCCGCTTTCCTGGATCAGCATGACCATGATCACCAGGAGGGTTACGGTGGTCCAAAGGACTTCTTTTTGGTATCGGTAGTAGCCGTACTGCAGGGCGATGGCTCCCAGTCCTCCGCCTCCGATGACACCGGCCATTGCGGAGTATCCCAGGACGGTGGCCACATTGATGGCGCCTCCCAGCAGCAGGGCCGGCGTTGCTTCCGGCAGGATGAAGTGCAGGATGATGTGGATGGGGGAGGCCCCCATTGCTGTGGCTGCCTCGATGATCCCCGGGGAAACCTCACTTAAGGAGGACTCCACCATTCGGGCCACAATGGGGATGGCTCCGATGGTCAGGGGAACGATGGATGCCACGGTTCCGATGGAGGAACCTGTCACAAACCGGGTGAAGGGGATCAGCAGCACTAGCAGGATCAGGAAAGGGAGGGACCTGCAGATGTTGACGATGAATCCCAGCACGAAGTTCACCGGCCGGTTTTCCAGGACTCTTCCACTGTCCGTCGCATACAGGAGGATTCCCAGGGGAAGTCCGCCCATGTATGCAAAGAGGGAAGCGAAGAAAGTCATCTGGAGGGTTTCCCATATTCCGCTTTTGATGGCTTCAATGATGTAATCACTCATGCCGCTCCACCTCCTGTACGCTTAATTCCCGGTCCCGGAAGAAGCGGATCACCCGGTCCTGATCCTCCGGCTTTTTCGGAAGTTCCACCACCATCTGGCCGTATCCGATGCCGCCCACGCTCTTGGTGTTGGCGCTGAGGATGTTAACCTTGAGGCCCGTCTCTTCCACCAGTTCCGCGATGTAGGGTCTGCTGGCTGCCAGTCCGTCAAAGACCAGGCGCACCAGCCTGCTGTCCTGGCCGGAAGGGTCGTAAGGGTTGCTGGGAAATACCAACTTCTTTGCCGAATCGGACCTGGGGTTCCGGAAGATCTCCTTCACCTCTCCCACCTCGGCAAGGGTTCCTTCGTCGATGATGGCCACTCTGTCACAGATCTTTTCCACCACGGACATTTCATGGGTGATGATGACAATAGTCAGCTTCTGTTTTTCGTTGATCTCTTTCAGCAGGTCCAGGATCTCACCGGTCATCTTGGGATCCAGGGCGCTGGTGGCCTCGTCGCAGAGGAGGACTTTGGGATCCGATGCCAGGGCCCTTGCGATGGCCACTCTCTGCCTCTGACCGCCGGAGAGTCTGGTGGGATACTCGTAAGCTTTCTCTGCCAGCCCCACCACTTCCAGCATCTTCAGGGCCTTCTCCCTGCGCTCCGCTCTGGGGATCTTTGCGATGCGGAGGGGCTGCATCACGTTGCTGAGGACCGTTCGCTGCTGGAGGAGGTTGAATCCCTGAAAGATCATGGCGATCTTCTGCCGGACCTGCCGCAGGTCTTTGGCTTTCAGCCCGCCCAGCTCCTCACCGAAAAAGCTGACGCTTCCGCCGGAGACTTCCTCCAGCCGGTTCAGGGTCCGCACCAGGGTGGACTTGCCTGCCCCGCTCATGCCGATGATGCCGAAGATCTCGCCCTCCTCAATGGTCAGGCTCACATCCTTCAGGGCCGGGAATTCCTTGCCGTCGTTTTTATATGTCTTGTATACGTGATCCAGTCGAAATACTTCTGCCATGTCAGTCGTACAATCCTTTGCTCAGGTAGCGGTCTCCCCGGTCCGGGAACACCACCACGATATTTCCGCTGTCGATGGTCTCGGCCAGCTTCAGGGCTGCTGCCAGGGCCGCTCCGGAGGAGGAGCCGGCCAGGATGCCTTCCTTTGCCGCCAGGGTTTTGGAGGCCCGGAAGGCTTCGTCATCCGTGATCTTGATGACCCGGTCCACCAGGGACATATCCATGGTGTCCGCGATGAAATCGTTGCCGATTCCCTCGATGTTGTAATCCGCGTGCTCACCGCCGCCGATGGTGGAGCCCACGGGATCAGCCAGAACGCCTACGATATTGGGGTTCTGTTCCTTCAGGTGCTTTACCACACCGGAGAAGGTTCCGCCGCTTCCGGCACCCGCCACCAGGTAATCGATCTTGCCGTCCATCTGGCGGTAGATCTCGGGGCCGGTGGTCTCGTAATGAGCCAGGGGATTGGCGGGATTTCGGAACTGCTTCAGTGAGATGGCTCCGGGGATCTGCGCGATGAGTTCCTCCGCCTTTTTCTCCGCTCCCAGCATGCCCTCTTCCCGGCTGGTGTTGATGATCTCGGCCCCCAGGGCCCGCATGATCTGCTGCTTCTCCGCCGAGAACTTCAGGGGAACCGTGAAGATGACACGATAACCTTTGTTCAGGGCTGCGATGGCAATTCCGATGCCGGTGTTTCCGGCAGTTGCTTCTACGATCGCTCCTCCGGGCTTCAGGAGTCCTCTCTCCTCTGCGTCCCGGATCATGTACTCACCCACCCGGTCTTTCACGCTGCCGGCGGGGTTAAACAGTTCCAGTTTTGCGTAGATCCCTACGGAATCCTTTACGCCAAGGTTATTCAGTTTCAGGATCGGGGTATTGCCCACCAGATCATGGATACTCATGTGTACGTCCATCGTTTTTCTCCTCTACCTGTGCTTATTTTGCAGATGCTTCAATGGCCTGACGAAGGTCCTCGATGAGGTCGTCTGCGTCCTCAATACCAACCGAGAAGCGGATCAGCTCGTCCACGATGCCCACCTGCTTACGGATGTCTGCGGGGATTGCCGCGTGGGTCATGCTGGCGGGGTGACATACCAGAGACTCCACCCCTCCCAGACTCTCCGCCAGGGTGATGAGCTTCAGGTTCTTGAAGAATGCCCGATAGTCATACTTTTCATTCAACACGAAGGAGATCATTGCGCCGGGGCCGTCTGCCTGCTTTTTCTGCACTTCGTAACCGGGATCCTCGGGAAGTCCGGGGAAGTAGACCTTGCTGACATAGCCGCTTTCGGAGAGCCATTTCGCAATTCTCTCAGCGTTTTCCACATGCCGACCCATGCGTACGCCCAGTGTCTTGATGCCCCGGATCATGAGGAAGCTATCCCAGGGGGCCAGCACTCCGCCGATGGCGTTCTGGAGGTAGTAGAGCCGGGTGGCCAGCTCCTTGTCCTTGACCACAGCCAGTCCGGACACGGTGTCGGAATGGCCCCCCAGGTACTTCGTGCCGCTGTGGACCACGATGTCCGCTCCCAGGCTCAGGGGCCTTTGAAGGTAGGGAGTGAGGAAGGTGTTGTCCACGATCAGCAGCTTGTTATGGTTATGGGCGATCTTGGCAACTGCCTCGATGTCCGTCACCGTCAAAAGAGGATTGGCGGGGCTTTCCACGTAGACCGCTTTCACTTCATCGTCAATGGCAGCTTCCACCTGCGAAAGGTCCGAAGTGTTGACGATCACGTAAGTAATGCCCAGATTCTTGAATACATTCTCCAGAATACGGAAGGTCCCGCCGTAGATATTGTCGGAGATCACAAGCTTGTCCCCCGAGCGGAAGAGAGAAAGTACGGTGTGGATGGCTGCAAGGCCGGAGGCAAATGCCAGTCCGTATTCTCCTTCCTCCAGGTCTGCAATGAGCTTTTCCAGTGCTGCTCTGGTGGGGTTGCCGGTTCTGGAGTACTCCCAGCCCCGGTTCTCGCCCAGGACGTCCTGGCGATAGGTGGAGGTCTGGTAAATGGGAACGTTCACCGCTCCGGTGGTCTCATCACCGTCCTCCCCTCCGTGGATCAAAAGGGAATTTATCTTCAAACTCATTTGTTTTTACCTCGTTTCGTAGGTTTATTTTTGCTTTATTTTCTTGGAAAATTGCGTAGAAAAATGCCCGGGCATCTGTTTTTTACCCGGGCATACAATGGTGTCGTATCAGTTCAGTGTGTGCGTCAACACTTGTCTCGATCGGGGCGCAGGCAACAAAGACCCGCGACCTCAGCCATTGTATTCAGCCGGGACTCGGACATTCGACAACACATGCACATGTTCTGGATTCTCTTGTTGGCGATGATCTGTCTCATAGTCTGCACTCCTTTCCTTGAAGATGTATTTATCTTACAACAGGTAATTTTACTTGAAAATTACGCAGAACTGATCGTGTGTGATAAGCGGTGTTTATCACGCACGTATAAAAAATGCCGCCCCCACAGCGGAGGCGGCATATATAAGTTTTCTATAGTTCCTTGTACTTGAGCAGCTCTTCCACATACTTCTGACCGTAGGTGGAAAGCCTGCTGCCCTTGCGGGTGATATAACCGATGACCAGGGGATCTTCCTCCTTCAACTTGATGGATACCATACCCTTCAGGATCGCTTCGTCCCCGGCCAGCATACCACTGCCGATGGAATAGCCGTGGAGGCTGGCAATAAGCTCCATGCTGGTGGCACGGTCATCGGACTTGATCATCTTCTTGAAGTCATAGTCCGCCATGGCCTCTTCCGTTAAGTAGAAATGGCTGTCATCACTCTGGTCGAAGGAAACACAGGGGTAATCGGAAAGCTCCTCCAGGGAGATCTCCTTCCGGCCTGCGAATTTATGGTCATGCCAGACATATGCGTAGGTCTCACGCCGCATCAGGGGCACAAAATCCAGCTGATATTCCTTGAAGAGCTTGCGGATGATGCCTTCGCTGGCGCCGGAGAAGGACACGATGCCCACTTCACTCTTGAGGCTGCTGACATCCTCCAGCACCTCTCGGGTCTTGGTCTCACGGAGAGAGAAGACGTACTTCTCCGGATCCATGTCCCGGATCACATCCCGGAAGGCCTTGATGGCCACATTGTAATGCTGTGCGGAGACCGAAAAGCGTTCCTTTCCGGCATCTTTTGACAGATAGCGATCCTCCAGGATCTCGTACTGGGCCGCTGCTTTCTTTGCGTAGGTTACGAATTCCCGGCCCTCGTCCGTCAGGGAGATTCCCTTGTTGGTACGCTCGAAGATCAGGATCCCCAACTCCTCCTCCAGCTCCTTGATGCTGGCGGAGAGGGCCGGCTGGGATACGAAGAGCTTGGATGCGGCCTCTCTCATGGAAGCGGACGCGGCCACCTCCAGGACATATTTGATCTGCGTGATGTTCAAGAACGTGTCCTCCTTCTTGGGAGTTTTTATGGTCTGTCTTTCCTTTGGATGCTTTTCCGCTTTATTGTAGCACAGTTGTCTCAACCGAAAAAGCCCGGCCGAAGCCGGACCTTTTCAGAGGATTCAATTGGCAATGGTATTATTTGGCAGCTGCAAATCCGTTTTCCAGATCTGCAATGATATCGTCGATGTGCTCGGTTCCGATGGAGAGACGGATGGTGTTGGGCTTGATGCCGATGTCCAGCAGTGCCTCCTCGGAGAGCTGGGAATGGGTGGTGGAAGCGGGATGGATCACCAGGCTCTTCACATCGGCCACGTTAGCCAGCAGGGAGAAGATCTTCAGCTCGTCGATGAACTTCCATGCTTCTTCCTGGCCTCCCTTGATATCGAAGGCGAAGATGGAGCCGCCTCCGTTGGGGAAGTACTTCTGGTACAGGGCATGATCGGGATGATCTGCGATGGAAGGATGGTTGACTCTCTCGACCTGAGGATGATTCTTCAGGAACTCTACCACCTTCTTGGTGTTCTCTACATGGCGATCCAGTCTGAGAGAGAGAGTTTCGACACCTTGTAACAGGAGGAAGGCATTAAACGGAGAAATGGCTGCTCCGGTATCTCTCAGAAGGATCGTGCGGATGTAGGTTACGAACGCCACAGGGCCCAGGGCATCATAGAATGCCAGTCCGTGGTAACTGGGGTTGGGCTCGGTGAGGTTGGGGAACTTGCCGGCTGCCTTGTAATCGAACTTGCCGCCGTCGACAATGATTCCACCGAGAGTGGTTCCGTGCCCACCGAGGAACTTGGTTGCGGAGTGAACAACGATGTCTGCACCGTGCTCAAGAGGACGGATCAGATAAGGAGTTCCGAAGGTGTTGTCCACAACCACAGGGAGGTTATGCTTGTGGGCGATCTTAGCGATCTCATCGATATCGGGGATGTCACTGTTGGGATTTCCCAGGGTCTCCAGATAGACGACTCTGGTGTTGTCCTTGATGGCAGCTTCTACTTCTGCGAGGTTGTGAGCATCCACGAAGGTGGTCTCGATGCCGTACTGGGGCAGGGTGTTGGACAGCAGGTTGTAGCTTCCACCGTAGATGGTCTTCTGCGCCACCACATGGCCACCGTTTGCCGCCAGTGCCTGGATGGTGTAGGAGATGGCTGCAGCTCCGGAAGCAACCGCCAATGCTGCGGTGCCGCCCTCCAGTGCGGCCACTCTCTTCTCGAGAACGTCCTGAGTGGAGTTGGTCAGTCTGCCGTAGACGTTTCCTGCATCGCTAAGGTTAAATCTGGCAGCTGCATGCTGGCTGTTGTGGAAGACATAAGATGTGGTCTGATAAATGGGTACCGCTCTTGCATCCGTGGTGGGATCTGCCTGCTCCTGGCCTACATGCAGCTGTAAGGTTTCAAATCTGTATTCGCTCATATTCATAATCTCCTCTGAATTGTTTTATTTGGTTTTTAAAATCTGTTTTCGCTTTTGGGTGGTTAACGGTTACGGTTCCGGGTATAAAAAATGCCCGGAGTTTTCGTTATACTCCCGGGCAAATGGCATTGATCTCGATGTGTTTTTCTTACATCATCGTCTCGTTTCAGGGTGCACAGATGAGAACCTCTGCGCCCCGGCCATCTTACTTACCCGGGAGAAAGGCATTCGCATACACATTCCCATGTTCATAACGGTTAACTGCTTCATCATCTGTACCTCCTTTCCTTTCGATGAACCCATCATAGCACGGAGGTGATGGCCTGAAAATTACGGCGATTTTATCGTCTGTGATAAGAGGAGGTTATCACAGAACATCCAGCGTATCCGGCTCCACATGGCAGCAGAGGAAGAGAACTTCCACGCCTGCTGCCCGGGCTTCCGCCAGGGCGGTGCCGAACTCCGGGTGAGTGTCCACGTTGGGGCGGACTTCCGTCACACCGTCCATCTGGATCACGAAGGCCAGTATGGCGTGATAGCCGGCTGATGCAGCCGCTGCAAGTTCCCGAAGATGCTTAACGCCCCGCTCGGTGGGAGCGTCTGGGAAATAGCCGACACCATCCACTTCCAACGTACATCCCTTCACCTCCATCAGGTAACGTTCATCGCCCCGTTCCATATAGAAGTCGATCCGGGAAGCGCCGTAGGTGTACTCCGGGATCACTTTATCGTAACCCTGCCTGGCCAGCCATTCCTTGGCCACCTTATTGGGGGCCTGGCTGTCGATGTTGAAGAGGATCCCATTGTCCTTCCGCACCGCCACCAGGTCGTATTTGGTCTTTCGGTCCGGAGTTCCCGGGGCCGTCAGCCAGACCTGGCATCCGGGGATCAGGAGCTCCTTGCACCTTCCCGTATTCTTTACGTGCACGATCTCTTTCTTTCCATCCACTTCCACCTCGGCGATGAATCGGTTGGGGCGGTTGCGGAAGATAGCTGGGGTGATGTTGTCGTATCTCAAGGAAGTTTCCTCCATATCAGAGCAATTAAAAAGATTTTCCGTGATATAATCGGTACATATCAAAAGTATTGTAGGTTATCCCAATGAAAAAATCCAACGATTCCGCTCCTCAAAATATGACCTCCGGAAACAGCTTCCGACAGATCGTCCTCTTCTTCCTCCCCCTGCTGTGGGGCAATCTCTTCCATCAGGTATACAGCCTTGTGGACGCCGTCATTGTGGGCAAGGGGATCAACGACCAGGCTCTGGCGGCAGTGGGCGCTTCCGGAACCCTGAACTTCCTGGTCCTGGGCTTTGTCATCGGCATGACCCGTGGTTACGGCATCCTCTTTGCCCAAAGTTTCGGCAAGGGTGATATCCCCCGGCTGCGGAAGTACATCCAGATGGCCCGGCGGCTCAGTATCAGCATTTCCCTGATCTTTACGGTAGTCTGCATCCTTTTCCTCAAGCGGATGTTCCTCTTCCTGCAGACCCCGGAGGACATCTTCGATGATGCCTACCGCTACTTCGTCATCATCCTGGGCGGCGTCCTGATCACTGCTCTCAACAACCTGGCCCTGACCATCCTCCAATCCCTGGGAGACAGCAAGACGCCCCTTCGGGCCATGATCTACTCCTCCCTGATCAACATCGGACTGGATCTGCTCCTGGTCATGGGCTTCCATACGGGAGTGGCCGGTGCGGCCATCGCCACCGTTGCATCCCAGTTCCTGTCCCTGGTCTACTGCACCCGGCAGATCGGCAAGATTGACCTGGGCGAAGCAGAGGAACCGGAATCTCTTGCAGAAGTCATTGAATCCACCCAGGGGGCCGTCGTAGGCGAAATGCTCCGCATGTCTCTTCCGGTGGCCTTCATGAATTCCATCACTGCCATGGGCGGCGTCCTCCTCCAATACTTTGTCAACGGAATGGGAAGCGATTATGTGGCCGCTTACTCCGCCTGCATGAAACTGATCTCCGTCCTGGAGCAGTTCGGCTTTTCCGTGGGACTTTCCATGCTGACCTTTGTGGGCCAGAACACCGGGGCTCAGCTGTATGACCGGATCCGCAAGGGTGTCCACCAGGGCGTGCTCCTGTGTACGATCGTGAACATTCCCCTGGCAGTGATCACATACCTGTTCCCGGCCACCCTGGGCAAGATGTTCCTGAGCGACCCTGTGATCATCGACCATTTCGCAGAATTCCTGCCCATCCTGGGCGTCTGCCTCTTCCCTCTGGGATGGCTCTTCACCTATCGTTTCAGCGTCCAGGGCCTGGGCAACACCGTAGTCCCCATGCTCTCCGGCGCCCTGGAAGTGATCATGCGACTGACCTTCGGCTTCACCCTTGGCCGCCAAAGCTTCCGCGGCATTGCCTACTCCGAAGTCTCCGCCTGGATCGGAGCCTTCATCATGCTGATGATCACCTACTACGTCCTGCTCTATCGAAGAACGCGAAACC
>JAEEGL011008175.1_pt1 | contig 12866 bp, 11 predicted proteins | sample 9134231 | NCBI WGS metagenome assembly JAEEGL01 (sample SAMN16246548, study PRJNA631951) | gut metagenome | biome: gut microbiome; feature: rumen; material: fiber-attached | host: Bos | place: Iran: Karaj | collected 2018-10
CAGCACTGATATAAATGAAATCGAAGCTGCGATGGAAAAAATTGCCTGCGATAAAAACTTCAGGAGAAAAATGATAGAGGAGGGGCTTGAATGGACTAAACGTTTCAGTTGGGAAAAAACCGCTGCTGAAACGATTCAGATCTTAAAGAGCCTTGTAAAATAAAAACAAAAAAAACGCCATACTTTACGTATGGCGTTTTTTTTTGACGTTAATTACTCTTCTACTGTGACACCGAGGTGTTTTTTCTGGAAACGCTTGAGCATTGCTACTCCGTTGCGCTTTCCGTTGTAAACATAGCCACCATCCCAGTACTCAAGGGCAGCGAAAAGTGCGTTACCGCCGTCCTGATCATCAGATTTTTTTGTACGGAATGAAACGTAGTTTGCCAGTTCCTCGAAGTTAGAGTCATGAAGAGCGGCCAATCGTTTACGGTTGAACTCGTTCCACTTCTCGAGGTCTTTGAAACCTTCTCCTTCATCCTGAACGATAAGGTGTGCGTGAGAAGGGCTGAAAGAATACCAAACCCTAACCTTTTTGTTGATGTCACAGTTATTACCATGCTTTACGGCATTTTTGATTACTTCTGAAATCTGCTGCTCAAGAAGGTTAATCTCCTTGATTTCGAGTGGTGCAGACTGAACAATCAAAAGTGTAAAGTATCGAATCTGACGGAAGTCAGAAGGAAATTCTTTATAAAGCATGTTTGTTGTATCGAACAATGGATCGTTGTCGTCTGCGCGTAATTCCTTAATCTGTTCCATGACTTTTACCTCTCAATTATTCATTTACCATAAGAAGGGCTTCTTCTACACTGTTTGCGATAGGGAAGTATCCCATAAGCTTTGTCAACTCAATAACCTTTTTTACAGAACCGTGGATGTTTGAGATAGCAAGTTTGAGGTTCATCTTTTTGATTGTTGAGCAGATATAAATTAACGCACCGATTCCAGACGAGTCGATGTAGTCTACTTGCTCAAGGTTGATGATGAAGCTCTTTACATTTTTCTCAAGCATTTTCATGACGAGTTCCTTTAGTTTATAGGAGTTGTAAAGATCCATTTCGCCGTTTACATCAATGATATAAACTTCGCCATTTTTTCGAATTTTCAGTTCCATAAAATAACTCCTTTATTTACTGAATTTTCACTATCAGAAGTGTTTGGTCATCGTGCAGCGCTTCGGTGCCAATAAACTTCTTTATATCTGTCTTTACTAGGTTTGCAATATCTTTTCCTGGTAAATTAGCATTAGCCTTTACAATGTTTGTCAAGCTGTCAAGTGAATACTGATGTCCTTGAGAGTTTAATGCTTCAACAATTCCATCCGTATAACATATTATAATATCACCTTTGTTTGCTGTAAACTCAATATCTTTATAAACTGTTGTTTTTTCAACACCGATAGGTTCGCATGCAACGGAAACGTGGTCGAAAGTTCCCTTAGCAGGTGAGAACCTTAAAACCGGAACGCTTCCTCCAGTTGAAATCTGGAATTTGTGTTTTGTAGGATCGTAGTTGATGAGGGCTACTGAGGCAAAGTGATCGAGATTTGTCTCGCTGCAGATTCCTCTGTTTGCCCAGTTTAAGATTGTTCCGGCAGTTTGCGTTGTGTTTACAATCAGGCGGAACATTGCCCGAATCATTGTCATAACCAGCAGTGAATTCATTCCCTTGCCGGCAACATCCATCACAACAAAAGAAACTCTGTCCTGTCTGGCCTGTATTACGTCAAAAGTATCGCTGCAAACACCGGCGAGATGTTCCGTAAATGAGCCGAGTGAGATTCCTGCTATTGCCGGAAGCTTTTTTGGAAGAAGATTTTTTTGAATTTCTGAGGCGATGTCAGACTCTTTTGTAAGTTCTTCCTTATCCTTGTACTGCTTGAAGCTGAGCATTGTCTTTAAGGCTGATTCTGCAAAGCCAGACAGTGTTTGTGCCCATCTGAACTCGTTTTCACCAAATGGCTCTTTGTCAGGATTTCTTGAAAGTGCAAGAAGTCCGATTACGATGTCGGTACCGCGCATTCTGAGCGGAATAAAGATGTAACTTCCGAGTTTTAGGAATCCTTCAGGACCGTTTTCGTATATGCGCTCATCAAGTTTTGGAGATGCAAGAAGTTCTGCGCGTCCAACCGTTGCGACTTCACCAAAAATGTTGTCGCGCAGCGGAAACTGTGCGTATTTAAAACTCGTTGAGACTCGAAGCGGTTTGTGAGGAAGGTCTTCTGGAAGCTTGTATGGCGGCGGAAAATCTCCGCTGAACGATTTTACAGCTATGAGGTCTTCAAATTCATCTACAAGAAGAACTGCTCCTCCGTCAGCTGAAGTCGTTTTTATACATGTAGCATTGATGTCGTCGAGGATTTTCTGCAGGGCATCTGGATCTGAGAATGAGTCTGAGGCCTGCGTTACGAAAGTTCGTCCAAGCTCGATGAGGTCGATGTCTTCTGTTGGCGTTTCGTGGATTACGATTTCTGGCTTGACATCTTCTTTTTCTTCCTCTTTTTCTTCTTCCTTTTGGATTATCTGAGGTTTTGCAAATGCAAGCATTATGCAGTATGGAACAAGAAGTACTGATGCCAGAAGTATGAGAAGTGAGTAGAAAAGGATCCCAGGATGCAGAAGCGTGTATACACAGGCAAAAATTACTGTAAGAAGCGCAAGATAAGAAATGAAACTAACTTTTGCTGTTTTTCGGATTTTGATGATTGTAATCAGTATACCTACGATTACGAGAATACCTGCAGTGCATACAAGAGGTATGTAAGTAAAAGCGCTAGAAGAAAACATTTTGCTCCCTGTCTTTTATTTTTTTATAATTGCTGCAGAAAAAACTTTTTGCAGATTACTAATCTTAACATCGAACTATTTTACCGTCAAGTTTAGGAGTTGAGCTATTACTGCTATTTATTTGTTCTTTTCAAACCTTTTCTTAAAAAGGAGCCCCTTGAGTTTTACGCGGAATTTTGTTGAAAATCTTTCGTCATACTTGTGCTTGAATGAGTCCACTATGTCATCGAGGCTGTAGTCTGAGCCGAATTTCTGCTTGATTTCATCCCAGTACTTTATCATCCATACGTAGAGGTCGCTTCTTGTTCTTCCTGGAAAAGCCCTCATTATGTTGCGTGTGTTTATGATTTTTATTACTGGTGAGTAGACTGTCATGAACCATGACATCATCGCCTCGTCCATGCCGATTTCCTCGGTTTTGTTCATGTTTATGTAATACTTATGAGTCAGAATGTGGTTGTAAACTACGTCGTATTGGCCTGGAACGGAAAAATCAAGGCACCAGTAATCAGTGACGTCTCCGAACCCAGTTTCCCCGTAAAAAACGCGTTTTTCGTATTCTATTACCTGCCGGGTGATTTTTTTTAGGGATGAGCCGGGCTTGAGCTTTATCTCGCTTTGCAGGCTCACGACTTCTGCATCTATAAATTCTATTCCCTTTGCCTTTGCCACGGATACCCTGTGGTTTCCGTCACGCACGAAATAGACTCCACCAAGTTCGTAAAGCGAAATAGGGGGGAGAGAAATGTCCCGTAGGTGAGCCATGTCGATGTGTTCCCACCGGCTTCTGAGATGCATGCTTTTTGGAAAAAACTGGCTGTCAAAATCTTCGTAGCGGCCTTCGCTTCCTACAATCAGCTTTACGGGAATGACCTGCATTCCCTTGTAAACCTCGTTGTCAGGCTTTAAGAGTTTTTTTATGTCTGAAAACGAAATTAAAGTCGCTTCGTCCGGGTTTAAGAAGTGCTGGATTTCGTTAAAGAGTGCCTTGTGTCTTGCTTTTGAAAAATCATCCTCTGTTTCTGAGGAAAGCATCATATCTTCCATAATTATTAATCCTTTTGTAATTGGGCTTTTCCCTCGTCATCCAGATAAAGAATTACCTGGCTGTATGCGTTTACAACCGTCGTCTCGTGAGATTTTGTAATCCGCTGGGAATTCATGTCGTAAAGGTGTATGTGGCCGTGTACAAGATATTGAGGTGAAAAACGTCTTATGAACCAATTGAAGCATTCAAATCCCTGATGGCACGGATCTTCTTTGTCATGAATGTGGCGTGGAGATGCGTGCGTAAGGAAAATGTCAATGTAAGTTCCGTAGAGAAGCTTATTCAGCAAAAGTTTCGGGACGAGTTTCAGTAAGTTTATAAACATCTGTGACTCTGTGTATTGGCTTAATCCGCGGTTATAACGCTTTGAGCCTGAAACTCCTGCAATCAAAAGGGGGCGTGTTTTTCCGTTTTGCCTTTTGATTGAGAAATGCTTGTCTTTCAGGACTTTGAATCCTGCATAAATTGCCCCGTGATTCATGCTCATGTCGTATTCTTCCGGCATGATGCTTAATGTTGGGTGCGCTCCCTGAGATATCTTTTTTATTTTATGATAATAGTTGAATTCTGTCAGATTGTGATTTCCGAAAATAAAGTAAGTCTGCTTATTCAATGATGAGACGATAAAATCTATATAGTCGGACGGCAAATCTCCTGCGCATAAGATTAAATCCACATCTGAAAAACGTTCTTTTACTTTATTGCTGTATACAAGTGGATCTATCTGATCTGAGACGCAGAGGATTTTCATAGAAGAGTTTCCTTGTGTTAAATGCCGGCCTTTGCAAGAATTTGTTCCAGACGCTCTTTTCCGACCAGTTCAATCGGCCTGTTCTCCGCAAAACCGGAAGCTGAACTTGTGAATCCAGAACTTGTGCAGACATAGGCTTTGGAGCAGTTGTTTGATTTTGAATAGTCCAGCACGCGGCGGATTTCTGTATCTTCAATAGGCTCTGTCTCACGATAGAAATTTATAAGGAACATCTGTTTGCGCATGTTCATCCAGTCATCTTTTTTGGACTCAACGGCAAACATTTCGACACCCCATTTCTTTTCATCGATTTTTTGTGCGGAAAGATTAAATCCTGCAAGGGCTGCTTTTTTGCAGATCTCAATGAATTCTGCCCCGGAACAGGTCAAAAATTCCTTGAGGCTGTCATTTGACTGCAAGTCTTTGTATTCTGAAAGTTTTGCGCCTACATCACGGAATGAGTGGTTCCTCTGGTAAATATACTGCCAGTGTTCGATTGCCTTCTCAATCTTTCTCGTTTTTTCGTAACATGCGGCCAGAAAGTAGTGTGCGTAAAGCGTTTCCTGAGAGTTTTCGTCTTTTGAAGCCTTTGTTGCCTTGTCAAATTCCTGCAAGGCATTGTCCACCGCATTTGCCATCATGTAGCATGAGCCGCGCTCAAGAAGAGCCTTCTGCTTAAAATCAGGATCGCGAAGCGCCTTTTCAAAAGCCTTTACTGCAGCCGGATAGTCTTTGTTTTCCTTGAGGATTTTTCCGAGGTAGTAATATGTTGAGTAAGTCTCAGGGCTTAATCTTATTGCCAGATCGATTTCTTTTTTTGCTTCTGCAAACTGCTTTGAGCGGAACAAGAGAAGTCCCATTGAAGCGTGAGCCTTTACGTGACGGCGGTTGAATTTTATTGCCTTTTGATAAAATCCCAGTGCCATGTCAGCACGGTTTTTCTGCTCATAGATTTTTCCGCAGTTGAAGAAATTCTCTGCGTTTGTAGGCTCAAGTTTTGTGAGGAGGAGGAATTCCTTTAAGGCATCCTCGTTCTGATTGAATTTCATGTAGAGCTGTGAAAGCTGATGGCGGAAATCAACCTCAGGAATCGTTTTGTCGAAAATCGCATTCTGAGCGACCATCTTGTATTCCATGAGGGCAAGCTCATTTTTTTTGTCTGCCAGATAGGCCTTTCCTAAAAAATAGTGCGCCTTAAAATCTCGGGGATCTTTTGCTATGAGTGCTTTTGCTACTTTTTCCGCTGCCGCAAATTTCTGCTGTTTTATTAATTTTTCGATTGAATCAAGTTTTTTTGGTTGAGCGATTGACTTTACGACGAATACTCCAAGAAAGCCAATCAATACAATAAGAATTATGATTATTGGCAGAACCATCAGATTCCCCTCCAGGTAAAAAGTGATAAAACTCCGATATAAACTTCTATAATTATAGAGTTATTTTACATTCTGTCAAACCTGAGGCCTTAAGATAATTTTATGACTGCGCTTTTTTTTGATTATTGCCATGCCCTTAAAAAAAAATGATTTTCGTGAAAGGCTATGTTATTCACTCTTTTTGCAAATTAGTCGATTATATAGGCATGAAAAGAATTTTTTTTCTTGCTGTTTTTTTATCACTTCTTAATCTTGCATTTGCAGGTGATGACGGATTCATTGCTTATAACGAAGATTTTGAGAAAGGAGCTGAGCTTTTTCAGCTGAATAAACCTGAGGAAGCCATTCCTTATTTTGAGAAGATAATCGACGGCGATAATGTTAATCCTGACGCATATATTTTTCTTTCCGTTGCCTAGTATCAGACAGGCAGCTTTGACAAGGCTCTTGCCGTGTGCGCAAAAGGACTTGCAAAGGACGGTACGAACCACAAGATTCTTGCATTCAACGCCGGAAACTCAGCTTACTCATTAGGAAATTACATGAGGGCTGATTCATGCTATGCAATCGCAATCCGAATCGACGAAAACTATGCTCCGGCATACCTGAACCGGGCCAATGCCCAGCTGAAACTTGATCACCTTGAGGATTCAAAGAACAACTACATAAAATATCTTGAGCTTGATGCTGAAAGCGAACAAAGGGAAAAAATAGAGCTTCTGATTCAAAAGCTTGAAGAGGAAATCGCCCTTCGTGCAAAGCAGAAACCTGAGCTTATAAATCCAGATGATTTCATCGAGGGTGAGAAAATGGAGGTTCCTGAGATTCCTGAAAAAGTTGAGGATTTTGATGGAAAGGCTCCTGACGCAGATAAAAGCGAGGATGATAAGATTGAGATTCAAAACGTATCGATGGAAGATGTTCTTGCACCGACACTTCCTTCTGAGCAGAAATCTTATGATGGAGGCGTCAAGGTTGTAGGTGAAAGTCTTCCTCCTCTTTTGCAGGAAACATATCAGACAAAAAAAGAAGACGGACTTCCTGAAAACGACGCTTCACTCAAAACGGAAGATAATTCATCAGAAAAAATCGATGAAAAATCGCTTGAAAGTGAATTGCCTCAGGAAAAAAAGATTGTCAGGCCTGTAAAAAAAGCTCAGGAGGCTGAGAAGGTTGAGGATGGAGCTTTTGTTGAGGAAGCGAAGATTGAACGTGAAGTTCCTCCTGAAAAGATTCAGGAAAATGTGGAGATTCCAGACTACAAGGCAAGAGACGGCTTTAATGACAAGAATCTTGAGAAAGTTTTTGATGATGCCGATGATGTTGGTGATTCATTTCAATAATTTTGCAAATCATATTGTTTTGCTTTATAATGAGGAAATATGGAAGATTCAACAATTGTAACAACAAGTCCAGTTGGAAAGCATCTTGAGCGCGTTGCGGAAGGTGCTCCTGTTTCATATCTGATGTTCAATCAGAAGAAAATTTCTTTAGTCGCAAAAATGACTATCGGCCGAAATGATGAATGTTCGATTGTAATCGACAACAAGCTTGTCAGCCGTGTCCACGCAAGCATCCAGAAAATCCGCGATGCTTTTTTCCTAAAAGATGAGAACAGCACAAACGGTACGTATCTCAATGGCCACAGAGTTCCTGCAGATAAATACGTAAAACTGAATCCCGGTGACAAGATTACGGTTGGAGCTGTGACTCTCGTAATGTCCTAAAACCGGGTAAAAAGCTTTGCCGGACTTAAAACAGCTTCTAAACCGCTATTACAATTCAAAAACTCTGCCTGCTTACAGTGAGCTTTTTTCTCTGCTCGACAGCTGTGTCTCCGTTCTTGAGAATGAGAGTGAGACGTACAGACCGCGCTCAAAATCTCGCCTGCAGGGCGGGCTCATAGATTTCTCCGCAAAAAAAATGAATGATATTCCCGTTGTTGTTGTGCCGGACATTCACGCACGGGGAAAATTCTTCTTGGACATCCTCTCGTTCGTGTTTTCTGAGCCATATGTAAAAAAAACTGGCTCAAAGTCGCTCAAAAACTGTCTCGGGCTTTCTGTGCTTGACTGCATCGAAAAAGGGCTTTTGTATCTTTGCTGCGTAGGGGACATTTTCCATTCAGAAAGCCGCGGAAGGGCAAGGTGGATTAAGGCCTTTGAGGAATCCAGCCACGGAAACCTTGTTAACGAGCCTATGACTCAGGAAATGCTTGAGAATCTTTCACTGCTTGAGATGATTCTTTGCGTCAAGGCTTCATTCCCCAGTCATTTTCATGTATTAAAGGGAAACCATGAGAATATTTTGAATGAGAATTCTCCGTTCCAGTACGGAAACGTTCCTTTCAGAAAATTTTGTGACGAGGGAAACATGGTCTGTGATTTTTTGCAGAATAAGTATGATGACTTGATCCTTCATGAGATAAGCTGCTTTGAGAAAAATCTTCCGGTTTGTGCAGTTTTTAAAAATTGCGTCGTTTCTCACGCGGAGCCGCTTAAAAAATATTCACGAAGCCAGATCATCAACTACCATGACTTAAAATCAGATGTCTGTTTTTCACTTACATGGACATCAAATGACAAGGCTGAAAAAAAATCAGTTTTGGACACGATGAAAAATCTTCTTCCCAGAAAATATATTCCTGATGCGCTCTGGATAAGCGGGCACAGGCCTGTTCTTGAAGACTACGCGCTGCGTCAGGACGGAAAACTTGTTCAGATTCATAATCCTGAGAGGGAGAATGTGTGCATAGTCGTTCCGGAGAGAAAATTCAATCCTGATGAAGACATAATTCAAGTTGGAGGCTGACGTATGGTTGAAAAAAATCCTGAGATGATTGGAAAATACAGAATCATGGGGCTGGTTGCAAAAGGCGGCATGGGGGCTGTCTATAAGGCCGTGCATCCTACGTTAAAAAGGCTCGTAATCTTAAAAAAACTCACAATACGTAACAATCCTACGATTCGAGAGCGTTTTAAGAGGGAAGCTCAGATTCTTCTGGACATGCAGAGTCCGTATATCGTTCACCTATTTGATTACTTTGTTGAGGGAACTTCTCATTACATCGTAGAGGAATTTGTAGACGGACTGTCTCTTGCCCAGCTCATCGAAAAGCAGGTTTCGCTTGGAACTGAACTTTCGCTTCTGGTTTTTCTTGATGCCTGCTACGCGCTCAAGTTTGCCCATTCACGCGGAATCGTTCACAGAGACATAAAGCCGGGAAACATTTTGATTTCAAGGCGTGCCGAAGTAAAGCTTGCGGATTTTGGAATTGCCTCAAGTGATGAAATCGAGGAAATCGCCGTCACAAAATCAGACCGCATTGTCTCAAAGGTTGCAGATGACGTTACCCAAAGCGGCGTTACTCTTGGAACTCCGGCATACATGTCTCCAGAGCAGATCACTGACTCAAGGTCTGTGGACAATCGGGCTGACATCTACTCAATGGGCGTAATGCTTTACGAAATGCTGACAGGCACAAAACCATTCCCGTCAAAACTGAGCGAAGAGAACCTCCTCAAGATAAAAAAAGGAAAATATATAAACCCGCGAAAAATCGACAAGTCAATTCCTCCTGTAATCGTGCGCATGATTAAAAAGATGCTGAAATCCAATCCGGACAAGCGATACAAGTCAATCGATGCCGTCATAAAAATCGTCAAGAACTATCTTTCTGATTTTGACACCCACACAATCAGGATTTCTCTGGCTCAGCTCGTCCTAGCAAAAAAAGAATATGTGATTCCACGCTTTGATAAAAAACAGCACTTTTTGTCGAAAGTTATTTCCTCAGCTTTTGTCCTGTTCATGCTTGCCGCACTCGTATTGTATGGCTGGAATGAGGGCTTTTTCCATGCGACTTTCTTAAGTCCGTGGTACAAGCCTGTCACCGTAAACCTTGTGACACCGGTGGCTGGAATTCAAAACAATATCTATGGTCTTGACGTGCCTGTAAAAGCATATTTTTTTGATGAGGGAGATGATTCCCTGCCGGAAGTAAAGGACACGAGGCGTGACTTTAAAGTGAGCGAGGGGCTTGTATCAAGATCCCGTGAGGGAAAAAGGATTTCCGTGCTGAGCGGGGCAAAGAACAGCATAAAATATCTTACGATAAAGCCTGTCTATTTGAGGAATGGAAATTACCGCGTAAAGGTGCTTGTAGGTTCATATATCATGTGGCAGTCGTTTACCGTGGACGAAAAGGCCGTGAATATAAATTTAAACGCATTGCAGAACATAAAAAGAAAAGTGAATGTCCTTCCTCGCGCTTACGACTTGCTTTCTGGAGACGTTCTTACTCAAAAAGCTGTTTTCCTTACGCTTTATAAGGGAAAGTACGTTCCGCTTGAGACCGTTCCTGCAGAGGAAATGCAGAGCGGCAATATCCTCAAGATTCTTGTCTCATGCGACGGATACAAGAAAAAAGAATTCTCAATGATTGTTGACTGGTATCAGGATGCGGTTCTTGTTAATGCCGGGCTTGAGAGGGATAAGTGATTTACTTCCTTTTCCAAAAATAATTTTCTTGCCGTTTTATTGTTTTCATGAGTATATTTGAGGATATGACTGACAATAAAAATGAAAAAATAGACGATACAAGTGAAATCCTAGATAAAACAGAAAGTCCGGCTGAAAAAGCTGAGGGAACTCAGAATAAAACTGAAAATTCAGCTGAAAAAACAGAAGAATCTCACTCTCCTCAAGCAGAAAAAACAGAGGAGAAAGTTGATGAGCCGTCTGAAACTTCTCCTGAAAGCAGCGAGAGTTCTGATGATGGAAAAAAATCTGACAAAAAGAAAAGCCGGGTATTTTCCCTTAAGGATTTGGGAGCAGATGCCTCAATAATTCCTGTTGAGGCAATCCTTCCTTCCCAGCTCTTCATAATTCCGGTTTCGGGGCATCCGATGTTCCCTGGAATCTTTACGCCCGTAATGATTAATTCTCAGGAAGATGTAAAGACTGTCGAGCAGGCTTATGAGGGCGACGGATTTATCGGTATTGTCCTCATGAAAGACGATGAGGATGATAAAAAGGACGGAAAAAACAGCGTAACCGTAAAGGACCTTTACCAGGTTGGAACTGTTGCGCGCATCATCAAAAAAATCAATCTGCCAGACGGCGGAGTGAATATCTTCATCTCAACAATAAAACGCTTCAAAATCAAAAAGGCAATTGTAAAATCAGATCCGATAATTGCGGCAGTTGACTACCTTGAGGACGAGGAATTCGACACCTTTGAGGTCAAGGCCCTTACACGCGCCCTCATCAGCGAAATGAAGGAAATCAGTGAGAACAATCCTCTTTTTTCTGAGGAAATGCGCCTCAATATGGTCAACATCGACAATCCTGGAAAAATCGCAGACTTTGCGGCTTCGGTTCTCAACGTCGAAAAGGCAGATCAGCAGAAAGTTCTTGAGCAGACTAATGTCCGCGCGAGAATGGAGCAGGTGCTGGTTTTCATAAAGAAAGATCAGGATCTTCTGCGCATTCAGAAAAAAATCCAGAACGAGTTGAACGAGAATTTTGAGAAAAATCAGCGAGAGTATTTCCTGCGTGAAGAAATGAAGATGATTCAGGATGAGCTTGGTGTCGGGGAAGACGGCAGCGAGTATCAGAAATTCAGGGCGCGGATTGCTGATTTTGAGTTTGAGGGTGAGATAAAAGAGAGTGTTGAGAATGAGCTTGAGAAGTTCAAGTTGATGGATCCAAGTTCTTCTGAATATTTTGTCTCAAGAAATTACCTTGAGACTGTCTGCTCGCTTCCGTGGCGTGACGAGTCAAAGGAATCTTATGATCTTGCAAAGGCAAGCAAAATCCTTGAAAAAGACCACTACGGTCTTGATGACGTAAAGAAAAGGATTATGGAATATCTGGCTGTCAGAAAACTTAAAGATGACAACAAGGGTTCCATCATGATTCTTGTAGGTCCTCCTGGAGTCGGAAAAACTTCAATCGGACATTCAATCGCAGATGCCATGGGTAAACCTTTTTACCGCTTTTCCGTCGGCGGCATGCGTGATGAAGCAGAAATCAAAGGTCACAGGCGAACTTATGTCGGTGCAATGCCTGGAAAAATCATGCAGGGCTTAAAAATTACAAAGACCAAGTCACCTGTTTTCCTTATTGATGAAGTTGACAAGATGGGAGCAAGCTACTCTGGCGGAGATCCTGCTTCTGCATTGCTTGAAGTCTTGGATCCTGAGCAGAATGTTGCATTTCGTGACAGCTATCTTGATCTTCCTTTTGACGTAAGCAACGTTTTCTTCATCCTTACGGCAAATTCTCTTGATAAGATACCTGAGCCTCTTTTGGACAGGGCTGAGATTATTTCTCTTGCCGGATACATCGATCAGGAAAAAATTGAGATTGCAAAAAAATACTTGATCCCGAAGAATCTCGTAAAAAACGGACTTGAAAAATCCCAGGTCAAATACTCAAAGGAAGCTCTTCTCCGAATTGCAGAGGAATATGCCAGGGAAGCCGGTGTCCGCCATTACGAAAAATGCGTTGATAAGATTCACAGAAAACTCGTTACGGAAATTCTTACTGGAATTCCAGCCTCTGAGAAAAAGGCAAAAATCGTTACGAGCGCAATCAGCGATGAGGAAATTAAAGACTTCAAGAACAAAAAATTCATCATTACGGCGGAAGATCTTGAAAAATATCTTGGAAAACCTGTTTTTGATGAGAGCGAAATAAAACGTGCCGTAAATCCGGGAACGGCCATCGGTCTTGCATGGACGAGCATGGGGGGAGATACACTTCTTATCGAAAGCATTTCCTTCCAGAGTGAAAAGGGCGGCCTGCAGCTTACGGGGCAGATGGGCGACGTAATGAAGGAATCAGCTCAGATTGCAATGAACTGGGTAAAGCAATACGCAATCGAGCACAAAATTAAA
>JAEEGL011339172.1_pt1 | contig 12866 bp, 6 predicted proteins | sample 9134231 | NCBI WGS metagenome assembly JAEEGL01 (sample SAMN16246548, study PRJNA631951) | gut metagenome | biome: gut microbiome; feature: rumen; material: fiber-attached | host: Bos | place: Iran: Karaj | collected 2018-10
CGATTCGAAAACCAAGTTTGATGCTGCGAAGGGTACAGTGGAATTTGAAGTTTCCGGCGTGAAGCCGCTCAACCTCTCGAATCGCTTGAAATTCTTGCTCGGTATACCATACGGTTGTTCGGAGCAAATCACCTCGAAGGCCTTCCCACAGTTGCTCCTCGATAAGTTCACCAAACTCAACGAGGTGCAGCGTCGTGGCGTAGAAGAGGCGGTGAAGACGGTTATAAGCAAACTGCCAAGCTACCAAACTGCCGACGGTGGCATCGCGGTATGGCCAAACGGTTCAACGCCATCTATTTACAACTCGGCTTACGTAAGCCTATTCCTCACCGAAGCGCAGAACTGTGGCTACTACGTGCCAGAAGGCATCAATAGCCGTTTGACGTCGTACCTAAAACGCACGGTAAAGAACTGGAAGTCGGGTAGTTCCGATTATGAAACGGCCAACTTTGCTATGGCGCTCTATGCGTTGTCGGCGGCTCGCAATGCCGATTTGTCTACCATGAACCGCATGCGTGAATCGCGCGACAGAATTTCGCCTTATGCTCTCGCTCGTCTCTCTGCGGCATACGCGTTGGCTGGTCATCGTAACTATGCTAAAGAGATGTGGTCGAACATCAGCGATGCAGTTGTTCATCCTGAAGTACTTATAGCTATGGTGACTACCGGCGATGCTCAAACCGACGTTATGGCTGAGAAGATTCGCACTCGCCTTGCAGACAACAACATCTGGTGGCGCGGCGATTACCTGTCGCTTTCGATAAATGCCATGTCGAAGTATTATCAGAAATTTGGTTCGGCTAAAGAACTCAAATTCAGCGTAAATGGCGACAAGGTAAGTAGCGAAAAACTTATGTGGCGCAATAGCTACAAGGCCAACGGCAAGTCGTTCGAGATTGCAAACAAGGGCGAATCGAACCTGCATGTTACTTGTGTAAATACTTACAAAGCCGTGCAAGATTCCGTTCGCAAAACGGATAGCGGCCTCGACATCACGGTGAAATATTATAGTTCAACGACGGGCAACGAGGTTAATATCAACAACCTAACAGAGAATACGTTACGTGCCGTAGTGACTGTTCGCAACACCACATATAGCGAAGTTGAGTCTATTGCCTTGACGCACATCTTGCCAGCCGGTTGGGAAGTGCTGAAAGCCTCAGGTTCCGACGCTGTCTCTTATCAAGATGTTCGCGACGACCGCATCTATACATACGTAGATAAACTCGGCACGGCCAGCACCTTCACCGCTACCATCGACATTAGCGTTACCTACGAAGGTTCGTACTACGTACCAGCTATCACTGCTGAGGCGATGTATGACAACAAGATCTTCGGCTGTACCTCAAGTTCATTCGTGAAGTTTTGAATAAGTAAATAGAATATGTAAGGCTGTCATTTAGGTGGCAGCCTTTTTTTATGCATTTCAATAAAATATGATGAAGTGGCGCAGTTTGATAAGATTCAAAGGTTTACAAAGACAATTTTCAAATAGTCCGTTTTTTGTTCTGTTAACGATTGTTTTTGACAGCAAAAGAAAATACATTTGCGCCCAAATTTAACTATCCCGAAAAATGTCACAGAACAAAGTAGATCAGGAAACTGACAAAAGTCTTGAGAACGTAGAGTCGGCACTCACTGGCGCTGAGCAGTTCTTCGAGAAGAATGTAAAAACAGTAACTATTGGTGCCATTGCAATTTTGGCAGTTATCGTAATAATAGCAGTAGTAAACAGTTTCTATTTGAAGCCTCTCAAAGCAGAAGCTCAAAAAGAGATTTTCAACGCACAATATTACTTTGAGGCAGATAGCTTTCGCTTGGCTCTCGAAGGCGATGGCGTGAACGCTGGCTTTGCTCAGATAGCCGACGACTATAGCTCTACTCCTGCTGGCAAACTCGCTAATTACTATGCTGGCGTTTGCAACTTGCGTCTCGGTAACTTCGAAGAGGCTATTCGCTACCTCAAATCGTTCTCGTGCGACGACGCTACCCTCAACACCTTTGCAGAAGGTCTCGTTGGCGATGCTGAATGCGAACTTGGCAACAACAAAGCAGCCGTAGCAGCTTACAAGAAAGCCGCAAGCAACAAAAACGAAGTTGCTTCGCCTATCTTCCTTTTCAAACTCGGCAAACTCTACCTCCGCGATGGTCAGAAAGATGAGGCTGTTGCTGCTTTCCAGCAGATAAAAGATGAATATCCGACAAATCAAATCAACAGAGATGTCGAGAAATACATCAATGCTGCTAAATAATTGAGTTAATTTTTGCACAAATATGAGGGTTGCCCGAATTTATTGGACAGCCCTTTTTTCATAACTATAACTATGGCTAGTGAACTAAAAAATCTTTCGGAATACGATCCGAACAGCATACCATCTACAAAAGGTATGAAATTCGGCATTGTGGTGTCGGAGTGGAACCATAACATTACTGGCGCTCTGCTCCGTGGTGCTATCGAAGGCCTCACAGAGAATGGCGTCTCTAATGATGATATTGTTGTGAAATATGTACCTGGCAGTTTCGAACTTATAGCTGGCGGTAAATACATGGCAAAATTCACCGATGTTGATGCTGTTATTTGCCTCGGTTGCGTTATAAAAGGCGACACTCCACATTTTGACTACGTATGTGCAGGCACAACTCAAGGTATTGCGCAACTTAATATCGAGTTCGATAAACCGTTCATTTTCGGATTATTAACTACCAATAACCTACAGCAAGCCGAAGAACGTTGTGGCGGTCGACTTGGCAACAAAGGAACCGAATGTGCAATTACTGCTATAAAAATGGTAGATTTCCTTTGGCAGACACGAAAAAAATAGCGACATTTGCACCCGCAAACGAGAGGTGAATAACCTCAATATTTTGTGGCTTGGGTGAATACCAGAGTGGCCAAATGGGGCAGACTGTAAATCTGCTGTCTTTCGACTTCGGTGGTTCGAATCCATCTTCACCCACAAGACTTCAAAGAGCGAATCTGACTTACGGATTCGCTCTTTTTTTGTATATAAATGCCAATCAATCGAATCTGCGCAAATTGGTTGAATTAAGTGTTTCTCTGAGTTTTGTGCTCTGTTGATACTTACTACTTATAACGCCAAAACTTATCGCTTACTTCTGTTATCTTTGCAGCGCAAGTAACCAATAAACACTTACACATGCCTTCAATATCACAGCGAGGAGTAATAATGCCATCGTCGCCAATTAGAAAATTGGTGCCATACGCTGAAGCTGCCAAAGCTCGCGGCATTCGCGTATTTCATTTGAATATCGGTCAGCCAGACATACTTACGCCTGACATTGCTCTTGCCGCGGTAAAAAATGCCAATATCCCCATTGTAGAGTATTCGCATTCGGCTGGCATGCCCGAGTATCGACATAAGCTTTCTAAGTACTACAAATCGGTTGGTATCGACCTCTCGCCCGACGAGATGCTCGTTACGTGTGGTGGTTCGGAGGCTGTGCTCTTTGCCTTCATGAGCTGTCTCGATCCGCTCGATGAGGTGATTGTACCTGAGCCATTCTATGCTAACTATGAGGCATTTGCAGCTTGCGCCGGTGCTTGTGTTACGCCCGTTACGTCGACCATCGAGAATGGCTTCACACTGCCTTCGATTGAGGAGTTTGAGAGCGTAATTACCAATAAGACGAAGGCCATAATGATATGTAACCCAAACAATCCAACGGGTTATTTATATAGCGAGCAGGAAATGCAGCTGCTCAAGGAAATTATACTTAAGTATGACCTTTTCTTGATATGCGACGAGGTTTACCGCGAGTTCTGCTACGACGGCGCTAAGTTCTACTCGTCTATGTATCTCGAAGGCTGCGAACAGCACGTAATTATGATCGACTCGGTGTCGAAGCGTTATTCGGAATGCGGTTTGCGCATCGGTTTGATGGCTACGAAGAATAAAGATGTGCTCGCTTCGGCAATGAAGATGGCGCAGTCGCGACTCTGTCCGCCAACTTTTGGACAGATTGCTGCAATGGCCTCGCTCGACGTGCCTGAGGAGTATTTCAAGGCTGTAAATCAGGAGTATTGCAAGCGTCGAAACTTCATGCTAGACGAACTCAATAAGATTCCGGGCGTATATTCGCCAATGCCACAAGGCGCGTTCTACACCGTTGCGCGTCTGCCGATTGACGATTCGGACAAGTTCTGCCAGTGGTTGCTGTCGGATTTTAGTTACAATAACCAAACTGTCATGTGTGCGCCGGCGTCGGGTTTCTATAGCAATCGCACGCTTGGACGCAACGAGGTTCGTCTCGCATACGTACTCAACTGCGACGACCTTGCCATAGCCATCGACCTCTTGGCGCGTGCACTGAAATGCTATCCTGGACGAACGCCAGAGAGTGGCTCGCCGCTACTCGAACATGAGCGTAGAATGTTGCAAGAAGGCTGCTGATGAATAGCAAATTCACAAATTTCGTTGCACAACGTCTGCTCACGAGCAAAGTGGGTAGCCGAAAACTCTCGGGACCTGTGGTGGCTGTAGCTACTGCAGCTATAGCTCTGGGCGTGGCAATAATGATAGTGGCGGTAGCCATCGGTCTCGGCTTCAAACAAGAGGTGCGCGACAAAATTGTTGGCTTCGGCACTCACCTGCAAATAGTTAGTCTCGACTTCAATCGTAGCTATGAAACTACGCCCATAAAAGTAGATTCTGCACTCGAAGCGAATATTGCTAATATTGAGGGCGTTAGACACATACAGCCATTCATACTTAAGCCTGGTATAATAAAAACGACCGAGGAGATTCAAGGCATTGCGCTCAAAGGTATCGATGCTAAGTTCGACACCGCGTTTCTTGCTTCGTGCCTCGAAGATGGGCGCATGATACATATCGACACCACGCGCAGCACCGACATATATATTTCGCGCAGCATAGCTAATATGCTGAAGCTCAACGTTGGCGATGCCGTACGTATGTATTTCGTTGGTACAAAAGGACTTCGTGCGCGCAAGTTCACTCTCTGCGGCATATTCAACTCGCACTTTTCGGAGTTCGACGACAAAATGGCGTTTGTGGACATTCGTCAACTGCAAGCGCTCAATAATTGGGAGATGAATCAAGTTTCTGGCTACGAGGTCATTATAAATAATTTCGACGATCTCAACACGATAACTAAAGAGGTCTCGGCCTACACCGCATCGATAATTGGCCCTGACGACACGTTTCTACATACGCAGAGCATCACGGAGTTGCAGCCGCAAATGTTCGGTTGGCTCGCGCTACTCGATATGAATATTGCCGTTATTTTGGTACTTATAATCGCTGTGGCGTGCCTCAACATGATTAGCGGTTTGCTCATACTTATTTTGGAAAATACCAACACCATCGGCTTGTTGAAAGCCCTTGGCTGCCGCGGTAAGCGCATACGTAGAATTTTCCTACTTATGGCAATGCGCATCGTTGGGCGTGGAATGCTGATAGGCAACGTAGTAGGTATAGCGATATGCGTTGTGCAAGCCACAACTGGCATCGTGAAGCTCAATCCAGAGAATTACTACTTAGACACCGTGCCAATCCTTTTGCCCGTTGGCGTTTGGGTGGTGCTGAACGTTGGCGCGTTCCTATTTACAACGTTGATGATGGTAGCGCCATCGCACGTGGTTTCGCACATAACGCCGGCTAAGTCGCTGCGTTTCAATTAAATATTTACATAAGTATGCAGCGCCCGAAACTCTTCGTAATTGCAGGTCCGACGGCGGTTGGCAAGACCGACATGACCATACGTATTGCGCAACAACTTGGCACAGAAATCATTTCAGCCGATAGCCGCCAGATATTTCGCGAGATGAAGATTGGCACTGCTGCGCCTACTGCCGAACAACTTGCCGCCGTGTCGCATCATCTGGTGGCACATCGCTCAATATTAGATAATTACAACGCTTTTGAATACGAGCAAGAGGCGCTTGTCGCTGTAAACGACGTTACCACTCGCTGCAACGGCATAGCTATACTTACGGGCGGCTCGATGATGTATATTGATGCGCTCTGCAACGGCATCGACGAAGCGCCCACCATAAGCGATGAGGTGCGCAACGCCGTGATGGCCGAATATGAGACGCAAGGCATCGAACACATGCGCGAACGCCTTCGCCAACTTGATGCCGAATATTATGCCGAGGCCGATTTGCAAAATCCGCGGCGCGTGCTGCACGCCATTGAGGTCTGTTTGCAGTCGGGCACTACATACAGCTCGTTTCGCTCCAATGCTGCCAAAGAGCGCCCGTTCGACGTTGTTCGCATAGCTATAAACCGTCCGCGCGAAGTGCTTTTCGACCGCATAAATCGCCGCGCGCACATGATGATAGAAAACGGTCTTGTGCACGAGGCTCAAACGCTGATTGAACATCGCAACCTTACGGCGCTCAACACCGTGGGCTACAAGGAGATTTTTAGCTACTTGGATGGCTCAGTTGACCTCGCGGAGGCCGAACGCCAGATAGCTCGCAACACGCGCCACTACGCCAAACGACAATTGCAATGGTTTCGCCTTCGCAATACCTACGAGTGGTTCGATGCTGATGACGAAAACGCTATTTTAGACTTCATAAACCATAATCTATAAGTATGAAAATCGTTGTCCTCGATGGCTATACGCTAAATCCGGGTGATCTCTCGTGGGACGGTCTGAAAGCGCTCGGCGAGGTAGAAATCTACGACCGCACCGCGCCCGAACTCGTTCTCTCGCGACTCAGTGGGGCAGAAATCGCGCTCACCAATAAGACCATAATTACTGCCGAACATATAGCTGCATTGCCTTCGCTGCGCTACATTGGCGTGCTTGCTACGGGCTACAATGTTGTTGATTTGCAAGCGGCAAAACAGGCTGGCATTGTAATTACAAATATTCCTGCATACAGCACTGCATCGGTGGCGCAGATGGTTTTCGCTCATCTGCTCAACGTCACGCAACATGTAGATCACTACGCGCGCGAGAACCGCGAAGGACGTTGGACGAAGTGCATAGATTTTAGTTATGCCGACACGCCACTCATCGAGTTGCAAGGCAAGACGATGGGTATTGTAGGCCTTGGAAATACTGGTATGGCTACAGCTCGCATCGCACTTGCGTTTGGCATGGAGGTCGTTGCCATGACGAGCAAAAAAGAGCTACCGCAAGGCATACGCAGCGTTTCGCGTGATGAACTTTTCCGCACTGCCGATGTCATCAGTTTGCACTGCCCACTCTGCGACGACACGCGCCACATAATAAACGCCCACGCTCTTAGCCTGATGAAGCCCAGCGCCATACTTATAAACTGCGGCCGTGGTCCGCTCGTAGACGAAGAGGCACTGAGCCATGCATTGAAGAACGGCCAGATTCAAGCTGCTTGCCTCGATGTGCTCAGTAGCGAACCACCACGCGCCGACAATCTGCTTGTTGGGTTGGACAATTGCTACATCACGCCGCATATAGCATGGGCAACCAAAGAGGCTCGCGAACGCCTAATGACCATAGCTACCAACAATGTGCGCAACTTCATAGCTGGCAAACCCTCGAATGTGGTGGGGTAGGGCTTTCCTATTTGAGAATATCAATCACCTAATCGAACGAAAACAGACGAAGTAATCTGTTGTCATTCGTTTAATTATTATGCGTTCAGTTGTTACGAATGAAACGAATTCGTTTGGTGTAAATTCGTTCAATTGGGTGATAATCAGTTTGTATTGAAAGGCAAAATAAAGGACCGTGTCTCCAAATTTTTCCAATTGCTTTTGTAACCTATTAACACTATTTTCGTAAAAACACATTGACGATATAAATATTCACCAATTAATACTTACACACTTAGATATTCAACTATCTGATAATCACAAAAACACAAGGCATAGAAAGCACCGTGATAAAAAACTGAGAGAACTTTCTGAATCTGTTCAATAGGTGTTTTCATAGACACCTAATTCAGACCACACAACTCGTAATTTATAACTACCAATAATATGAACACTACAAAAAATCAACTTACCATTTTGCTAACGCTATTGTTAGTTACGGTGCTGATGCCAGAGAGGGCGGCAGCGGACTATGTGGAAGATACTTGGCGCTACTCCGTTGTGCTTAGTGGCGCTAACACCATCACCATCAAGATGCCTGTCTATGATGAAGAGGGCGCAGACGATTGGGTGGACAACGGCTATCTAAAGGCCTCGTGGACGGATGCCGATGGCACTCACACCAACGAGACCGTCATTTGGTGGTCGAAAGATGAGAATAGCCACAACAATGACGACACCGACCTCTGGTGTAAGTTCTATACTAATGTGGGCGGCAGCTTCGAAGTGACACAAGGCAACTCAAGCAGTCACTTTACACTGACCAAAGCAGACGAAACCCTGCGCCGTAAGATTTACGAGAACAACGATGGCAACACCTACGATATTACTATCGTGTGGCGCGTGCCATACAACATGTTAGGCAGCAAGATCAAGTTCACGTGGGACGTGAAGTGCGACTATACTAACGGCCTTGCGTGGGACACTCACTATACCGTGTCGCCTTCCAGTGCCGACATCACCCTGCCTAAGGCGCAGAGTGTCGTGAACCCACAGATTACAATGGCCACTCTGTCATATAGCGAAGCTGGGAAATTGGAACTCCCTTGGTTCATGGGCTCTACCTCCTTGACCTCCGTATACTATAAATACACCGATGCCAATGGCAACACGGTCAAGCAGACGCTGCCAAACAACGAGAACAGTGGAACTATATACCTCGATGCAACTGTGCCGCACGAAAACTTCGGCCTCGTGGTGAGCTACAAAGACAATAGCGGCTACCTCATAGAGAATATCTCATCGGAGACTCAGAATCTGACAATGGTTCACGCCCCCATCGGCTTCTCTGCCACGCCTACTGGCAACGACAAGGCTGCGGTGCAACTCAACTGGTCCGTTCAATACACTGGCACCAACGACATCACCAACTCCGACTTCTTCGAGATACAGCGCTCTCTGACGGGCAAGGAGGCCGACTTCGTGACCATCGGCTCTGTACCATACACTATGGATAACGGCACGTCCAACTACGAATATGTAGATAGCACACTGATTGACGCCGTTGCTGCCGAGCAGTTCGTAAACGGTGGCACTCTCGACAATCTGACCTACCGCATACGCCGTATGATTACGCAATCGTGGGGTTGGGAAGACAACACGTGTGCTGCCACGGCTTCGTGCATCGTGGACGACCTTCACTTGAGGCGTATATCTACATATTCGGCTAAATGGCAAGACGAGCGCGCCTACACTGTGCGCGTGGCGTGGGATTATGCCGATGAGCATGGCGCTGTATGGGACAACCGTGCAAAAGTTATGTTGCGCGTAACATCTACCAACCGCGCAGGCGATATAGTGGATAGCACTGTATATGAGTTAACTAAAGACGAGATAGAACAGCGCTACAAAGTTGTTTCGCTTTCTCGTCCGTGTGTGAATTTCAATATTGAAGTCTACGTAGATCGCGCTACTTCGCCCATTTGCCTTATGAAGGACGTAAAGGAGTTTTTCTTCCCCATACGTAACGCCAACGATTGGCAGACTTTCCGCGACAAGGTTAGCAGCGCAAAGGGACAGTACGACGTGAACGCTCGTCTCTATGCCGACATAAGTACCGACCTGAGCATTGGTTCGGGAACGGATATTGCCTACCGAGGCATCTTCGACGGCAATGGTCATACGATAAACTTCGACGTCAATCAGACTGAAGGTTCTGCGGCTCTCTTCCGCTATGTAGCGCCGAACGCTACATTCCGCAACCTGCACATTGCTGGCTCTGTCACCACTACTGCTCGGTATGGGTCTGGACTCATCGGTCAGGTGATTGCCAATTCCAACGTGAGAATAGAAAATTGTCGTTCGTCAGTAACCATAAATAGTTCGGTGGATGGCGATGCTACAAATGGCGGTTTCATTGGCGTAGTACGTAGTGGTAGCAGCGTCTCCATGCACAACTGCCTGTTCGATGGTAGCTTCAAGGGGAGAAATTGCCATAGCAATGGTGGTTTCATTGGTTGGATCGAAAACAATAGCAACGTAAAGATCTACAATGGTCTGTTTTCGCCGACACTCTTAGGCACGAAACGAGACGGCTGCGAGTCGTTCGCAAGAAACCGTAGCCTCGCAACCATCAGCAACTGCTACGCCACACAGGAGTATAGCCCGACCTTCATCATTATCAACAGTGCTGACGATTGGAACATCTTCTGCGACATGGTGAAATCTGCCGCAGGTAATTATGATGTAGATGCTGTGCTGAACGCCAACATAAGCATTGGTTCTACGGTTAGTTCTGGATACTACGCAGGCATGGATGCCTATCCATACCGTGGCACATTCAACGGCAACGGGCACGTGCTGACTGTGAACATCGATTGGGGAACAAACGACTATGCCGCACCATTCCCCTCTGTCAACAAGGCTACTATTAAGAATCTGACAGTAAAGGGTAATGTCAATGGCGGTATGCATTCAGCAGGTCTCATAGGACATGCTTCTGGCACGTCCCCTTCCATCGCCATAGAGAATCTGGATATGGAGGCAAAAGTTACAACCCAAAATAGCTATGCAGGTGGAATTATAGGTCACGCAGATAAAGCAACTGTTAGGATAGAGGATTGCAAGTCGTTTGGCTATCTATATGCCAAAGGTTCAAATGCATACGGAGGCGCAGTCATAGGTTGGGCAAATAGTGCAGATAATTGGGAACTGCATCGTGTTTTCGAAGATGTAGACTTCCATGATTTTGCCCATGCGGGATTCTGCTACTACTACGACAACAATCCACACCCTTGGGGTTATAACGCCAAGAGTACTTCTTGCATATCATACCACGATTGGGGCGAAGTGAAGCAAGAGTATCGCAAAATGTATAGTAGTGATGCGGCTGTCATATTCAAGCAGGAACAAGCCGGGTCATGGGGATATAGCGAACCTATTATGGAAACTGACGCCCTTGCCGATGTCCCCACTGCCGATGAGTTGGTAGCCTCGCTTGGCGACGTCTGGAAGAAAGATGACGACAAGGCTGTGCTCATCATGAAGTCATTTAATGAAGCAAATGCTTCATATTCTAAGCCGGCACTCCCTGACTTCTACCACGAGAGCTTCGGCAAGGTGGACAAGACGCTCTTGACGCTGACACGCCAGAGCAGCGTCTTGCTGACGTGGGATACCGATGGTAATCCTGTCGACTATTTCGAGGTGCTGCGCCGCGAGAAAGGCGCTACTGCGTGGGACACCATAGCTACCGACCTCGACCACATGGGCTACGAAGACCTGGATGTGTCGCCACTCGTGGATTATGAATACAAGGTGCTCGGCGCTAACGACTGCGAGGGTATGAGCTACTCCGAGACGGCCATCGCTGTGGGCGCTTGTAAGCGCAGCGGCAAGGTGGAAGGCTACGTTCGCTTCAAGGATGGTACGGGAATCCCTGGTATAACGCTGGAGATCGTGTCGGGCAATGCGAAAGCTACTGCTGTCACCGACGAAACGGGCTACTACATGGCCGACGATCTCTCGTATCTTGGTCAGCAAAGCGTTACCTACGTCGTAACGCCCGTAAGCACAAGAGGCATCACTCTCGAAGTGGAGAGCTACGCCGCTACGTTCAACGACAAGAGCAACCATGAGAAGCTGCACGAGTTCACGGTAACTAACAGCTATAAATTCACGGGCTACGTCATGTACGAGGGCACAAGCATACCAGTTAAGGGCGTACGCTTCCGCGTAAACGGCAAACTGATGCACAACGCTAAGGATGCTTACGTAGAGACCGACTTCGAAGGCAAATTCTCCTTCAACGTCCTCGACGGCAAGAATATCATACAAGCCGTGATGGACGGCCACACATTCACTGACGAGGGTTACTTCAAGAGTAAAGACGGCTTCGTGTTTACTGATGACGTGGCGCAGATCTACTTCTACGATGACACCAAGGTGAAACTCACTGGGCGCGTGGTGGGCGGCAACGACCAAGGCAATCTGCCTCTCGACAACAACCTAAGTCGCAACAACCTCGGCGACGACCTCACTATGGTGCTCGCTCTTGAAGGTGACAACACATCGTGGCTCGTCTACGACAATCAGAACCCGACTATCAATAAGCGCGAAGTGACATTTGCTCACCCGGGCGGAGGTGGACACCAGACTACTGCCGAGGTGCAGCGCAAACGCATGATAGTGAAGCCCGACTCTATTACGGGCGAATATGTTCTTATGCTTCCGCCTGTGCGTTGGAAAGTGCAGCAAATCTACTGCGAAGGCTATCCGACGCTCTTCCAAGACGGTATGGTGAGCGAGGTTATCGACCTAACCAACAGTCTGAACACCCAGACTGTATCGCACGATGGAACATACGTAGATGTAGATAAAAAGAGCGTCTACCATCCTTCCGAGACCTACAACGCCCTCTACAATCGTATATACCACGCACCCGTGGAGATTACTTACCGCCAAGTCGGCTACGACACCTTCGACTACTTTGGCGACAAGAGCTACACTGCTACCAACGTGGGTGGCGACAAGGTGGTTGTGCCGTTAGCATACCAAGATCAAGTAATAGAAAATAAAGATGTATTTGCTGGATATGAAGAAGGTGTTGTAGGTTATGAAGAAGGCATTGTAGAATATGATTTAAGTGGCGACTACGAAGCCTATACCTATACGCCAAAACTGACAGCGCAAGGCGCAAGCAATGTGGGAGTTGACCGTTATGAGAATCTGTTCGATGGCAATGCGAACACCAAGTGGTGTGTCGTGTCTCGTAACGGAGGTTGGTGGGTCAACTTCAAGACCGATAAACTTGTCAACATCAAAACTCTCAACTTGACTACGGGTGACGACTCCAAA
>JAEEGL013748809.1_pt1 | contig 12866 bp, 10 predicted proteins | sample 9134231 | NCBI WGS metagenome assembly JAEEGL01 (sample SAMN16246548, study PRJNA631951) | gut metagenome | biome: gut microbiome; feature: rumen; material: fiber-attached | host: Bos | place: Iran: Karaj | collected 2018-10
TCTCCGCGGCGGATTTATTGTACCGCAAATTATCATTTGCGACAGGGTTAAAATTGAAATTTGATGGGGCGTTGATGTGGGCTTATGCGCAGTATAAAAAGCTGTCCCTTTAGGCTTGTGCCGCTTCAGCGGAAAGTGGCGCCGTTTGCGGCGTCGAAAGGGTGATTCCTACGGGGGTTTTCCACCCTTCAGTCGCGCTTCGCGCGCCAGCTTCCCTAAAGGGACGCCTTTAAAATGCAGTCATCAACACCCCGCTAAATTCCAATAAATATTTACTTATAAACAAGTGGCGCGCAAGCGCGTTGCGGGATGTCGCGCAGGAATCGCATTGCGCCTGCGGCGCGCAGCTCCCAGTCCTGCGCTCCAACACACTTTTGCAAAAGCAAAAGTGTGTTAAATACCAATTTATCTTTCATACTGCCGCAAACAAAAAGAGATGAAGCACACAGCGCCGCATCTCTTTTATTTTATCTGTTATTATACATTTTTTCGTAGTAATTCTGATACTCGCCGCTGATTATTTCTTCCCACCAGCCGCGGTTATCGAGATACCATTGGATAGTCTTTTTAATGCCGTCCTCAAACTTTGTTTCCGGCAGCCAGCCAAGCTCATTATGTATCTTTGTGGGGTCGATAGCATAGCGCATATCATGACCCTTTCTGTCGGTAACGTAGGTTATCAGGCTTTCGGGCTTATTAAGCTCTTTACAGATAAGTTTTACTATATCTATATTGCGCTTTTCGTTATGGCCGCCGACATTATAGACCTCGCCCACACTGCCCTTATGGATGATAAGGTCGATAGCCTTGCAATGGTCTTCGACATAAAGCCAGTCGCGCACATTCAGTCCCTCGCCGTAAACGGGGAGCGGCTTATCGTTAAGCGCGTTTGCTATCATAAGCGGTATCAGCTTCTCGGGGAAGTGATAAGGGCCGTAGTTGTTTGAACAGCGGCTTATGGTCACGGGCAGGCCGTAAGTGCGGTAATACGCAAGCACAAGCAGATCGGCGGAAGCCTTTGAGCTTGAATACGGGCTTGAAGTGTGGATAGGTGTTTCCTCGGTAAAGAAAAGGTCGGGTCTGTCAAGCGGCAGATCGCCGTATACCTCATCTGTCGAAACCTGGTGATAGCGTTCTATGCCAAACTTACGGCAGGCATCCATAAGCACAGCCGTACCCATTATATTTGTATATAAAAATATAGACGGGTCTTCTATACTGCGGTCAACATGGCTTTCTGCGGCAAAGTTTACCACTATATCGGGCTTTTCGTCCTCAAAAAGTCTGTAAACGGCCTCTCTGTCACAAATATCCGCTTTTACGAATTTAAAGTTGGGCTTGTTCATCACATCTTTAAGTGTGCTGAGATTGCCCGCATAAGTCAGTTTATCAAGGCAGATAATGCGGTAATCGGGGTACTTGTCCAGCATATGGAACACAAAGTTAGAGCCGATAAAGCCCGCTCCGCCTGTTACGATTATTGTTTTACTCATAATTTCATCCCCTTTTTGGTATTACTAACAGTATAACATAAACCATACCATTGTTGCAATACAAAAAATTTTTTTGTTGCCATGTTTTTGAAACCGAAAAGAAAAACTCAAAAAATAATTTTTACCCTACTATATTGAAATCCCCGCTGTAATTTGCTATACTGTAATTATAAGAATTTCCAAAAGGCATTAAAGGAGGTACAATATGTCAGTTTTACGCGCATTCAAGGGTTATCGTCCCACAAAGGAGCTTTGTTCCAAGGTCGCGGCGCTGCCTTATGACGTTATGTCATCGGCGGAGGCACGCGAGATGGTAAAGGGCGACCCCTATTCATTTTTACACGTTGACAGGGCGGAGATAGACCTTGACCCGTCCGTTGATATCTACAGCCCCGAGGTTTACCAAAAGGCCGCAGACAACCTTAAAAAGATGATAAATGACGGAATATACATCCATGACGAAAAGCCGTGTATGTATATCTACCGCCTTACAATGGACGGCAGAAGCCAGACAGGACTTGTTGCCTGTGCATCCATTGACGAATATATAGAAAACAAGATAAAAAAGCACGAGCTTACACGCGAGGACAAGGAGCAGGACAGGATCCGTCACGTTGACACCTGCAACGCAAACACAGGCCCTATCTTCCTCACCTACCGTGCAAAGGACGATATTGATGCACTTATTGCAAAGGAGACCGCAAAAGAGCCCGTTTACGATTTTGTTTCCGAGGACGGCGTAGGCCACACGGTATGGGTGATAGACGATGCGGACACCATTTCTTCACTTGAAGCGGCTTTTGCAAAAGTTCCCTCGCTTTATATCGCAGACGGCCACCACAGAAACGCTTCGGCGGTAAAGGTGGGCTTAAAGCGCCGCGGCGAGGGCGAATACGACAAAAATGCGGAGTTCAACTTCTATCTTGCAGTCGCATTCCCCGACAACCAGCTTAAAATAATGGACTACAACCGTGTTGTAAAAGATCTGAACGGCAGAACAAAGGAGCAGTTCCTTGAAGATATATCAAAGGATTTTGAAGTTAAAAAATCCGACGGCGGCAAGCCCCAAAAAGCGCTTGATTTCGGTATGTACCTTGACGGCGAGTGGTATATGCTCACGGCAAAGGCGGGCAGTTTTGACTCGTCCGACCCCGTTTTAAGCCTTGATGTTTCTATTTTGCAGAACAACCTGCTTGCGCCCGTGCTTGGCATAGGCGACCCGCGCACCGACAACAGAATTGCCTTTGTAGGCGGCATACGCGGCCTTAAAGAGCTTGTGAGCCTTGTTGACAGCGGCAAAATGGCTGTTGCCTTTGCAATGTACCCCACAAGCATAGAACAGCTGATGGATATTGCGGATGCGGGCAAGATAATGCCGCCGAAATCCACATGGTTTGAACCTAAGTTGAGAAGCGGCATCTTTATTCACGAATTGAGCTGATCATATGAAATTTATACACACGGCGGATATTCACCTTGGCTCCTCTATGGAGTCAAGGCTTCCGCATAACAAAGCGGCAAAAAGAGCGGCGGAGCTGAGGCACACTTTTGAAAACATGACCGAATATGCAAAGGAACATGGCATTCACCTTATTTTGCTTGCGGGCGATGTTTTTGACAGCGACAGGCCTGCGTTTGCGGACAAGCAGCGGTTTTACGATGTTGTGAAAAACTGCCCCGATATCGACTTTCTGTATCTGCGCGGCAACCACGACAGCGAAACTTCCTACACCGAGACCGATATCCCGAATCTGAAGACGTTTTCGGACAAAATTTCATTCTATGAGTACGGGAACGCGCGGTTTTACGGACTGGAGCTGACAAGTGACAACAGCACGGATTTTTATGACACGCTTGATTTTTCGCCGACATATAAAAATATATTTATGCTTCACGGTCAGACAGGCTCTTCCAAAGGGGAGGGTCTTATTTGTCTGCCCGCTTTAAGGGACAAAAATATCGACTACCTTGCTTTGGGGCATATACATACCTACAGATGCGAAAAACTTGACGGCAGGGGGCTTTATGCCTACAGCGGCTGTCTTGAGGGGCGCGGTTTTGACGAAACGGGCGAAAAGGGCTTTGTTATCGCAGATACAGACGATATCGACCCGATTTTTGAGCCCTTTGCCTGCCGCACCATACACGGGATAAAAGTTGATATAACGGGCGCAAAAAGCGTTTTTCATGCCTTGCAGACAGCAAAAAACATGATAGATATTCCCAAAGAAGATATGCTGAGGATCATTTTTGAGGGCGAAACGGACTGTGACACCGACACCCTTTCGGATGATGCGTATTCGGAGTTTTCGGGCTATTTTTGCACAAGTATAAAAAACAAGTCGCTGCGCCGCATAAATGCCGACGAGTACAAAGACGAAGTTTCCCTGCGCGGGGAATTTGTGCGAAGCGTGCTCGCAAGCCCCGACTATGACGATGCCGACAAAAGCCGCATAATAACGCTTGGGCTTAACGCACTTGACGGAAGGGAGCTGAGGATTTGAGGATAGTAAATTGTGATATTGAAAATTTCGGCGTTCTTTCCGACAAACATTACGAATTCAAAGACGGCCTTACCTCTTTTTGCCGCGAAAACGGCGAGGGAAAGACGACCCTTGCCGCTTTTTTAAAGGCCATGCTCTACGGTCTGCCGACCGACGGAAAAAGGCTCGGTTTCAACGACAGGCGGCATTATGCGCCCTTTAACAGCGGCAAGTTCGGCGGCAGTCTTAAAATAGAAAAAGACGGCAGGATATACACCGTGACCCGCACTTTCGACAGAAAAAGCGAAACAAAGGACGAAGTCAAGCTGTATATAGGCGCAGACGAACAGCCTTTACCCGAAAATATCGGCGTTTTCTTCTTCGGCATGAACAAGGAGAGCTTTGAGCGCACGGTTTTTATCGGTGCGGAGGACATAGAAATAAGCACCACAGCCGATATCAGCGCAAAGCTGTCGGGCTATGTGGATAATTCAGCCGTAAGTTATGACAAGGCGTTAAAGACACTTGCCGATGCAAGAAAAGGCATAAAAGGTGAGCGGAAAAGTCAAAAGCCGATACTTTCACAGCTTGAGAAGAAAATGAATGAGCTGAAAGCCGAAATTGATGCGGAGACCGAAAACTACGCAGGATTGGACGATGACTACACCAAAAGAAACGCCCTTGCCGAAGAAATAAAAAAGAACGAGAAGGAGCTTTCCTGTCTTAATGAGATACGTTTTGTGCTTGGGTACTGGGAGCATTACGACACGATTTTAAAAAATGCAGGGGAAGCCGAAAAAGGGCTTTTACTTATAAAGCAAAAATACCCGAAAGGCCTGCCCGAAGTGCAGGAAATAAGCCGTCTTGACAAGTCGGCGAAAAAAATAAGCGAGCTTGACACAACGCTTAAAATGTCGGTTTTTAAAAATGCGGACGAGTTGGAAAGGCTTGAAAATATCTTTAAAAGCGGCATACCGACCAATGATGAGACAGCAGCGGCAGAAAATGCGCTTGAAGAAATGCATTCCCTATCCGTCAGAATACAGTCCGAGGAGGAAAAGTCCCCGACCCAGCATCAGCAGGAGCTTATAAGCCGATTTGCGGGTAAAGAGCCGAGCGATGCGCTTATCGAAAAAGCGGACGGCTATGTTTTTGAGGCGGCAAGAAAGCGCAGGGAACTGGACGAACTTTCGGATTTGAGCGAAACGCAGTCTTCAACCAATATGCCGCTTATTTGGGGCATAATTTTTGCAATTGCGGGACTTACTTTGGCTTTGCTTTGGAATATTGCCGTCGGTATCACGGTCATGGTTATCGGAGCGGTAATACTTGTTATCTCTCTTTTTAAGAACGGAAAGAAAGCCGATAACTCCGCGCAAAAAGCCGCTTTGAAAGCGGTGATAGGCGAATGTGAGGACTCTTTGAATGAAATTCTCGTGCCCTACGGATATTTTTCAAAAAACGGCGTAACAATCGCCCTTGCGGAGTTTAAAAATGATTTTGAGGAGTACAAGGATCTGATTTTACAACGGGAAGACAGCGAGAAGAAAATCGGCGATATGAAAAGGCGATATGCCGAGTGCAAAAACGTGAATGACAGCTTTTTCAGCCCGTTTTCGGCTGAATTTGAAGATATTCACGCCTTAAAGCAGGGTATAAAAACGCTCGGAAATTTAAGGGATGAGAAAAAAGACTGCGAAGATAAATGCAAGGAGCTGCGCACGGAATTAACGGCGCAAAAAGCTTCTTTCGATGATATAATAAAAAAATACGGCCTTAATGCAGCCGAGGACGATTTTATAAACAAACTGGAGCGCGACAGGCAGAGTTTTGACACGCTTTCGGAAAGTGCGGAAACAGCCCGCGGACAGGCAGAAAAATACAAGGCCGACAAACGGCTTGAAGTGCGCCCGACAGAGCCTGCAGACGAAAGTATGGTACAGGCACTTTCCGCAAGTATTTCCAACGACAGGACGGTACTCGCCAAACTTGACGAGACCATAAAGCAAAAGGAAGAGTCGATACGAAGTGTGGACGAGAAAAACGCCGAGTTTTTGCAGCTAAAAGACGAATATGCGGAATATGCCGAAAAGCACAGGCTTGTTTCCGCTGCCGAGAGCTTTCTTATACAGGCTGAACAGCAGCTTCGCGACAAGTATGTAGGCCCTGTGGAAAATGCCTGCCGTGAATATGCCGCACAGCTTGAAAGTGCCTTGGGCAAACGCGCCGTTATGGATAAGGATTATAATATCTATTTTGAAAAAGACGGCGAAAACCGCGAGATAAGCCATTTGAGCACGGGGCAGCGAATGCTCGCCGCACTTTGCTTCCGACTTGCTCTCACGGATAATATGTTCCCGCAGAACAGACCGTTTCTTATCCTTGACGACCCGTTCACAGGGCTTGACGATAAACACCTGAAAAAAGCCGCCGAGCTGGTAAAAACACTCGCCGACGACAGACAGATAATTTATTTCTGCGCACACGAAAGCAGGATGATATAAAAAACTCCCCGCAGCCGCGGGGAGCTTTTTCATGCCCAAGGATCGTCTTTTGCAGGGGTCTTGATATCCGAAAGGTAGAATATCTCCCAAACGAACCATTGATCGCCCTTTTTACGCAGGCTAAGATATCTTTCGCTGTCCGCGCCCGAAGAACGCATATAGATTTTTGCATAGCCCTCATTATCGTAGGAATATGGGTTATCGAATGCTGTTATTGTGTAAGGAGTCGTGGGTGTATAGTTATTCTGCGGGTTTGAGCCCTCAAAAAACGAGAATGTCTTATACCCCTTTCCCGCAAGTCTGTCACGCAGAAACTGTGTTTCATAGACGGACAAAGGCTGCGGGCCTTTTAAAAAGTTAAGCATTTCGATAGTTTTGTCTTTGTTGTTTTCGTAATTGCACAGCACCAGCACAGAAAGCGCCGCCACCGCGAAAGGCGAGGTCAGCGCCGCTTCGGGCAGCGCCTGCAATTCAGCCGTGTTCTGCGGTATTTTGTCAAATTTAAAAGTTTCGCTTGCCATAAGTCATACCTCCTGTCATTTTCCCTCATATAGTGAACGTCAAAAATATTTGGACGTTCACTATATGAGGGGGCTCATAAATAATCAGCCTTAAGCAAGCTTAAGTCCGATTATTTAATTCGCTTACTATAAAATAATATTATAATCAAAGACGGGGTCTATTTCTTTATTTTTGAAAGCACAGCACCGACTTCGCCCTTTATTTCGCCCGAAACAAGCAGCACAGCGCCGTAAACGACAGCGCCCAGAGCAACGAGCAGCAGCATGGTAACCTTAGTGTACGGCACAAACCGTTTCAGCACGGTCAGCACAGCAAACATCGCCAGACCGCTGCCGATTATCCTTGCAAATGTAAGGGCGGGCAGTTTCCAGCAAATATATTTTCTTGTGCCGAAGCGCGCAAGCAGAAAATAAACGAAAAAGCCTATAAAAGTCGTTACAGCCGCCACATAGTAGGTCTTGAAAACGCGGATAAAAATAAGGTTAAGCGCCACATTTACAATGCCGCCGACAAGCGAGCGTTTGAAAATGGCCTTTGTATTGGCGGTCAGCTCCCAATGCTTTATGGAATATTCGGTAAGGCCAAGGAACATCATGCCAAGCGCCACCCAAAACATTATCGTATTACCCTCAAAATACTTGTCGTCAAACAGCGCTTTTGCGACAACATCACTCACGGATGCAACGCCGAGCACCGCGGGCACGCTTAAAAGCAGATACATACGCACGGCTTCGCTTATCAGTTTTTCGGTCAGGTCTTTTTTACCCTCGCTCCACATTCTTAAAATGGTTGGATAACTGCCGCGCATAACGCTTGCGGAAAGCAGCGTGAACGCCGTTGCGATAAGGCTGTAGTTGGTCTGATAGATGCCCGCCATGCCAAAGCCCAGCAGAGCAGACACGATATAAATATCGGATTTATTCAGAACCGAGGTGGTTATCATATTTCCCATAAGGGGCATACCGTAGTGTTTAAGCTCGTTTTGTATCTCCTTTGAGCCGTTTTTGGCGTTGAGGAAGTTGAAAAATCTAAGGTCAAACAGGCCGATAAGCGAAACAATGCCGTCTGTGATAAAATAACTTAAAAATATCCATTCCACCCTGCTGCCCCAAAGTTTACAGAACACGCACATAAAAGCAAGTCTGCCGCAGACGGTTATCATGCTTAAAAGCAGGTTCAGCTTGGCTTTTCTCAAAGCCGCAAGCATGGCGATAACAAGCTGGGCGGTGTTGTATGTAATGAACCAAAGGCCGCAAAGCACCAGCAAAAGCGGAGCGACGACCTGTTTCAGTTTTCCCAGCAGCACGGGGAACGCAAGCCCCGACACATCGGCGACCCCGCCGAAAAGCAGGTAAATAACGTGCATCAGTCCCATAGCGGCAAATATCACAAGCGGGGTGATGACAAGCCCCATAACATTGCTTTTTGCCCATGCCAAAAAAACAGTCGTATAAAAACTTTTTTCGCGTTTTTCAAGCTGATATTTGTTGATATAGCGCATTACCGACTGCACGAGCCATTGTATAAAAACCATGCCCGCCGTTGTGACCGCGATATTTACGGTCGAGTAATGACCCATCATCTCGGGCACAAAAAGCGAGGTCATGACCGACATTGTGACTACGCCCACAACTCCCTCTATGCCCTTTGCAGCCATATATATAATTGTATCTCTGGCCATTCGGCCTTTTTGCATACTCTGCTCCGACATAAACTATCTCCCGATTTTTATTCTTCAAAAGATTATATCATATTTTAAGGAAGTGTACAACTGTTATTTTTTTGTGTCCTCGGTTTTCGCTGCCCGGAAACAGAGCAAAAAAAGATGAAGTTTGACAGGGTGGCGAAATGCGGGGTGTTTTTTTTGCAGGGGCTCTGCCCCTGCACCCCGCCCACTTTTTAGAAAAGTGGGTCCAAACATATTCGCGAATGTAGTTTTACGCAATTCAAATTCTAACACCGCGGCTGAATTTTTATGCCGCAAATTATCATTTGCGACAAGGCTGAAAGAGTCTGTTTAACAGTAATCCAAGCGTCGCAGACTTTAATCCGCAGTGCGGGCTTTGCCTGTGCGAGGAACAAAACTTGTTTTTGTTTCCTTACAGGCAGACAAGTGCCGCAGCGTAGCAAGGCGCGCAGGCTGACTGCCAAAATTTGGCGAAAAACCTGTTTTTCGCCAGATAGTCAAATTGGAGTTTGACAGGGTGTTAATGGCTATAACAGATGACTTATATCCCTATTCTATCTCCCTCACGGCCCTGCACGGGCTGCCGAATGCCACTGTCCCCGAGGGGATATCCCTTGTGACGGTACTGCCTGCGCCTATCACGGTATTATCGCCGATAGTCACGCCGGGGAGGACTGTTACATTCGCACCTATCCACACATTATTCCCGACTTTTATGGGCAGGGCATCTTCGAGCCATTTATTGCGGGTCTTTGCGTCAAGCGGGTGTTTGGCGGTCGAAAAACAGCAGTTCGGGGCTATCATCACATTATCGCCGAAAGTGACTTCCGCGCAGTCCAGAATAACCAGATTATGATTGGCATAGAAATTTTTGCCGAGAGTGATATTATAACCATAGTCGCAGTTAAAAGGCGGGGTTATAAAGGCATCCTCGCCCATTTTGCCGACTATCTTCCCAAGCAGTTCTATAAGTCTGTCCTCGTTTGACGGCCTTGTGTTATTAAAATCAAAACAAAGATCCTTGCACCTTGTTCTTTCCGTGTATAATTCATCATCGCCCGGGAAATAAATCTGTCCCGCAAGCATTTTTTCTTTTTCGGTCATTCTTTTCCTCCGCTTTTTATATATTCAAGCACTCTTTGTGCCTTTTTATCGGGGGTACATTCTATTTTGCCTATCTCCTCGAAATTTTCCTTGAATTCAAGGCTGACAGCGTACAAAAGCTGATGATCCAAACCGAAGTTTTGTTTAAAAAAGGCATTTATTTTTGCATCGCCGTATTTGGGGTCGCCGATTATCGGGAAACCCGCTTCTTTAAAGCTCTCCCTTATCTGATGCGACTTGCCCGTCACCAGTTTTACGCTTAAAATGCTGTAGTTTTCGCCCGTGAATATTGGGGTATACAAAGTCTTGACGAAAGCAGCCCCATCGCGTTTTTCCTCGGTTATCAGCACGCGGTTTTTATCGTCCTTGGTGTGCCAGCCGCTTATTTCACCGCTCCGAGCCACCCTGCCGACGACTGCCGCAAGATAGCGCTTATCCGCCTTATTCTCGCGGAAAGCCTCGGCAAGAGCCTGCGCCGCCGCAAGATTTTTGCCCATAACAACAAGACCGCCTGTATTGCGGTCAAGTCGGTTGGCAACACCCGGTTTAAAGGTGTCGGATATTTCGTTTTTCTGCGCAAGATAATACAAAAGCATATCGTTAAGATTGTCCGCGCCCTCGTTTTTATCACCCTGAACAAGCAGACCTGCGGGCTTGTTTGCGGCAAGGATATTTTCGTCCTCATAGACGATAACGGGGGCTTTTTGCGGTTTTATATGCACCGCTGCCCTGAAATTTTCTATCGTATCATCCGCAAGATAAAGGCAGACTTCATCGCCCGCCTTTATTGTTTCATTGCCCGCGGCTTTTGCGCCGTTAAGCTTGATATTCTTTTTTCTAAGCATTTTGTAAACAAAGCTTTTCGGAGCTTTGTTTAGGTACTTCATCAAAAATTTATCAAGGCGTTGATTTTCGTTCGCCCTGTCGATAACAAGTTTCTGCATTTATCAGATCTCCCTTAATTTTGAGAGCGGCAGACCCTCGTGTATTCTGTAAACGGCATCCGCAAGCAGTTTAGAAGCGGAAAGCTGACGAATTTTGCCCAACTTTTTCTCGCCCGTGAGGGGGATGGTGTCAAGCACGACAAGCTCGGTTATGGTGCTTGCCTTTATGCGCTCGATAGCCGCGCCGCTTAAAACGGGATGTGTACAGCAGGCATAAATTTCCTTTGCGCCGCGCTGTTTGACTGCGTTTGCGGCGTTTGTGACAGTGCCCGCGGTATCTATCATATCATCAAACAAGATAACATTTTTATTATTAAAATCGCCGATTATGTTCATTATCTCGCTTTCGTTGGGTTTGGGGCGGCGCTTATCCACAATGGCAATGGGGATATCAAGCTGCTCCGCAAAGCGGCGTGTGCGTGCCACACTTCCAAGATCGGGGGATAATGCCACAAACTCGTCCGAAATATTTTCAAATTTATTCAGGTAATAGGAAGCGATTATCGGCATACCCGCAAGATGATCGACGGGGATATTGAAAAAGCCCTGTATCTGTGCGCTGTGCAGATCCATTGTAATGACCCTGTCCGCACCCGCACTTGTGATAAGGTCGGCGACAAGTTTTGCGCTTATTGCCTCGCGGGGCTTGGCTTTTCTGTCCTGACGCGCGTAGCCGTAGTACGGCACTACCGCGTTTATTCTGCCCGCAGATGCGCGTTTTGCCGCGTCTATCATTATCAGAAGTTCCATAAGGTTGTCATTTACGGGGTCGCAGGTGGGCTGTACGATAAAAACGTCCGCACCCCTTACGGTCTCCTCTATCCTTACGCTTATTTCGCCGTCGCTGAACTTGCTTACACGGCATTCGCCGACTTTCAGTCCAAGGTTATCGGCTATTTTTTCCGCAAGTGTTCTGTTGCCGCTGCCGCTGAAAATTTTTATGTTTCCGCTTCCTATGTCCATTTTTCCACTCCTTTAAAACGGTCTCCAGTCCTTGAAAATGTTTTCTACGGTATATTCTTTTATCTCTTCGTCTGTTAATATATCTGTCCAGTCCGCAGCCGTTTTAAAGCTGTTCTGGGCATAGCAGGCCGCATTGTGCTGTCTGTCCTTACCCCACTTGCTCCATACATCAAGGTTTAAAACATCGGTCGCTTCGGTGTCGATAAAGACTGTTCTCGCGCTCGGGAGCCATGGTCTGCCGAGGTATGCCGTGCCCTTTTCCGCCTCGCCGTCTATGCGGCAGTTGAAAAACACAAAGCCGTAGTCTATGTTTTCGGGCGTGCACGCCGCCGTTACATAGCAGTTATAGCCGACAGGACGGTGTTTGCAGAAGATATCGCAGTTTCTGAATACGGCTGTCGCACCGCCGAAGATAAAGTCCACATCGCCCTCGATATAGCAGTCCTCAAAGTACTGTCTTATGTACATATCGGGGTTTTCCTGCGCCTCGATAAAACAGGGTATCATCATCAATGTGTCCTGTCTTGCGATAAGGCGGCATTTTCTGAATACGGATTTATCGCCGCCCGCGTTGAGCGCCACGGCCTGTCCGACTATCTTGCCGTAGCCTGCGCTGTTTTCTATAGTTATATTTTGGATAAGGGTGTTGGGTGCGTTTTGTGTTACCTCGACCGTTGAGGTCGTGAATGTACTCAGATATTCGCCCTTGTCATTTTTTCTTAAAGCGCAGTCGTTGTAAACTATGACCGTGTTTTCCGCGCTCTCGCCCGTGATGGTTATATTCGGCTTGTCAATGACCACTTTCTCGAAGTAAAAGCCGTTTTTTACAAATATTTCCGCACTTTCGCCCTCTTTTACGCTGTCTATTGCCGCCTGTACGGTATCAAAATCGCCTGTGTTGTCTTTTGCTGCGATGATCTTCATATTTTCACCTTTCCTTGTGTGATTAAATCTATCTGATTATATTATACTTTAAATAGTATATTAAGACAAGATTTTTTTTGACAAACCGACAAAAAATTAAAGCGCCTATTGCAGGGGTGTGTGGTTGTATGTTATAATTAGGTATAAGATAAATTGTTGTTTAGCGGCAAACGTATGCGGGGGCTCTGCCCCCTGCACCCCCGCCCACTTTTTAAAAAAGTGGGTCCAAACATATTCGCGAA
>JAEEGL014075944.1_pt1 | contig 12866 bp, 7 predicted proteins | sample 9134231 | NCBI WGS metagenome assembly JAEEGL01 (sample SAMN16246548, study PRJNA631951) | gut metagenome | biome: gut microbiome; feature: rumen; material: fiber-attached | host: Bos | place: Iran: Karaj | collected 2018-10
GAAGGCGCACGACAGACCCTTCTGTCCGGCGGCAATGTTGCGGCGGTAGAAGGCGTTACTCTCCTCGGCGGTCGAGAAACCGGCATACTGGCGGATGGTCCACGGACGCATCACATACATCGTCGAATAGGGGCCACGCAGGAACGGGGCGATGCCGGCGGCATAGTTCAGGTGCTCCATGCCGGCAAGATCCTTCTTGCCGTAGGCGGGCTTGACATCAATCTGTTCCGGAGTTCTCCAGGTCTTCTCGATATCATTTTCTTTCTCCCAATCGGCGAAGCTTTGGCGTCCGCTTTCAACCTTTTGGATGTCCACTTTTGAAAAGTCAGGTCTCATTATCAACTGTTTATATTGTTATCGTATATTGTATCAAACTGCAAATATAGGAAAAAACATTTAAACAGCAAAAAAAACTTGCACCCGCAATCTCTCCAACCCCCTTTCCCCTCTACAAATCAGCCCACTCCAACCAGCCCAACCAGTACTCCAGTGTACCTGGTTCCCCTCGTCCACCTAGTTCTTCCAGTCCACCTAGTTCAACTAGCCAAATTAAAAAAACTAGATCAACTAGTCAATACCTTGTCAACCACCATTCAACTCCTACAAAACTCCTACAAAACTAAGACAAAAGTAAGAGATGAGTAAGAGAAGAGTAAGACTTGAGTAAGACCTAGTCCTGTAATAGCCACTAACAGAAGCATTTCCAAAAGGCACTTTTTGGGGGTGTTTTTGCCCTTTTTCGTCTTCTTTTGAGAGGTGTGCAGGATGCCACAAGTGGCGATATGACAACTTTTTTTCGGGCGGTTGGGGCTCATGTCGTAGGTTTTGTGTATATTTGCAGGCAATATATTAATTGAATAGATGAACAAACGGCTGGCTATCGGACACTTGGCTTCGGCGGGGGCATACGTGATTTTCGGAATCAACGTTGTGGTTTGCCGCGACATTGCCACCGATGGCGGCATCGCACCCATCGTGCTGCTCACCATGAGGGCTCTCGTGGCGGGTATCCTCTTCTGGCTGGCCGGACTGGCAGCACCACATGAGAAGGTGCCGCCGCGCGACCTGCTGAAGCTGGCCGGTGCCGGTATTCTGGGACTGCTGTTGCCGCAGCTGACGTTTCTCCACGCTATCGAGCTGACCACGCCGGTCGACCTCTCCATTATGAGTACCACTACGCCGATATTCACCATGTTTGTGGCCGCAATATTCCTCAAGGAGCCAATCACTTGGAAGAAGGTGCTGGGCGTTGGCTTGAGCTTCGGCGGTATAGTGTGGCTCATCCTGCAAAGTACAACCGGAGCCTCCGGACCGAGCGAGACACAGCCGCTGGGCATCGTCTATTGCTTTGCCAACTATATTGTCTTTGCAACCTATCTGGGCACCTGCCGCAACCTGATTGCACGCTATTCGGTGGTGACTGGTATGAAATGGATGTTCCTGGTGGCATTCATCGTGTCGCTGCCTTTCACGCTGCCTCACCTGCCGCATACCGATTTCACCGCTGTACCAACCAAAGTGTGGTGGGAGATTGCCTACATGATTTTCTTCTCCACATTCCTGGCCTACTATCTTATCCCCGTGGGGCAGAAACGGATACGTCCCACGCTGGTTAGTATGTACGGCTATCTGCAGCCCATAATTGCCATTGCAGTGGCCATTTGGGCAGGCATGGACAGGCTGACCGTCACCAAGGTGATTGCTGCTTTGGCAGTGTTTGCCGGCGTGTGGATAGTCAACAGGAGCCGCGCCGCCGGGGAGGTGAGAGGTGAGAATTGAGAGGTGCAAATTGAGAGTTGATTTTACTCATTAACACATTAACTCATTAACACATTAACAAATTAACACATTAACATAATAACCATGTTTCATCAAATCAATTTTGTAGAGATTCTCAGTGCCTTTCTGGTGATGTTCGCTATCATCGATATTACGGGTTCCATTCCCATCTTTGTGTCCATGCGCAACAAAGGCACTAAAATCAAGCCGTTACAGGCCACCGCGGCAGCACTGATACTCTTCATAGGCTTCTATTTCCTGGGCGATGCATTGCTTCGACTCTTCGGCATCGACATGCCTTCGTTTGCTGTGGCCGGTTCGGTGGTGCTGTTCATCCTGGCCTTCGAGATGATATTGGGGCGCGACATTATCAAGAACGAGCCCACCTCGTCGGGAGCCAGCATCGTGCCGATAGCCTTTCCGCTCATCGCAGGCCCCGGCGCCATTACCGCATTCATCTCGCTGCACGCCGAGTACCAGACGGTAAACATCATGATTGGCCTTGCCGCCAATATCATCATAGATTTCTTCGTGCTGAAGTATCTTGACAAGATAACCCACTGGCTGGGTGCCGACATTATCTATGTGCTGCGCAAGTTCTTCGGGGTCATCCTGCTGGCTATGGCCGTGAAGCTCTTTGCTGGCAATCTTCCGGCAATCTTCCATAGTTAAATAATGTTAAATCTGTAGGGGCATGTAGACATCCGCGCTGTTTTGTGGTTATTGTATTGGCAAAAGGATAAATCCAATTGTCAAATCTTAAAAAACCACAAACAGATGAAAAAGAACATCAATTTCGTGAAAGCCGTCGTCGTCGCGGCATGTCTAATGGCAGGTGTCACTGCAAATGCACAAAGAACAGTCTACCTTTGGCCGGGCGATTTCCGCGTCGGTCTGAACGTTTGTGTCGACCATGCGTTGCAAGGCTTCGATGTGAAAGCCCCAACGGGCTATACCGTGGAGAAGAATATGCCGGCGCTGGCACAGCCTGGGGTGGGTCTCTACTACGGCATGGAAAAGGACGTTTCGGGCAACTTTGCTTTCGGCTTCGAGTCTACTGCAAGCCTGCAGCTGTTGTCCAGTTCCGCCACTATCAAGAATGTGGCCGGAAACAGTTTCGATTACAGCTTCTCGGCAACAGGCATAAACGTCTATGAGGGCATCTACCTTTCCTATTTCCTTACAGACGAGCTTGCCCTGAACGGCGGCGTGGGACTGGACGAGAGCTTGTGGTTCAATGGCAAGGCCGAGGCATCGCCAGCGGACGGTGCTCCTGGCTGCCAGTTCGGCGATGGCATGATGGTTGGTATGGGCGTTGCTTTGGGTGCACAGGCTGGCATTACGTATTACTTCAATGATTCCTTTTTTGTGAAAGCAAACCTCAACTTTGCCACGTCACCGTTCTACGGCAGTGGCACGATAAGTGACATGATGGGTGATGACTGGAGCGATGTGTGGGGCAACAACAGCAACCTTACCGTCAATCCTGGTGAGAGTATCCGCCTCGGCCTCTCGGCAACCATCGGTGTGAAATGGTAAAAAGTGTATTTTTTGCAATAGTTATTGTTGACAATATATACCTTATATGGATATGAAACATAGTAAAATAGCCGTGTTGTTGGCTGCCATGCTGCTGGCTGGATTCTCCGCTGAAGCGCAAAATTTTCTGTTCACCGACACCTCTGCCACTGGGCAGGTGCTATATTTTGACACACTGAACGGCGCGGCCAGGGTTGTCAGTCCGAGGAACGGCGGCAACTACACCGGCCATACCGAGCCGACGGGCGACATCGTCATTCCCGACTTGGTGACGTGGGACGGCACTGCCTACGCCGTGCGCTATATTGGCGAGCAGGCGTTCTACAACAAGCAGGGAATCACCTCGGTGGTGATAGGCGACGAGGTGGAGGAGATTGGCAACTATGCCTTCCAGCGTTGCAGCACGATGGTGTCGCTGACGCTGGGCTCGTCGCTGACGACCATAGGCACAAGTGCCTTCAACGCCTGCACGTCGCTTACCGAGGTGACGTTTCCGGCCAGCCTGGTAACAATCCAGAACCACGCCTTCAACACCACCGGCATTAATGAGTTCACGGTGCCGTCGACGGTGACCACCATAGGCCTCAACGCCTTTTATCGTGCTCTCAACGTGGTTTATACCGGCACGGCCACCGGTGCTCCGTGGGGTGCCTCTGGGGTGAACTGCTACCTGAACGACAGCATCTACTACAACGGGCCGACGATGGACACTGTGGTGGTGGCGCACCGCAGCATTACCATGGCTACGCTGCCGCCGAGCGTGGTGTGCATCAGGGCGCAGGCTTTCGAGAACCGCACTCAGCTGCGGCGTGTCACCCTGCCTGTCAACCTTCATCGTATTGAACATCACACCTTCCACGGCTGCACGGTACTGGACAGCGTGGTGCTGCCGGATTCGCTGCAATTTGTATCAAGCCATGCCTTTGGCGGCTGCACTTCGCTAACCTCAATCGACCTGCCTGTGGCCAACTATTCCGACAATACCTTCAGTGGCTGCACATCGCTCGCCAGCGTCACCCTGCACGAGGGACAGACCGCGCTGGGTCCCAACATGTTCTTTGGCTGTGCCAGCATGGCACGTATCACCCTTCCTTCGACCATTACTACGCTCGGTGAGTCGCTGTTCTGGAACTGCTTTGCTCTCGACAGTGTGGCGATACCCTCAGGCGTGACCGTGCTGAGCAACGACATCTTCCGTGGCTGCTCATCGCTCACATACGTGGATTTGCCGTCGACGCTGACCAGCATTGGACAATGGGCTTTCTATGGCTGCAGCTCGCTGACCGAGTTCAATATTCCAGACAGCGTGACCTCCATCGGTCCGGCGGCCTTCGCCCTCACAGCCTTGCAGCACATGGTGATTGGAGGCGCGGTTGCCACTATCGGAAACAGCTCCTTTCAGAGTTGTACCGCGTTGCAGCATGTCGTTATCGGCGAGTCGGTACGCAGCATAGGGCAGGTGGCATTCCAAAACTGCACCGCCCTCGACACGGTGGTATGGCTGGCCGACAGCGCCAATGCGCCTGGACAGCTCACCTATTCGGGCAGTTATGTCAACGGCATCACCAACCATGCCTTCACGAACTGCCCGTCGTTGCGGGTGCTCATCATCGGCGACAGCGTCACCGTGCTGCCCAACTACTTCTTCAAGACTATCAGCTCGGTACACCACCTGGTTCTCGGTGCCTCGCTGCAGGCAGTGGGCTACTCGTCGTTCGACGACCTCACCGCTCTCGACACCATCACCTGCCGCTCGCTGGTGCCGCCAAGCGCCGGACGCATCAACTCCTTCTGGCATGTGCCCTACATGACAACTGTGGTCGAGGTGCCGTGCGAGGCCATCGACGACTACCGGGCCTCCGCTGATTGGGTCAGCTTCGCCAACCTGCATACCTTCGGCACGGGGCTGACACTGACGCTGGCGGCTAACAACGACGACTTCGGCACCGTGTGGCATGAGGGCATCCACTGCGACTCCACCGTCACGGTGAGGGCTTTGCCAGCCGACGGCTACTTCCTACAGGGCTGGAGCGACGGCGCGGACCAGTCCGTTTTATGTACTGGCAATCCTCGCACCTTGCAGCTCACCGGTGACAGCATGCTGACGGCTATCTTCGCCGTTGCCGACACCTTCAACATCACCCTCACCAGCACCGCCAGTGCCATCTGCACCGGCGGCGGCATCTACCTCACCGGTGACACCGCTGTGCTTTCGGTGATGCCGCCTGTCTACTACCGCTTCGATGGCTGGAGCGACGGCGACACCACCAACCCGCGCCGCGTATGTGTGGTGAGCGACAGTGCTTTCACCGCCATCGTTACCCCAGTGGCAGTTCCGCACGACACACTCTATATCATCGACACTCTGGTTGTTGAGCAGTACGACACGCTGACCATCCACACCGACACCACCATCACCGTCGACACCTGGGAGGACATCCTTATCCACGACACCATCATCATCGACTCCGTGGTGACGGTAGAGATACATGTAACCGATAGTGTGATAACTCCGAACTCCGAACTCACAACTCCGAACTCGCCAAAGACCACCATCTCCTACACCACCGCCGCCGGCCACGCCCTGCAGTTCTCCATCAACTCCGACGGAGTGTCGGTGACGGCCACCCAGTTGCGGCCCGGCACCGCCGGCGAGAACGACACACTCTACGTACCTGACACTGTGATGTACGGCGGCAACGCCTACGCTGTGACACGGGTTGGCTACTCCGCCTTCTACGGCCTCATCCGCAACGTCGTCCTGCCTGCAACCATGCGTGTAATAGAATACCACTCCTTCTACAACGGCGAACGCTTGCGCTACATCCACCTCCCCGAAGGAATCGACACCATCGGCGCCGATGCGTTCTATCACTGCTCGGTACTCGACAGCGTCATCATTCCCAATTCGGTCAGATACATTGGCATCGGTGCCTTCCAGAACTGCTACGCCCTCAATAAAGCCGTCCTGCCGCAGGGACTTAAAGTGATTAACGCAAGCACTTTCGCTGGCTGCGGACAGTTGCACAGCGTCGACTTTGGCGACTCGCTGGAGGTCATTGGCAACTATGCCTTCGCCGACACTCACATCGACACCATCACCCTGCCCGCCACCCTGCAGAGCATCGACCAGTATGCCTTCTACTACGAATGGGTCACCTATCCGACACAGATGGTGCGCCTGCTCGGCACTGTGCCGCCCACACTGCCCTACGAACATGGTGGACTGCTCTCCAGCGTGCAGGTTCGTGTGCCATGCGAGGCCATAGCCGACTACTGGAACGACCCCTCGTGGAGCTTCTTCCCCAACCTGCGCTCATACGGCATCGACATTGAGCCAATAATGATAGCCAACTACGGCGGTAGCGTCAGACTCGTCCAGCCTGCCGACTGCGACTCTATCGCCGTCATCGCCGCCATTGCCAACAACGGCTATCGCTTCGTTGGCTGGAGCGACGGCTCGACAGACAACCCGCGCACCGTGCAGCTGCCGGGCGACAGCATTTTCCGTGCACAGTTTATCCTCTTCCGTCCTCAGATTGATGTTGACATACAGGGCAATGGCACCGTGCTTGGCGCAGGCGAGTATGCCCTCAACGCTTCCGTTACCCTCTCCGCCCTGCCCGCCTATGGTAGCTATTTCCTTGGCTGGTCGGGACTTACGGACAGCATTCTCATCGACAACCCGCTTGTCTTCACGGCCAACGACGACTACAGCATCATGGCTCACTTCGGCAGCGGCACACCCGCACCGATTTATGATGTCGCCGTTTATCTGACAGACACCATCCTGCTGGCCATCACCGACACTTTGATTGTTGTCGACACCACCTACGATACCATCGTGTATCAGAACCTGATACATGATACAACCTACATTGTCAATGTGATATATGACACCGTATATATCCACGACACGGTGTATGTAGAACCGCCGGTAGGTTTGGACGATGTGGTGCTGGATGATGTCGTTTTGCGCAACGAGAATGGAAATATCATCGTGAGCAGCAGCCGCGAACACACCGTGGTCCTTTATGATGTCAGTGGTCGCCGGTTGGCCATCGGTCGTGGCTGCAGCCTTTCCTTCGGCATCCCCTGCTCCGGCGTCTATCTCCTGCGCATCGATGCTCTCCCTGCCCGACGCATCATGGCAATACGGTAGGAATAGCTTTAGGTAACCTCTAAAAATTAAAATCAAATATTCAACAATATAAACGACAGAACTGCGTTATTATGGTATAAAAAAGAATCACCCATGAGCAAGTACAAGACCACAGGCAAACAGACCCTCTTCGATGCCGAGAATGCGGCACAGAAACTCTCCGAGATAGGCAATCCGCTGGAGAAACTGGACAGCGTGATAGACTTCGAGATGTTCCGCGGCAGGTTGGAGGAGACGATGGTGAACCACAACACCAAGAGCAATGCCGGTGCCAAGCAGTACGATGTGGTCATGATGTTCAAGGTGATGGTGCTGCGGCAGTACTACAACCTGAGCTACGAGCAGACGGAGTACCAGATAATAGACCGCAGCAGTTTCAAGCAGTTCCTTGAATTGGCAAGCGGCGACAAGGTGCCTGACTCCAACACCATCCGCAACTTTTTCGAGGGGTTGAAAGAGAAAGGTCTCGGAGAGAAGTTGTTCCAGGACTTTGTGGACAATCTGCTTGAGAAGGGTTTCATCTTCAATGAGGGCCAGATAGTGGATGCCAGTTTCGTGCTTGCTCCGCGCCAGAGGAACACACGCGAGGAGAACAAGAAGATAAAGGATGGCGAGGGCGGCGACCTATGGAACGACAAGCCGAACAAGAAGTGCCAGAAGGACATCGATGCCAGCTGGACACAGAAAAACGGCGAAGACTTCTTTGGGTACAAGGTGAGCGCCAAGGTAGACGGCAAGAGCAAGTTCGTCAAGAAGATCGTGGTAACCACCGCAGCACCTCACGACTCGAAGATGTTCCCTGACCTTATGGACGACAGCGACCGTGGGCAGGTCATGTTTGCCGACAGTGCCTACGTTGGACAGCAGGAGACGCTACAGAAGTACGAACTGAAAGACGAGATATGCGAGAAAGGCTATCGCGGCAAGCCCTTGACCGATGAACAGCGGGAAGAGAACCGCAAGAAATCCACGATACGTTCACGAGTAGAACACGTCTTCGGGTTTATGGAAGGTGCAATGCACGGGTTGACCGTGCGGACAATAGGGATAGCGAGGGCTGCCACGAACATCTTCCTGAAAGGCCTGACGTATAACATGTTCAGGTACGAGCAATTTGTGAGAAACGGAATCAGATAACGGAATAGTCAACCAAACCAACAGAAAGCGAGGTAAAAATATGTAGAGATACTGAAACAATGATAGATCAAGGGGTTTGTAACGCTTTTTTGCACCCCGAGACACCTTCGCAAACAATAACAAAAGCTGGTGAAGCGGCTAAAATAGACTCTCCGTCCAAGTCAGAAAAAAATTTTAGAACCTACCAAAAATAAAAAAAGATGAAAAAAAATAACAAAAAACGAAATATAATAGTATGGGCTTTTGCCTCAGTATTGTTCCTCTCTATTTTCTCGTCCGCTATCGGACAGGAGTATATTCGGGGGACAGACCAGTACCTGCTCTGCGACTCGTCGATAATACGCGCAATCGGAAACGATTCTGTGCTGATATACAACAGAAGGTATACATCAACGTTTATGCTAATGACCGCGGGAATGAATCCTGTTCCTATACTTTATTTGAGGGATTCGATATATGTCAACGATTTTGAGGTGGATGGTTCAATCGTATACTTTTGTGGCTACAAACTCAATGAAAGAGCAAAAGAGGCCGTGTTTGGAACTTTCTCTATACTTACATTTCCGAATGTAACTGTAGTTTATAATATTGTGGATTCGTGTGCGGAACTAAAAAAACTGGAATATTACACATATGGGGACATGACGTATAGCGAATTCAACATTGTAATGACAGGGACAACAACAGGGGAACGCTCGGATGTACTGGTCCATACCATATCCGGAGCCACCGTACCCGCACCCCCATTTACAAATCCGTTCGACGTTTATAGTGTCTATTTCTCGAGTGACAGGGACGAAAGTTTCGATGATGTGGCCGCAACTGAGAACTATGTGGTTGTGTCGACCCGCAATAAGATGAACGATATTCCAATTATCGATTTTTGGCAATTTGAGAAACAAACGGCCCCGTTTATGTCTTTATTATACTCGAACATTCACCACATCCGCATGGGAAGCCCGATAGCAGAAACTCCAGTCTTCCTGGAGAGCTCGACAGGTGACAACTATTCGGCTATCTTCAAGATTGACGGAATGTCCAGAATGGCCATGCTGCAATTGACAGCCCCGGTCAATGTAAACACCAGCGTGGAAATTAGTGGGGACGATGCTCTGACCATTATTCCGATAGATATAAAATACAACAAGTTACGCAATGATTTCGATATTCTCGCCCGCAGGATACACTACAGGGATGAACCGGAACAACAATTTATACCCATGCAGATATACCATGTCACCCAGACTGTCATTAACAATACAGTTCCCCTGGGAATGGGCACCAACTATCCAGAACGCCGCCTATGGTCGATTGACCCGACAGAATCGACTGCTTATTTTGTTGCGTCCGGAAGTGCTGTGGATGCCCCCAGGCTGTTCAAGTATCACTATTACCAGTGGAAAAGATGTCCCCAGCAATTCGAATACCAATACGACACATGGGAACCAAAAGGAGCAGTTGACAAGGATTCTCTGACCAAAATCAAGTGGTACGACAAAGAACCAAAGAAGCCAATAACAGATTGTGAATCAATATCATTTCCGTTTATTTGTGAGGAATAATAGTACAACTAACCAAAATTCATACCATTATGAAAAGAAATGTTGTTTTTGTTGCACTGCTTGTCTCATTAGCGTGCAGTATGCAGGCACAGGACACCATCAGGCAGCGGTTTGCACCGCTGGGCAATTACTTCAGCAACCACTGGATTGACACATCGAACAGGTATTCGGAGTTTAATGGTTCCGGAGGTCCGTATACGTTTGCCATTGCCAGACAGTTCGTCACGGAAGACACTATGGAGGTTTACGGTATTGCCGCAATGATGGTGCATATGTATTTCGGTCATTCGGTTTGGTATAGCGACTCCATAGTTCAAGTATATCTCAACAACATGTTCCCGGAAGACCCGACTTTTAACAACTGCGAGGAGTCGCTACTGCTGTTCCAATACCAGGGCAATGGCGGCACACCCGTCATGCAACAGCTGGGCGATTCGTTGCACGTGCACTACACGGGCACGCCGCCGACGCACTATATGATGTCGAGCAGGCTTCCCCTGGCCAGTATCTGGGACACAATACCACACCCCATCTACGAACGCTACTTCACCACGCCGCAGACCGTGCACGACACATTCTATGCCGGCTTCACTAAAAGTAACAGTAAATACGACAAGGAACGCGGTGTCAGGTATGACTATCGCCCCACTTTCTCCTGCATGGCTTTCGACCACCACTGCGAGGGTGTTCTATATCTCACCTATGAAGATGAGGCGGCCTATCTGCGGCAAAACTATCCGGATTCCACCATCGATTGGAATTTCCAACACTACAGCAACGGTGTAGCCTACTACATCTTCCCCATCCTCACACCACAGGACACCGCGGCAACAGGCGGCGACACCCTGGTTATGGGTGGAGACACTCTGGTTATGGGCGGCGACACCCTTGTTGTTGGCGGTGACACTTTGGTCAATGGCGACACGATAGTGGTTGTCGACACCGTGGTGTTGAGCGACACCGTGGTGTTCAGTGACACCCTTGTCGTTAACTGCGACACGATATTGGTTTACGACACCGTCGTGAACTACGACACCATTGTCACCTACGACACCATTGTCGACAACCTGTCGGCCACGGAGCACGGCATGCTTGGCCGCATGACAGGCGTGACGCCGAACCCCGCCGCCGCCACGGCGAGGGTGGTCTCCAGCTTCGGGCTGACAAGGGTGGAGGCGTTCAACCTCAGGGGCGAGCGTGTGGCCACCCTACGCCTGCCGGAGACCTCGCTTGCGGCCACCCTCGATGTCTCGCGCTGGCCGGTGGGCATCTACCTGCTTCGTATCCACACCCCGCAGGGCTCCGTCATAAAGAGGCTCACCGTCACCCGGTGACGGCACCGTCGCCACCACCCTGTGTGGTGGCGCCACAACACACGCCCCGCGACCGAAACGCAGTGCCGCCTGGCCGCGGGGCAAAAAAGGAGGGGGTGCCTGTACTACCCAGACGTAACCACCCGACGCGGCAAACCGCTCATGACAGGGCGATTGGGGAAGGCCTAGGGTGAAGTTGGGCTAGGGGGCTGAATGGTTATGCTTGCTTTTTTTTATGTAGGCATGGCCTATGTCGTATGTTTTATGTATCTTTGCAGGCCGAATATTGTCTTTGTAGATGAATAAACAACTGGCTATAGGGCACTTGGCTTCGGCTGGGGCATACGTTATCTTCGGGATCAACGTCGTCGTTTGCCGCGATATCGCCACTGATGGCGGTATCGCACCCATCGTGCTGCTCACCATGAGGGCGCTGGTGGCGGGGGGGCTGTTCTGGCTGGCCGGACTGGCTGCACCACATGAGAAGGTGCCGCCGCGCGACCTGTTGAAGTTGGCCGGTGCCGGTATTCTGGGACTGCTGTTGCCGCAGCTGACTTTTCTCCACGCAATTGAGTTGACCACACCAGTCGACCTGTCTATTATGAGTACCACCACACCAATATTCACCATGTTTGTTGCAGCCATATTCCTAAAAGAACCTATCACTTGGAAGAAGGTAATTGGCGTCGGCATGAGCTTTGGTGGCATTGTGTGGCTTATCCTGCAAAGTACAACAGGTGCCACTGGGCCGAGCGAGACACAGCCGCTGGGCATCGTCTATTGCTTTGCCAACTACATCGTCTTCGCCACCTATCTCGGCACCTGCCGTAACTTGATTGCACGCTATTCGGTAGTTACTGGCATGAAGTGGATGTTCCTGGTGGCATTCGTTGTGTCTCTGCCCTTCGCGTTGCCACACCTGTCGCATACCGGTTTCTCTGCAGTACCCACCAAGGTGCCGATGTCATCGGCAAGCCCGTCCGCAAGGCGATGAAAAAGAAAAGAGGGTGTCCCAAATGAATTGAGACACCCTCTTGCTTTTGTGTGGTTTACGATTTAGAAGAGGCCTTCCAGCACATCGTCGTCAACGAGGTTGGGCATGGTGACCTTCAGTTCGGGGCAGATGTCCATGGCGCGCTTGATGGCGAACATGGCGCCTTCGTTGCGTGCCCAGCTGCGGCGGCTGATGCCGTTGTTGACATCCCAGTGGAGCATCATGCGCAGACGGCGGTCGCACTCGGGGCTGCCATCCAGCACCATGCCGAAGCCGCCGTTCATCACCTCGCCCCAGCCAACGCCGCCGCCGTTGTGGATAGAGACCCATGTGGCACCGCGGAAGCTGTCACCAATGACGTTCTGCACAGCCATATCGGC
>JAEEGL015590459.1_pt1 | contig 12866 bp, 10 predicted proteins | sample 9134231 | NCBI WGS metagenome assembly JAEEGL01 (sample SAMN16246548, study PRJNA631951) | gut metagenome | biome: gut microbiome; feature: rumen; material: fiber-attached | host: Bos | place: Iran: Karaj | collected 2018-10
AACTAGACCCAGCAGTTGTTGCATCACCATTTATTACAACAATAGTTGATGCACTATCACTAATTTTATATTGCTTGCTTGCTGTTGCAATGCTTTCATAAATTTATAATATTGCATAAAAAAATCCAGGCTCGCACCTGGATTTTTTCGTTTCGTTTTGCTCTATAGCAATAAGCTCTTATCTTCACCCATACCTAACATTCCATCAAGAACAATCTTGTTGCCTTTTTCATCACGCAAATATCCTTCTAGTTCGCCAAATGTTATGTAATAATCTATTCCTACAATGTGGTCGACATGCACAATCATTGGGTTAATGCCATATACTTTGAATGTTACATTTACCATGTCATGTTCATCTTTAATCTTCCATTCAGAAAAATCTTTAAAGTCCCAAGATGATACACTTCTTTCAAAAGTAACTGGAGTTAGAAGTGATGTTTCACCAACTTTCCAAATCAAGTTTTCATTGTATTTATCTTGATCTATAGATTGGTTTCTTGTTAGGTTGAAAGCTATATATTGCTTTTTGCCATCAACTTCATATTTGCCCATTGTTGTTACCCAATCGTAATGAGCTTTTCTTGGATAATAACCTCTATGATCATCGATAATACCTGTTGTAAAATCGTCAGATGTATAGGTTTTTCCATTAATTGTTAAGCTACCTTCAACTTTAAAGAAGTCCTTTTGGCTATATAGAGGTCTTGGTCTATCTGTTGCAAATGGAATAGAAACAACACAAGGCTTAGATAATCTGTCTAGCTTTAGAGAATATTCAATAGTTGCTTCTTCCATGTTTTCTTTCATAGCTTGAACTGCGGTTTTATCTTTTCTTGGCTTTGTTACTAAGCACTTACCAACAGCCTTACCATCAAGCGTTGCCTTGCCTACTTCAAAATTGTTAACGTATTTAACAAATGTTTCGCCTAATCTTCCTTCGGCAATTGAGCCGTTGATTAGATTTGGCGCAATAGTTGTATCTTTAGATTTTATTTGTGTATCCCAGCAATAAACATAATGAGTTTCTTTATCATAAAAGACATTCATTAATTTACCAAATATACCCATATCGCAAACAACAGCTAAAAGCACACCTTCTTTAAAGTGTATTTCTGTTGCTTCCCATAGAGTTAATTTGAATCTGTTTAGAAAATCTGGGAAATGAGTTGGATTCTTGATCTTCAATAAATCCATCTCTTCAAATTCTTTGTCAAAAGTTCCAAAGACACATGTGCCATCCTCATTTACCATACTCTTTGGTGTTGGAATAGCTCTCCTTTCTTTTGCAATAAATTTGCTGTAATCCTCCATAATTAATCCCCCTTATCAGAATAATTCCCCTACTTTAAGTATATTTTTTATTTACAATAAATCAATACTTTGGCAAAATTCGGCACATAAAAAAAGCTGAGACATATATCTCAGCTCATTATTTCATTGTGTTTACACTATTTTTTAAATGGTGTTAAATCTAGTGTTGCAAAATAATCTACAGGTGTTTCAGCACGTCTAATAAGCTTAACTGAACCATCTTCTTTTAATAATAATTCTGCTGATCTTAATTTGCCGTTATAGTTATATCCCATAGAAAAACCATGGGCGCCTGCATCATGAATTACTACGTAGTCTCCTATATCAATCTTTGGCAATTCTCTATCGATTGCAAATTTATCATTGTTTTCACAAAGACCACCAGTTACATCGTAGATATGATCTTTTGGAGCGTTTTCTTTTCCTAATACAGTGATATGGTGATATGCCTTATACATAGCTGGTCTCATAAGATTTGCAGCACAAGCATCAAGCCCGATATATTCTTTCCAGATATGCTTTTCATGAATAACTTTTGCAATTAAATGTCCATATGGAGCAAGCATAAATCTTCCAAGTTCTGTAAAGATAGCAACATCGTCCATACCTTGAGGAACTAGGATTTCTTCATAAGCTTCTTTAACGCCTTGTCCAATAACATCAATATCGTTAGGTTTTTGATCTGGTCTATAAGCAATCCCAACACCACCAGATAAGTTTATAAATGCAATATGAACATCGCATTCTTTCTTTAATTCAACTGCCAAATTAAATAGGATTCTTGCAAGCTTTGGATAATATCCATTATCTGTTGTGTTTGAAGCTAAGAATGCATGGATACCGAAATGCTTAACACCATATTCTTTCATCTTCTTGAAAGCTTGCTTCATTTGATCTTTTGTCATACCGTATTTAGCATCTTTTGGAGTATCCATAATTGCGTTATTCAAAGTAAAGTCGCCACCTGGGTTATATCTGCAGCACATTGTTTCTGCAAATGGAGCTAACTTCTTAAAAAATTCAATATGAGTTAAATCATCGAAGTTAATGATTGCGTTTAGCTTTCTTGCTAATTTAAAATCTGCCTCTGGAGTTACGTTTGATGAAAACATAATTTCTTTTCCAGAAAAGCCAACTGTATCTGAAAGCATAAGTTCCGTTAAAGATGAACAATCAACTCCACATCCCTCTTCTCTTAAAATTTGCATTAGATATGGGTTTGGTGTAGCTTTTACGGCAAAGTATTCTTTAAATCCTTTATTCCAAGAAAAAGCTTTCTTCAATCTTCTTGCGTTTTCTCTAATTCCCTTTTCATCATAGATGTGGAATGGAGTTGGGTAAGTTTTAACAATCTCTTCGATTTGTTCTTTTGTTACAAAAGGTTTCTTTTCCATATTTATCCTCTAGAAATTGCAGTTTCTTTTAACTGCTTTAAATAATTTATTACTTCTTGATTTGCTTCGCCTTCGTATTTTTTAGAATCAGTTACAATTCTTAAATACTTTTCCTTTCTATTTGTTATATCTTTGCCTGCTATTGTGTATGTTTCTGTCTTGTCGATATAAACATAATATGAATAAGCTTTTTTCAAACCTTTTTTATTAACATTTATAGTCAAAGCATATTCAAAAGATTCTGAAGCAATTGCGTTTGGAACAATATATCTATCCATATAGCCAAGGTTATCTAGCATTTGTATTAATTGAGATTGTTCTTCGCCATTTAGCGTATATTTTATAGACTTTGCAGTATCGTCGAAAACAAGTAAATCAATAGATCCTACTTCCCTGTCTTCCACAATGACTTTTACAGACTTTGGAGCACAGCCAAATAGAGATAAAGATAAAACGATTATTATGATTAAAGATAATAAGATAGTTTTCTTCATACGGCCTCTTGCAAATATTTTATATTAATAATAATAAAAGGTCAATTTACTTGCTTGTCAAATCTTAATTTAAAAATTAAAATTATTTATATGGAAAAGACAAATGTAATGAGAAAATTAGATAGCCTTAAAATTGCGCACAATGAGCATTTTTTAGGCGATGATAAAAACGCTATATCTGGCGTTGAAGTAGCAAACATTTTACACCAAGATGTAAATCGTGTTTTTAAAACATTAGTTACTGTTGCAAAATCTAACAATCATTATGTTTTTATGGTACCAGTTGCAGAAGAGTTAGACTTAAAGAAAGCCGCAGCTTCAGTTCACGAAAAATCTCTTGAGATGTTACATCAAAAAGATTTATTACCACTTACTGGATATGTTCATGGCGGTTGCTCACCTATTGGAATGAAAAAACAATTTAAAACTGTAATTCACAACACTGCAGCAAATTTTGAAACTATCTATTTTAGTGCTGGTAAAATTGGATACCAAGTCGAACTTCCTCTCTCTTCACTTCAAAAAGTAATCCGCATTGAAATGGCGGACATAATAAAGGAATAAATGGATAACTTCTTAATTACACTTGCTACGGTTGCTATGCTATTTGCTTATGCAATCCCTGGATTTATATTAGTAAAGACAAAGCTTATAAAAGAGCAATCTATTTCTGCGTTTGCTTTTGTTCTAATGTATGTATGCCAACCATGTTTAACCATCTATTCTTTTGATCAAGCTGAATTCACTGTAGATACCGTAAAGCACATGGGCATTGTGTTTGGTATAGTATTTGGCTTAATGACTCTATTTTTAACAATCTTCTATTTCATAATGCGCAATCGTTTTGATGACATTATGAATAGACTATATATAATCTGTACTTGCTTTGGAAACGTAGCGTTCTTTGGAAACCCACTACTTCACTCAATCTTTGGAACAGATTCACTATATATCTATTCAACAGTATTTTTCATCGCTATGAATATAATTGGATGGACTATTGGCTGCTATTTAATTACTAAAGAAACTAAATACATCTCAATAAAGAAAGTATTTTTAAATCCAGCAGTGCTTTCATTAATTGTGGCTCTTCCACTATTCTTTACAAATACTCATTTGATTACAATAAGTGCTAGAGTTGAAGAATTCGTAATGATACTTGCTAAGATGACAACACCTCTTTGCATGCTAATTATTGGTATGAGATTAGGAACAATGGAATTCAAGCCAATATTCACAAACTACAAAAACTACATCTTCTGTGGAATAAAGCAAGTTATATTCCCACTTGTAGCTTTGCTTGTTGTTTATTTCTTGCCAATAGAAACTACTATAAAGCAAACAGTATTTATTTTATGCGCAGCTCCATGTGCAGTAATTATTCAAACATTTGCTGAAATGTTAGGACAAGGTCAAAAAGAATCAGTAAACATGGTACTTCTAAGCACCATGACATGTATTGTTACTCTTCCACTTTTGACAATGATTCCTTTTAATTAACGTCTTTAATAAAGTCTAAATTGTTTTTCCAATAACCTTTGAAATAGAAAATCTCTGCAATGACCATTCCTATTGTCCATCCAATACCCCATGACCACCAAATACCGCTTTCTCCTAAAAGGAAAGATAACAAGAATGCAAATCCAACACGAAGAATTAAATCAGCAAAAGTATCTATCATAAACAACTTCATTGCACCAGCGCCACGTAAGGCTCCATCTGTTATAACTTTAATTGCTGCAATGAAATAGAATGGTGCAATTAAAAGTAGCACTTGCTTTGCCGTTAAAAAGGCTTGAGCACTTGCCTCCTCTCCTAAGAATAATTGAGCGCATTGCCTTCCAAAGAATGAATACAAAATAATAAACGGAACAGCAATGGCAAATGCAAAATAATTTGCGGCTCTAAATCCTTTATTTAATCTATCGTAAGTTTCTGCCCCAATATTTTGAGCAAAGAATGCTGAAAGTCCTGATGCTATTGCAAAAAATGTTGCAATAGCTATGTTATTTAATTTCATAGCTGCAGTAAAACCTGCAACTACAGAAGATCCATAACCATTTATTATACCTTGGATAATTATATTCCCAACAGATATAAAGCTTTGTTGTAAAAGAGATGGGATTGCAACTATTGCCAATTTTTGCAAAAGTTTTTTAGAGAACTTTTCGTATTGTTCGCATTTCATTGCATGCAATCTTCTATATAAAACTATCCAGCCTAATATTGCCGCTAAACCTTGACATATAAATGTTGCCCAAGCAACGCCAGCAACTCCCATATTAAATACAGCAACAAAGATAATGTCTACAACTATATTTGAAATTGATGATATAGCTAAGAATATAAATGGCGTTTTAGAATCACCTAAAGCTCCAAATATTCCCATGCCAATGTTATAGAAAAATACAAATGGCATACCAAGAGTATATATTCTTAGATATAAAACTGAATCTTCTAAGATATCTTCAGGCGTATTAATTAATTCCAAAAGTGGTTTTGTAAATATAAAACCAAATGCCATCAAAAGTAAGCATACTATACCAAAAGCAATACACGCTGTTGATACACCAGTCTTTAAGCCTTTAATGTTCTTGGCTCCAAATAATTGAGAAGTGATTACCTGACAGCCCATATTGCATCCCATAGCAAACGCAGTATAGATAAGTGTTATTTCTGTTGCGTTACCGACAGCAGCTAATGCTGCTTCACTGATAAATCTTCCAGCAACTACACTATCTGCAAGGTTATATACTTGCTGCAAAATAATACTGCCTAAAAGTGGCAAGCAGTATAACCATAACGTTTTTAATATTGGACCTTGAGATAAATCTTTATTCATTGCCTCAATTCTACTATTATTTAGGTGAATTGAAAAATGTTTTTATTTATTTTGAATATATTCAATAAATTCTTTTGCGTATTGGTAATTAGAAATATTTAGAGAATAACTATCGTAATAGAATGTCGTTTTATAGTCGTTTTCTGAAGATGTAGAAAATGGGAGTCCATGGATATGAGGTGAATACCAACTATCTAATGTATTGAAGACTTTATATCTTCCATTGTCCCAGATTTGAACTGTCTCTACAATTGATGTATACACTGCATCCTTATCTCCAGCTCCATCTTCTAATGCTTTCTTTCCCTCGTTAGTTATTGTTTTATCGTTTTTACAATCAAGTTTTACTACTATTTCATAGTAACCTTTTGCATTCTCATATCCTACACTTGCCTCAAGGATTGTATCTTCATCCCAAATATAGTTGTAATATTTATAATCCACACCTGATTGAACAAATTCTTGAGGAATATCTATTTTGTTTTCAAAATATAAATCCGTCCAATCTACACCAAACAAGATTGTGCCCGAACATGTTGTAAAAGACAGTTCTTTTGCTTTTTGTTCGTATCCCATATTCTTGCTTAGATTGTAATATCTTCTATACCCATAATTGGTATATTCTGGAGATGCTTTTTTCGCGATCATTCCAGCGCCATCTTGTGGCACAAAGAAGAAATCCTCATTGAAAAACTCATTGCCGTTTTTAATGGTATATCTAATACCACCAGTATTTACACCCATAACTTCCGTGTTTGTATTTACGGCAAAGGCAACGCGTGAATCATTTTGAAGATTTGAATTTGCAATTGTGTAAAGCTTAATTGCTAACCTAATTTGCCCTTCTTTATCTGAAGCATCTGGAATAATAATTCCAGTTAACATCTCTCCTTGGGGCTTTATAGATGAATCCATTAAAGTAGGGTCAAAATCTGTTGCGTCGATTCTGACCCTCTTTTTACCAAAATAATATACTGAAAAAATAGCTCCTGTTATATACACAGCTAAAGCAATTGTGATGATAATGATTGCCTTTATTTTATTTTCTTTTGTTGTGTGTCGTATTCTAGGCATTTTACTGTCTACTCTCTTGTCTAACCTTTTGATATGTTATATTATACTATTTTTCTAAAATTTTTTCCGCCTTTTCTACATCGTCTACACGAAGGATTGATATAGCCTTTTGTTCTTTTGATGTAAACGCATAAGAATATTCAATATTAACATTTTCTTTTGCAAGTTTTTCTAGAATAATTGAGAACTTTCCTGGTTCATCTGGAATCTCTATTGCTAGGACTTTTGTTATCTTTGTAACATAACCTTCTTTTTCTAGCATCTCATTAACCAAACCTGGGTCATCTACGATGATTCTAACAATTCCGAACTTTTCTGTATCTGCAACAGATAAAGCTCTTAGGTTAACGTTTTTGCTAGCGATAAATTTTGTTATCTCGCATAACATTCCTGGCTTGTTTTCCATAAAAATAGAAATTTGTTGTAATGTCATAATAATCCCCCTTATGTTTAGTCAATTAATTTTCTCTTATCTACAACTCTTACAGCCTTTCCTTCAGAACGTGCAATTGTCTTTGGTGCAACTAAGTGTGTCTTTGGATTAATTCCAAGCATTGTCTTTAGTGCATTAGATAATTCTTTTTCTTTCAAGGCTACATCTTTAATTGTATCTGAGAATTGTTCACTTGTTAATTCAACATAGATGTCAAATGTATCTGTGTTGTTTACTCTATCTACTTCAATTAAGTAGTTTGGAGTATATCCTTGTTCTAGAAGAACAGTTTCGATTTGTGATGGGAATACGTTAACACCACGAATAATTAACATATCGTCGCTTCTTCCCATAGGTTTAGCCATTCTAATAAATGTTCTTCCACACTTACATTTTTCTTTATTTAGAACGCAAATATCTCTTGTTCTATATCTAATTAATGGGAAAGCTTCTTTATCTAGTGATGTTAAAACTAATTCGCCCTTTTCTCCATCGCCTAAAACTTCACCCGTATCTGGATTAATAATTTCTGCATAGAAGTGATCTTCATTGATATGCATACCACTTTGTTCTTCACATTCATAAGAAACTCCTGGACCAGATAATTCTGTTAATCCAAAGATATCGTAAGCTTTAATTCCTAAAGATTTTTCAATATCTTTTCTCATGCTTTCTGTCCAAGGCTCAGCGCCAAAGATTCCAGCTTTTAAGTTAATATCTTTTGGTGTTAATCCACTTTCTTTTAATGCTTCACCTAAATATGCAGCATATGAAGGTGTACAACATAAAATTGTAGATTTTAAATCATGCATAAATTGTATTTGTCTTTCAGTATTACCTGATGACATAGGAAGACACATACATCCAACTTTTCTAGCTCCATCATGAAGTCCCATTCCGCCAGTAAACAAGCCATATCCATAAGCAATTTGAATGACATCTTCATTTGATCCACCTGCAGCTACAATTGCACGAGCTGTACAATCTGCCCACAAATCTAGATCTTTTTCTGTATAATATGCAATAACTCTCTTTCCTGTTGTTCCACTTGTTGAGTGAATTCTAACAACATCCTTTTTATCTACAGCCAATAACCCATCTGGGTATTGCTCTCTTAAATCGTACTTAGATAAAAATGGTAGTTTATAAACATCTTTAATACCTTTAATGTCCTCAGGCTTTACACCTTTTTGGTTCATTAAGCTACGATAGTATGGGATATTATCGTAGGCGTGTTTTACTTGCTTCACAATTTTTTCATTTTGAATGGCTTCAATTTTTGCTCTATCTGCACATTCAATTTCTTGTTGGAAATATTTCATATGGCCTCCATTTACTGATTTAGTTTATCACGCGCATTTATATATAGTCAATAATCGATTTGTCCCTTTTATATTGAGAACAAACTATGTTTGTGGTATTATCTTATGTAATAGGTTTATAAAAGGTGAATTATGGCAATTGACAAAAAAGTTCTAAAAAAAGGATTTAAGGAAATTGGGCACGTTAACAACATCATTTCAATTAGATGTAAGTGCCACACAAAAATCGGAAATTTAAAAGCTACTTGCATAAAATCAGATGAGCCAATTAAATTTGAAGATCTAGACCATTCAAAGTTTGTTCCTATTTTGAAATATCAAAAATGGGCAAAAAAGTTTGGCTGCGCTTGGTTCCACTTTACAGGAAAAGTTGCAGACAAAGCTAAAGGCAAGCACGTTGTTTGTAGATTAAAGCTACAAGGCGAAGGTTTAGTATTTGGAAAAGATGGATATATCATTCAAGGTGTTACACAAGTTTTATCTAAAGGCGATGTATTCCACTCTTTAATTGGTAAACAAGTAATAGATATTTCTCGTGATGCAGAAGGCGGCGAAGATATCGATTTTTATGTAGATGCTGGATTCAATGGCAAATTAAGATTTGAAAATCTAGTTGCAAGATTAAGACGTTTTGATATTTGTATCGAACACGATGATATTATCCAATATTATTATGACTATATCGATTTGTTCTTCTTAATGATGAAATTAGATGAAACAAAAGAAAGATATAAAGAAATTAGCAAAGTTCTAAAAGAAAGCTTTAAAGTATTCAAAAAGAAAGGCGCTCAAGCTGCTCGTGAAGTTATCGCACCTTTCCAATATAGAGAAGGCGACTACCCTAACACAAAGCTTTATTGTATAGGTCATGCTCATATCGACCTTGCATGGTTATGGCCAATTAGAGAAACTAAGAGAAAGATTGCAAGAACATTTGCTAACCAATTAAGAAACATGGATATCTATCCAGAATTCATCTTTGCTGAATCTCAACCTCAAATGTTCGTATGGTTGAAAGAAGGATACCCAGAACTATTTGAAAGAGTTAAGAAAAAGGTCGAAGAAGGAAGAATTGAACTTCAAGGCGGAAACTGGGTTGAAGGCGACTGCAATTTAACTGGCGGCGAAAGCTGGGTTAGACAATCTTTATATGGACAAAAGTTCTGGAAAGATGAGTTTAACTTTAGATCAAATATGTGCTGGCTTCCAGACGTATTTGGATTCCCTGCTTCTCTTCCTCAAGTATTTAAAAAGTGTGGCATGGATTATTTCATGACAATCAAGCTTATTTCAAATACTGTTAACCAATTCCCATATAAGTCATTTAACTGGGTTGGTATTGACGGAACAAGCATCCTTGCTCACATGGAGCCTCAAGGCGACTATAACTCAGGAGCATCAGCATTCGCAATTTATAAATCTGATCAAAGAAACACAGAAAGAGATATTTTAGATAAAGCATTACAAATCTATGGTGATGGAGACGGCGGTGGCGGTCCAGGTGAAGGACACATCGAATTCGTAAGACGTCATAAGGTTTGTGAGCCTCATAAAGCAGTAGATTTCTTTAATGATGTAAATCCAATTAAAGATATTCTTCCAACACACCATGGAGAACTTTATTATGAACGTCACCAAGGATGCTACACATCACAAGCTAATTCAAAGATGTGGAATAGAAGAATGGAAGAAATGCTTCATAAGGTTGAATGGATTGGCGCTTATGCTTCCCTAAAGGGAATCAAGTATGATAGAGCTAAGGTTGAAGAAATTTGGAAAGAAGTTCTTCTATATCAATTCCACGATGTTCTTCCTGGCTCATCTATAAAGCGTGTATACGATGAATCTATTGCAAGATACAAAGTTATGATGGGTGAACTTGAAGATATTGAAGCAAAACTAATTAGTGAACTTTCTCAACAATCTTCACTAATGGCCGTAAACCCAATATCTTTCGATAGACACGAATACATCAAATCAAATGATAATTGGTATGAAGCAAACGTTAAGGCATATTCTACAAATACACTAATGCCTATTGTTAAGCCATTTGATAAATTAAGATTTGACGACACAACAATTGAAAATGAAGTAGTAAAAGTTACATTCAATCAAGATGGATCTATTTCATCTCTATTTGATAAACAAAATAACAAGGAACTTGTTAAGGACTACTTCAATAAATTAACAGTATATTCTGACCCATTCATGTACTACAATGCTTGGGATATAAACATGGATTACATGAATATGGAAAAGTGGGAATTCAAACTAGAATCAGCAGAATCTTATATCGATGGACCATGTGTAATTAGAGAATCTACATATAAATACAATAAATCTAAGATTGTTCAAAAGGTAATTTTGACGACAAACGATGCTCTAGTTAAATTTGATACAACAGTTGATTGGCATGAAGATATGAAGCTACTTCGTGCTGACTTCGTTCCAACAGTATATGCTGATGAAGTTAAATGTAATATCCCATTTGGTAACTTCAATAGATCTACACACGAAGATAATTCTGTTGAAAAAGCACAATTTGAAATCTGCGCTCAAAAGTACATCAACCTTGATGATAAAGATTACGGCTTAGCACTTTTGAATAACTGCAAATATGGTCATAGAGTAAAGAACGGATTCTTATCTTTAGCACTTCTTCGTGCACCAAAATTCCCAGATCCAACTTGCGATAGAGGCACACATAGATTCATCTATGCCCTATATCCACATAAAGAAAAATTTGAGGATTCAGATGTTCTTGCTAGAGGTTATGCTATCAATAATGAATTAGAAGTTATTGATACAGAATTGGATATTGAGCCAATCATAACATCTAACAAAGATAATATCGTTATTGAAACTATAAAAGTTAGCGAAGATGAAAAGGGCCTAATCGTTCGTGTATATGAAGCAAATGGACAAGAAACCGTTGCTAACTTAAAGACATCGGAAGAATTCAAAGCATATGAAACAAATATGTTAGAAGAAAATCCAAAAGCAATTAAATTAGATAAATTGAAATTCACACCATACGAAATCAAAACAATTTACCTTACTAAATAACGAAAAGCGGAGAGCAAAGCTCTCCGCAATTTTTAATAATTCAATTTTATTAGTTATAGAATGCGTAATAGATAGCTTTAATTGCTTCTTCGTAGTCGTCTTCTGAAACGCCAACAATAATGTTCATTTCTGAAGAACCTTGATCTAGCATTCTAATATTAATATTAACCTTTGCTAAGCCTGAGCAAAGTTTTGCTGAAGTACCAGGATTAAAGCACATACCATGCCCAACTGTTGCAATTAGAGCAATTCCTGATTTTAATTCTAGATGGTCTGGCTTTATCTCTTGACGAAGCTTTTCTAAAATAACTTCTTCCTTTCCTGCAATTTCTGAATCTGCTACAACAACGCTTAGTGTATCGATACCACTTGGGATATGTTCGATTGAAACATTATAGTATTCAAATACAGATAGAACCTTTCTTGCAAAACCGATTTCTGAGTTCATCATTGATTTAGAGATAAATACAATGCTGTAACCCTTTTTACCTGCAATACCTGTTACAACTCTTCCCTTTACTTCATCTGGGTTAACTTCTGGAACGATTAATGTTCCTGGGTTTTGAGGATCAAATGTGTTTCTGATATTAATAGCAATTCCTTCTTTTCTTACTGGGAATATTGATTCTGGGTGAAGAACGTTTGCGCCCATGTAAGATAATTCTCTAAGTTCCAAATAAGATAGAACTGGGATTTGCTTTGGATTTGGTACGATTCTAGGATCCGTTACCATGAATCCATTAACGTCTGTCCAGTTTTCATATATGCTAGCTTTTACAGCTCTTGCAATAACTGCTCCAGATACGTCAGAGCCTCCTCTTGAGAATGTATGAACTGTACCATATTGGTCAGCGCCATAAAAACCTGGGATAACTGCCTTTTTAATATTCTTTAGAACTTGCTTAACTTTAGCATTTGTTTCTTCTG
>JAEEGL016321863.1_pt1 | contig 12866 bp, 8 predicted proteins | sample 9134231 | NCBI WGS metagenome assembly JAEEGL01 (sample SAMN16246548, study PRJNA631951) | gut metagenome | biome: gut microbiome; feature: rumen; material: fiber-attached | host: Bos | place: Iran: Karaj | collected 2018-10
AATAATACAGCATTCTTTAATATAATAAATGATAATAATAATAATGATATGAAACCACCAACTTATCCTTTTTTATTAGATGCAATTATTAATTATGGTGGAAATAATATTAATATTAAAATTCCTGTTAATTTAAGAGCAATGTTTATTGAAGGATATAAATTAAGTGGAAATCCATTTGTTCAATTTTTCCAAAGTAATAAAGATCAACCTTATAATTTAAATGAATATACTTATTCAAATCAAAATAATGAAGATAGAGTTAAAGAATTATTTGAAAAAAGTAATATTGTACTTTCTGCAAGACAAAATAAAGCTAATCCACCTACTGCGTATTTTTCTGCTAATATTTGTGGAGGTATTCCGGTTTTAATTGAAGTTTATTTAAAAAATGGAGTTGTTAATGTTAAAATTATTGCTAATTATGAAACTATTGTTCCACTTGTTAAAGAAGCTATTGATAATATTTTAGCTTAAAATATAAAATATTTTAAATTTTTAATTTTTACTTTTTGATATATAAAATATATATTAAAAAAAATTTTTTTTTATTTTTTGAGTTTTTTTATTTCATACTTTTGTACTTGAAAATTATAATTAATTTTTTATTATTTATAATTAATGATATTATGTGACATATAAAATCATATTTTACGTTTTTTGATGTATACTTTGAAGTTCTGTTTTATATTGTTGTTTTTCAATATTTATTTTACTATTATTTATTGTTGGTTTATAGGGAGATTTTAGAAAATTATTTTTATCTTCTTTTTTTTCAAAAAAAGTACCAATGAATATATCAACACCTTTTAAATTTAATTGCTTTTCAAAATAAAATTCAGTTTTAATTAAATTTTCTATTATTGTATCAGCACTTAAAAATTTCCTAACTATATAATCAGATCTATTAAATATATAATTCTTTTCTTTATTACAAAATATTTTATTTTTAATAATTTGAGAATAATTCATTCTTTCAGAATAATTATAAATAGTAAATGTAGAATTTAAATTAAAATCTTTTTTATTAATTTTTTGTAAAAGATTAGATTTATTAATAAAAGAAAAATGTTTCTTTTGAAATGAATTACAAACTTTATTAAATCTTTCAATACTTTCATCAAATTTCATATTATTATTTATTAAAGATTGATGTTGAGAAGCTTTATGAACAAAAGGTTTAATTACTTCTTCAAATATTTCATAATTTGAATATGAAAGAATTAAACAATTTACAATTGTATTAAATATAATATTTAATATAGAAATTATTCCACCAATTTCAGAAATTAAATCTTGTATTTTTTTATAATTTCTTACATATTTTTCTCCATTTAATTTTATTAATTTAAAGTAAATTATTCCAATTGGATCTAAAAAATCTCTTTTATTTTCAATTCTATCAATATTTGAAAAATCAAGTGAATAATATGTTTTTTTATTCCCAAAAAAATAACCATTATCACTTTCATATTTTAAATAATTAAAGTTAATTGTATAAGTAGTTGTAGAGTCAAAATTAAATTCTAAAGTTTCTTTTGTTTGAGAAAGTGATATTGGATTTATTCTATTATCATGATCAATTTCAGGAATATTAAATATTACATCAATATTAATTTTTAGACCATAATATTTGTCATAAATGTTAGCTGGATTTTCACAATAATCATAATAAAAAGGACATTCATACATTAACATTTTTAAATATTTTCTTGATATTCTTTCTGGTCTACTACTATTAGTATATGGAGCTTGTAATGTTAAATTATTTGAAAAATTTAAACATTTAAAATAATTAAAATAATTAATATCTATATCAGAACAATCATTAGATTTTATTTCAGTATAATTGTAATCATTAAAATATGTATAGGAAAATTCTATGAAAGATGTGTCGTTAAATGTTTCAGATTGTAATATTATATTTAATTTATTAAATTCATATTCTGTAATTTCTTTTAAAGTATATTTACTATAATTTATTGTCATATTTGTATTATTTTTCCATTTAAGTATAAAATAAATTATAACAAGAATTGAAATTATAAATATTAATATTGAAAAAATTAATCCTATTCCTGTTGGATTTCTTCTTTTTCTTTTATTATATATTTGAACATATGGACTAAATATATCAAGTGAATAAAAATTTTTAATTTTCATTTTTTTATATGATTTAATATAATTATTCTTTTTAAATAACTTTAAATGATTAGAAATTTATTTTTTTTGAATAAAAAAAATTATTAAAATAATATTATCTTTCCTTATGAGTAAATTTATTAATATTTCCATCTATTAAGGCATTAATTTAATATTATTAAATAATAAATTATATTTAACAACATTTACATAAAAAAATATATATGTTCTATTTGATTTTTGATAATAAATGATATACCAAATATAAATGAAATTATAATTTTTATTAGTTCTTAATATAGTTGGAAGAAAATTTAAATGATTTTGAGTATTTCCATACTTCATTATAATATTTTTATAAAAAGATATTATAAAAAATGTATTTAAAATATAAAATTAAAAATTTTTAATTTAATATAAACAACCATATTTATAAATATATACATTTACATTGTTATCAAAAGAAAAAACAATGTCATAATGTAATAATTAATTAAAAATTATAATTTATTTCATGCCTAATTCTTCTTTTAAATTTTTTTGTGCATTATTCATAAATTTCATTAAATCAATTAAAGCTTTGTCACTTTTATTTTTACATTGTGTCATATCTAAACCTTTTTTTCTTATTTTATTTCCTAAATCTGAATTTCTATTATTAAATAATTTTAATTCTTCAACTATACTTTTTCTAAATCTCATATTTTTATCATTATTATTATTTTTATTATTTCCATATAAACTTTTACTTCTTAAAATACTATTGTCTTTCTCATTATTATCATTTTCTTTTTTATCTTCTTCAATAATAAAATTATTTTTACTAACTTCAGTTTCTTCTTTAATAGGTGTTTTTAAAAGAATAGGAGATAAATCACTTTTAAAAATATTTTTTTTAAGACTTTTTTTAGAATTAACAGAATTATTATCAATAGAAGAACTATAAGAAGAAGAATTAGAATTTTTATTTAAAATTTCTTCAATAACTTCATCAATTTGTTTTGATTTTTTAGTAGAAGTTTTATCAGGAGTTAATGAATCAACAGAAAAACAAGAAATTCCTTCATTAGTAAAATGACTTTTATTTTCATCAAGAAAAATATTTTGTTTACTTGAAAAATGTTGATTTAAAACATTATAAATTTGTTTTAATTTTGCCTCATCTTTTAAAAGAAAATTTCCATTTAATAACTTTCCAACATTTCCTGTTGTTTGTCTTTTAATTGGAATAGAACTAGTTTCTGAATATTTTGATATTCCTGATCCTTTTAAAAAATGAAAATTTGATGTAATAAACATTGATTTTCTCTTTTTTGGAAATGGTTTTTCTGTATTTGGTAAATTTTTAATTTCATTTGAATAAGAAAATTCAATTGGAATATTTTTTCTTTTTGGACAAACAACACAAAAAGAAGTATCATTATTATCATTTTCACATTCATTTATTTTTAAAGAATAATATATTAATTTTATTATTGTAGATAATCCATTTATTAAAGGAAAAGTTAATTCATTATATTTTTGATTAATAGTTTTTTCACTAAAAGATAATCCTAATAATTCTAATGATATTCTTTCAATCATTTTATCAAAATTATTTTCTTCATCATTTCCATTTGGAGTAAAATTAGTTAAAAAAGAAGCAAAATAAAATAAAATTTCATATTCGAAACAATGATATTCTTTTTTAATAAAATCAAAAAATTCTTTTCTTTTATTATTATTCATATTATATTTTCCAGTAAAAGTATCTTTTTCATTTACATATTCATTATAAATTATACTATTAATTATTATTTCAGTTCTTTCAAGACTTATAACATATTCAACACAATCTTCAAACCAATCAAACAATAATTCAATAATTAATATTAAATTTTCAGTTTCTTCAAATAATTTCCAATTACTTTTATTAATCATAGTTTTCATAGCACATAAAATATTTTCTAATTCATCATTCCAATCAATTAAAATTCCTTGAAAAAGTTTATAAATCATTAAACAATCTAAATTATATTTTTTTTTCAAAAAAGTAATTTTTTCTAAAACTTTAACAATTAACTTAGGAATAAATCCATATTTTTTTAACTCATCTCCAAAAAGTAAATCTTCTTGTCTTTTTAAATAAACATCAATACTAACTTTATCTCCAAAAATAATTCTAGAATGATTTAAAAATTCTTCAAATTTTTTACAATATTTAACTTGACTATTAGTTTCAACACATTTTTTTCTTTTACTTCTAACTTTCTTAATAACAACATCACTATTATCTAAACTAACAAACAATAAATAACATACAATAACAACACCAGTTCTTCCATAACCAGCATGACAATGAACAAGACATTTACCTTTTTTATCAATAGTAACAATACTCATTTCTTTAACAATATCAAGCATAAAATTCATAGAAGAAGGAACTTCCATATCTTTCCATCCACTTAATTTAATTTTAATATCATCTCCACTAAAAACTGAAGGATTATATGAATAACCTGCACTTGTTAAATGATATGCATTTGGACCACAAAATGGATGCTCACCTTCTCTTTGTAAATTTACTATTAAACTTATGTTTAATTCTTTAAATTTTGATATTAATTTATATTTATCTATTAAAATTTCACATGGACGTTGACTTGCTATTATATTTTCTGTTATATAATTTGAATGAAGACCTTCTATTGCATTATTGTTTAATATATTATTTTTGTAATTCTCGTGTTTACATCCACGTCCTCCACAAAAAAAACAACGAAGTTTATCTTTAAATTCATGAAAAAATTTTTTTTTCTCAACTGGAGGTTTTTTTATTTTTGATATTCCTGTTCCTGTCATTGTGTTTTTAATACGAGATTTTGATAAATTGTTTGTTCGAGTTGATGATATTATTTTTGAAGGGGGGGATATTGTGTTTTGAGGATTGTTTATTTGGAGATAACCTTTTTTTTTTGTTAAAATATAATTTAGTTCACTGTTTATTTCTGAATCAGTTTTTTTATTCTTTTTTGGTGTTTTTTTATTTAAGATTTTGGAAAAGAAATTTTTTATACATGTACATTTTGATTCTTGGAGAGAAGTTGTTTGTGATGTATTCATTTTTTATTTTTTTAATTTTTTTAATTATTTTAATAAATTTTTATTATTATTATGTGATTAGATTAACATTTTTTTATTAAAAATATTATTATGTAAAATTTTAATTGATTAAATTAAAAAAGTTATGATGGGAGAAAAGAAGAAAATATTTATATTTTTTATAATGATGAAAAAAGTCCATTAATTAGTTAAGTAATTAAATTAATCATGAATTTATTTCAAATAAATATAATAATTTTAATAATTATAAAAATATTCAAAAAATAAAATTATTCATATAGAAATATAAGCTTTTTTCAAATAGATATAATTTTATTGAAAAAGACATTTTAATAATGAAGGAATTCTTATAATTTTAGTTAAAATTAACATAAAATATTTTTTTAAATAAAAAAATTTTATTTATTAAAATAAGAATAATATAACTTAATAAGTAATTTAAAAAGATAAAATACAGAATTTAAATTTATTTTATTGGTTTTTTTAGATTAATTATCCCCAAATAACTTTTTATTCATTTTTTGATAAAAAGTTAAAAAATCTTCATTGTTAATAATATTATTATTATATTTCCTTTGTCTAGATTCATATTGATTTTTAAAATTATAATCATTATTATCATCTTCTGTATAAGTCAAAGTAATAGTTTGTTCATCTTTTTCACCTAAATTGGATTTATTTTTTTCTTTACTATTATTATTTGTTACTGTATTTGAAGTTTGTTTACTATTAAAAAAAATAGAATCATTTGAAATTAAATCTAAATCATTACTTATATTTTTATTATTATTTGAATTTATATTATTTTTATTTAAATTAATATTTTTATTTTCATTAAAATCCGTTTTAAATCTACTAATATTATAATTTTTATAATCAACTGAATTATGATTTTCAAGAAATAAATTTCTATTTTGATTTTTTTTCTTTGGTTTATTTAACATATTATTTAGATTAAATGATTTAATATTAATATTTTTTGATAAATTTTGTTTTCTTTTACTTGTCATTGTTGTTGATGTTGTTGTAATTGTTTGTTCTAAATTTGAAATTGAATTACTTTTATTCATTATTTTTTTATGTTCTTTTTTAATTAATTTATTCTCTCTTTTATAAATTCCTTTATTTTGAGATGAAGATTTTTTTAATATTAAATCTAATTTTAATTTATTTGGAAAGTTGTTTATACTTTTAACATTTTTTGTATGACTTTTTTGGAATTTATAGGACTTATTCGGAGAAATATTTTTAGAAATGGAATTATCTTTTTTTATAAAAGAATTTTTTGAAGAGATTTTATTATTAGTTTTAGAATTTGAATTTTTAAATAAACTTTGATAATCTGAAAATAAACTTAATTTTGTTGGATTTTTTTCATTTTGCATTATAAATCTTTCTATATTTGTTATTTTGTTTTTACTATTTGATCTATTTTTTATTTGATTTTTTAAGATATGATTTAAGGTTTTATTCATTTGATACATTTGAGTTAATATTTAAATTTATTTAAATTATATTTTTATAAACAATTTAAACAAATATAAAATGAGATATATATTAATTATATATTTTTATTTATTTAATACATTGATGATAAAAAAAAATTAAAATTCCAATAAAATAATATTTTCTATATTCTTTTAAATAATAGCAAAATATTTTAATAACAATATATTACAAAAATATTGATAAAAAATTATAAACTTCATCAATATTAAATAAAAAAACAAATAAATAAAAAAAATAAAAAAAAGGAATAATATAAAAAAAAATGCCAAATTTTTGGACACAAACAACTCAAGCAATTTATGAATTATTCAATGGTCCACGTACAGTAGATACAGAATTTGAAGAAAAACAAGCTGAATTAAAAGCAGCAATAACATCAATGTCACAAATAACAAACTTAATAACTAATTTTCAATCACAAACATCAGGACTTCAATCTTTTTGTCAAAATTTATATACAAATTTACCAAAAGCATATTCAGGAAATTCAATTTATATTCCTTTTATTGTTGATTTATGTGATACTCATAAAAAAATAGAATATGCTTATTTAAATTGTTGTGCGGTTTTAAAAAATATTCAAATTAAAAATCAAGAATGGGATAATTTATATAATGAAGTAAGATCAGCAATGCAAAAAAGAGAAGAATCAAGAAAAATTTATGATCATTATGATGAAAAAATGGAAAAATTAGTAAAAGAAAGAAATGAAAAATTACAAAAGAGAATTGAAGAAAATTCAAAAGATATTGAAAAATTTGAAAGAAATGATGGTAAATATAAAAGAGCAGCAAATGATTTTATTCAATTAAGTAATTATTGTTATAATAAAATGCAAGAATTATTAGATTTGAAATATAAAATATTAAATCCTTTAATTTGTACTTTTGTAAATGAGGAAAAAAAATTTTTTGATTCTTGTTCTTCATTTTTTAATAAATTTGATAATGCTTCTCAAAAATTATTTGGTTTAGATCAAGGATTTAAAAAAACTCCTATTAATTATGATGCTACAAAACATGTTAGAGCAGCTAAATTACTTCAAGGTGTAAATATTGGAAATTTACCTCAAATTAAAGATAAACATAAATATTCATATAATGATTATCAAAAAATGAAAACTCAACCAGCTAATAATCAAAAATTAAATCAAAATTATAATAATTTAGGTCAAAGTGGTAATGCTAATTATGGTGTTGCTGTTAATCCTTATAATCAAAATCAAAATCAAAATAGAAGTCAAATGAGAAGTCAAAGTCTTGGACCAAGTAATAAAGGAAATAGTGGGAATATGAATTATAATTATAATTATTATTTAATGAATAAAGCAGGAAATGATAATAAAAAAGTTAATAATCCATTTTCTTATCAAGCATATTTAAAAAATAATCAAAATGTTAATATGAATCAAAGTAGTTTTCAAAATAATAATAGTATTAATACAAATAATAATAATAATAATAATCCAAATAATATGGATTTACCTTCTGGGAATACTGCTTTTACTTTTGCAAATCAAAATTTAGGGAATAGTAATTTTGGTATGAATAATATTTCTTCTATTCAAAATAATCCATATCAAAGTCAATTCCAAAATCCTTATAATGATATTAATAATAATAATGGTAATAATAACTATCGTTCATATATGAAATAGTAAAAATTAAAATTTTAAATAGTTTAACTATTGAAATTTAAAAACATTATATTTAGATTTCTACAATCAAATATAATTTTTTTATATTTTAAATAAAAAATAAAAAAATTATTAAAAAAAAAACAGAATTAAAAAATAAAAAAGTAAAAAAGTACTAAAAAAATGTCAAAAAGAAAAGATAAAGGGAAATTAAGGCGAAAATTACTAGAATTATCAAGACCAAATGATTTTTTTGAAATAGCAAAAGGTTCTTTATATTTTCAAAAATCAATGAATAAATACAAAAAATCAAATAGACAAAATATAATATATCCAGATATAAATTCATTAATTAGTGATTATAGAACAGAAAAAATAAAAACTTTTACAGATAATGAAGTAATAAAAGATGAATTAGGAGATGATATAAGAAAATTTAAAGCTTTACAAAGTATAACACATCCTTCAAGATTAAGTATAAAAAATGCAGATAATTCAAATAAAAATGTAGTAACTAAAATAAAAGAAAATAGAAAAAGTTTAATTGTAACTTTACAAGCTTTTGAGAGAAAAGGACAATTTTTAATTCCTGAAAATAAAAAACATATTTTAACAAGTGATTTAAATCCAAATAAAATTTTATATCATAAAAAAACTATTTTAGAATTGAAAAAAAGAAGAAAAGAAACTTTGACTGATACTCATACTTCATTTGAAAATTATGATATTGATACTAAAAATTCATTAAATTCTTTAAATATTTTGCCACATCAAATTGATAATATGGCAATAGATTTAATTAATGATAGTGAAAATTTACAAACCAATTATACTAAAAATTTTAAACATTTTTCTAATAAATTTGATGAATGGAAAACAATTCAAGAATTTAAACATCCTGAATTTAAACAAAAATATAATAACTCTAAAGAAATTTAAGATTAATATTATAATTATTTTCATTTTTTATTTTTAATTTAAAAAAAAATTATATTTAAGTTCAATATATATATAATTTTTTTTTGAAAAATTATTTTTTAAAATAATTAATTATTGTATTTTACTTTTTTTATTATTATCAATCCTTAGATTATCAAAATTTAAAATAAAAATTAAATAAATGGAAGATTAATTTACAAATGTTCTTCTTTATTTCTTTAATTTTCTCCTAAATTTATTAATAAATAATAAAAAGATATTATTTTTATTCAATTAAATATACATATATTAAATAAAATTTCGAAAAGAGATATATAAAATAATGATATTTAAAAAATATTATTCTTTCATAATATTATATATATATTATTATATAATAAAGAAAATAATATTTTAAGATAATAATATATAAAGTAGAATTATAAATAATAAATTTACTAATCTTTCAATTTGTTTTTACATTTTAATGATTTTATCAATATATTTATTTTATTTTTATCCAGTTTTTAATAATTACAATTAAAAAAAATTAATACATAATGAATGCTTTAATTTAAATGTTCTCTTCAAAATATTTATTAAAATGAAAAATCAATTATAAAAAAGAATTCTTTTTGATTTTATATTTTTCTACTATGAAGAAGTTCAAATTTTAAATTGATGATTATGTTTAAACTATTTTAATAAACCAACTATTTTTTATCATTAAGAATTCACATTATTAAATGAATAATACAATTAATATAATGAAATAAAAATTGACCCATTTAATGATTTCATAAAGTTCATCTCTTTTTTGAAATATGTTTTTTTAATATAAATAAATTTATTTATCTTTGAAAATTAAGATTATCAAGAAAAATATTATTTAAAATATCACCCACAAATAATATTCATTTATTTTCTATTTATTCATATATTTTTATATAGTTTTTATCTTTAATCCTATTTTATGAAAAGTTTATTAATTCAGTAATTTTAATTTTCTTTTTTTTCTTCTATTTTTCTATCACCATTTAATTTATATTTTAATAATTTAAAAAATTTTTTTATTAATCAATTTATAAAAATAGTTTATTAAAGAGTTAAGAAAGAAATGTTTATTGTTTAAAAAAAAGATTTTAATATCCTAAACAATCCATATAAACATTGTTTTCATCAATACCTGTAATTATATAACGACAAAAAGCAGTAATTAAAACTTCTTCTTCCATAGGATAATAAGAAACATTTTCAATATCTCTACAATAATATCCTTGTCCATTTGTGTTATTATTTTTGATAGTAATTTGTAAAATCTTACCATTACTATTAAGTCTAGCAATTTCAATATTTTTTGTAGTAGAAACGAATTCTCCAATGTAAAATTTTGTTCCAACTGTCCAATTATTTGGAATTTGGAAATATATTCCTTTATAAACTACTGTACCATTTTGAACATAATATGCTTCTCTTAATACTAATAAACTATGAAGACAATAAATAAATGATTCAATTTCTTTTTTTTTATCTTCTTCACAATTCCCTGTTTTTAAGTAATTATTTATAATATCTGAATAACCCTCTGTATATTTTCCAATTACAAATCTAAAATTACTGTCTGGTCTTTTTTCTTTTGGAATATTTTTTGAATTGTAGTTTTTATCATAGAAACTTTTATCTTTTTTGTTTATTATTATATCTTTATAAAGTGGTGTGAATAGAGAATAAGTATACATTTAATTATTTTTTAAAAATTTTTTCTTTTTTTATATTATAAATAAATATAATTCATATTCTTTAAATATAAATAAAAATAAATAATTTTTTTTTCCAAAAAATATAAAAAAAAATTATTCAATAAAATATTAAAATAATTCTTAATCAATTAATAAAAACATATTTATTTGAAAATATTCAATAAAAAAATCTAAAAAATAGTAAAACAACCACCTCCACCACCACCACCTCCATGATAATGATGATAATGATATTCTTTAATAACTTGTGTTTCAGTATTAATAATTTTAGGTTCAGTATAAGTAATAACATTATTTCTATCAGTTTTTTTTTCTTTTCTATAATAAGTAGTTGTAGTAACATTTCCTTCAGTTTTACTTTCTTTTGAATCAACAATTTCTGTAAATGTATTCCAATTATCAATAAGAATTTTTTCTCCAAATTTTACATTTTGGTTTCTATCTGTAAATTTTTTTTGTTTATATAATTTATGAATTTCTTTTGTTATTGACCCATTATTTTCTGTTTCAATTTCTTCTGGTAAATATATCATTTCTTCTTTTTCTATATAATGCTCAATTGGATTATTTTTATCAATAGTTATTGTTTCTTCATTATTTCTATTTTTATGGATTAATTTTTTATATGTAAAATATTCAATTGTTTTATTTTCTCCTTCTTCAATTTCTTTTATTTCATTTTCTCTTTCTTCAATATCAATTTCATTCCAAGAATCAATTATTTCTTTTATTTCATTTTGAGTATCATCAAAATCAATAAAAGTTCTTATTTTTTCAGTATAATATTCAATTGTTGTTATATTTCCAGTTGTTGTTGAATTTTTTATTTTATTTTCTTCAATTCTTTCTTCTATTTTTTTAAACATTTGTTCTTTATTTCTGAAAAATTGAATTATATTTGAAATTTCATTATCAGTTTCTACATTTGGTTCAAATAATTCACAAAAATGTATTTGAATATTTTGGGGTATAATAAAATTCAAATGTTGTTCTTTAGATTCATTCATAATTAAATTCAATTCTTGATTATAATATTTAATTAAAGATTGTTTTCTTTTTTTTTTTTTGTTCTTCATTTGTTGAAAAAAAATGACTTAAAACAAAAACAACATGGTCCCAAAAATTATTTAAAGGAAACAGATTATAAAAAACTTTTAAAGACTCTTTTATACTTCCAGTTAATCTTGTATCGGTAAATTTTAACATAATTATAATACCTTTAATTCTTTGATTTTGTTTTATATAATCTTTCATTAATTCAATATTTTTAATATCTTTTTCCTTACCGTTTGTATCATTTAATCCTGGAGTATCAATTATAAAAATATCATTATATTCATTATCTCCATAAAATCCTTTTACATTATCAGTTTCAGAATTTAAATTTTCACCAATTTTACATTTTGGAGTTGAACATAATTTATTACAAAAACTACTTTTTCCTACTCCAGTTTCACCTAATACTATTATACTTGATATTTCAGACATAATTATATTTTTTTTCTATCTTGATTTTTTATATTTATTGAAAAATCATAAAAATAGTTAAGGGTTTTTTTTTGAATTTTTATTGTATTTTAGTCTTTTTTTTGAATAAAATTTTATTTTATTGTTTAGATTTTGGGAAATAGAATATTTAAAAGAATTATTAATGATTTATATTATTTTCATGCAAAAAAAAAGTATCTTGGAATGTGAAAAATTTATAATTAATATAGAAATCAAATAAAAAAGTAAAAATCATTAATAGTTATCAAAAAAATTGTTAGAATCTATATAAATATTATTTGATTCAATAT
>JAEEGL010854982.1_pt1 | contig 12865 bp, 4 predicted proteins | sample 9134231 | NCBI WGS metagenome assembly JAEEGL01 (sample SAMN16246548, study PRJNA631951) | gut metagenome | biome: gut microbiome; feature: rumen; material: fiber-attached | host: Bos | place: Iran: Karaj | collected 2018-10
AAACAAGAATTTTGTCATCATTTAAATCATATTCTAAATTTAATAGATAATTATATTACTGATAATGATATTGATTTAAATAATGAAAAAGAATCAAAATATATTACTTTTATTATTCATTTAAACAGAGATATTTCAAAAAATAAAAATAAAGAAAATGATAATATGATTATTTCTCATTTGTCTCCTTATAATCAAATATTTATTGATAATTTAAAAGGAGAAAATATTAAAATTACTCGATTTTATAATTTAGATAATAAAATGTTATTTAACACTTTAGAAAAAATAGAAGAATCACAATCAATAAAATTCTTTAATAAAGATTTAGAATTTCAAAATATTATTTATCAAGGTTTCATGAGATTTTCATATAATTTTTTGAATAAAGCTCCTAAAATTTTAATATTAAAAGATGAAATTAAAATTGAAGAATTAACAACTAAAAATTATCAACAATCAGCAACAATTAGTTTTATAAATGAAAGAAAAGAATTTTTGACAATAATTCAAGAAAAAATAGTAGAAGTAATTTGTAATAAGGAAATGAAAAATATTATTTTAGAAATATTAAAAGAATCAAAATCTAATCAAAAAGGAATTGATTTTATTTCTGATATAAAAGAATATATGAGAGACTTATTATTAAACTATTTTATTAAATTTATATATAAATCTGAAAATGATGGAACTTTACCTTCAATATTATTTAATTCAAATAAATCAGAAAGAGTGAAAGAATATTATGAAAATTATATTAAAAGTTTAGTTTTTGAAAAAGAAGATCCTTCAATGGATATTAAAGGAAATACCATAAATGTTATTTTTGGATTAGATATTCCTTTAATTTATCCTAATTTATTCAATATGAAAATTTACGCTTCAACTCTAAGTAAAAAATTTAAAAATATTGAATACACACAAAGATGGAAAAAAATTCTTAATGAAGATACTGAACAAAGAAATTTTACTATTTTAGAAATGCAAAAACAATTTGTTGAAAAAAATATATTTGAAAATTTAAAACACGGAAAAGAAATTGATAAAGAAGATATGGATATTTTTTATAATAATTTAATAACAATATTTATTTTTGATAATATGAAAGACTCTAAAAATTATAATGAAATACTTAAATTTATATTAGAATCAAAATTTGATAATAAAGAATTAGAAAGTTATAATAATACAGGAGAAGTAATATTATGGATTGAAACTTATAAATATTTTATTATTGATATATTAAAAATTATAAATGAATTATTCCCAGAAAACATTGAAGAATTTAAAAATAAAGTTTTAGAAATGATAAACTTAAGAAAGCAAAATAATAAAGGAGATGAAAAGATTTTTGCTAATATGATTAAATTAGATGAACCCTTTTATTCAATAATTGAATTTTTCACTTCTTATGTTTTTCATAAAAATGAATTATTTGAAGAAAAAATAGACTTTTTAGAATATTCATGTGATTTATTTATTCAATATATTGAAGAACTTTTTATTCCAAATAGATTAATTTTCTTATTAAAAAACTGTATTGATATTTATAAAATATTTGAAGAAAATAAAACTCAATTTAACAAATATATTAATGAAATAAATGATGAAATAAATAATTTAAGAAATAATGATATTGAAAAAATGAAAATTAATTGGAAAAATGAATTAGAAATTTTAATTGATCATCATAATAAAATAGATTTTATAATTTCATTGTATATTTCAAAATATAGACAAATAACAAATATTGAATATAGAAAATATTTAATTCAAATGATAATTGAAAATAATATTTTATTACCAAATTCTCAAAGATTTTTTTCAAGAGTATTTTTAAATAGATCAGCAGAAATTAATAAAAATATAATTAATGAAAATGAAAAATCATTTATTATATTTTATGAAACAATAGAAGATGAAGAAATTTTGAATTTATTAAATGATGCGGTTTTATATAAAAATGAAGAAACTATAAAAACAGAAAAAGAAAATAATAAATTTGTGATTTCTAATGAAAAAAGAAAAGTTTTAATTCAAATTCTTTTATATGTATTCCAATCAAAAATTAATATATCTGAAGATGAATTAAATGAATATTCTGGAATAATAAAAAATATTTGTCTAAGCATTTATGATAATAATTTAGAAAAAATTAAAAAAAATAACTTAGATTTTATAATATATCCGAATTTAACAAGAATTTATTCTTCTGCCTTTTTACAAATATTTATAAATAAATTATATAATAAAATATTAAATGGAGTAAAAGATACACAAACTTTAATTGATTTATTTTTACAATCTTACCATGAATTCGGAAATGTTTGGAAATATGTTCAAATTTTAATGTTAAAAATTTTATATTATCATTCAGGTAAAGATATAAATAAATTAAATCAAACATTAAAAACTGAAAAAAATGCTTTAATAATTGATTTAAATAAATTTTTAGAAAATAAAAAAATTGAAGAGATTTTAAATACATATGACGTAGATAAAGAAGAAGAAAATTATTATCCAATAATTTTCCTTCCTAATTTAGTTAATATTTCAGAAATTAAAAATAAATTTATACTCCCTGAAAAAAAAGAAGAAGAAAAAGCAGAAATTGACACTTCAAAACAAATAATAAATAAATATTCTATTAATTATCCAATTTTATCAGTTTTTATGCGATATTATGATGATTTAATAAAAGAAAAAAGTTTCCATTATCAACTTAAAAATATATTAATATTAAATGACTTTGAAAATTCATTATTAAAGTATTTTAATGTAACAGAACGTTTAGATAGAAATCAGGCACATTCAATTTCATTAGAACAAGAAATAGATAATTTAAATAGTAAAATATATATTCAAGATATTTATAATTCATTTAAAAAAATATGGAATGACCAATTTTCTAAATTTGAATATGAGATAAATGGAGAAATAATAAAATTAAAAAAAATAGATTCTAAAACAGTTATTGAAGATATTTTAATGGATAATAAAAAAAATCAAAAAGGAAGACAAATAACAGAAATATATAAAAAATTAATTAAATTTCAAAATGATTTAATTGATGAATTTATAAAAAGTCTTAATGAACATATGAAAATGTTACAATCAGAAAATAATAATTTTGAAAATAAATTGAAAATTAAAGAAATAAATTATTTGTTAAATGAATTAAGTCCTGAACATTCGATTAATATTCAAAATGTTACTGAAAGAGAAATAATTAATTTAGAAAAAATAAATACAGAAACATTTAAAAATTTTAAAAGTTTAGTTTATGGTTTTTCAAAAAGAAAATGTTTTAATACTAATTTAACATTAAATTTCAATGAATATGATGAATATGAAATAAATTATGAATTATTAGAAAAATATTTAAGAAAAAATTTATTATATGGAAAAAGACGTTTTAATAATAATTTAAAATTTATAAATTATAAATCAGAATATTCAGAAGAAAACTTTTCTTCAAATTTGAATGAATTAATATCAAAATTTGGTTATGAAAAATTATCAAATGAGATTAAAGAAAAAATAGAAAAGTATGATAATTTACAATCAATTTTAGTATCATTAGATCAATTAATATTTTATCTTAATCATAATACTTTTAATGAAAATTCAACAGTTTCTGAAATTTCAAATTCAGTTAAAAAAATTGCAAATTTAACAATAGATTTTAATAAATTAATAGAAGATAATAATTTTAAAATTAAAGAATTACCTGGATTATATGATTATTTAGAAGAAAAAATTTTCCCTGAAACAAAAGAATCTGCTAAAAATCAAGAATCTATGGAAGAATTATATAAAGGAGAAATTTCTCGTATAATAAAGGATAAAATGGATAGAATTTTAGAAGATAATGAATTTATTCATAAAGAAACTTTATTAAGAGCAATAAGGAAATTTACAATTAAATATTTATTAAGTGAAGATTGTTCTATAACATCAGAAAAATTATTTGATTGTCTTCAAATAGATCAAGGTTTATGGATATATCAAAAAGAAGATAATAATAATGCTATAAATCAAAGGGATAGAGATTTTACAAAAATTAAAAATTTATTTGTTAATCAATCTGATATTTTAGTTAAACATACTATTCTTTTTTATGAGAAATTAAATAATGAAGATAAATATAAGAAACCGGAAGACAAAGGAAATAATATTAATGATAAAAATGATGAATGATGTTCATATAAAATTTAAATATTTAATTTAAAATTTATTATTATGATATATTTATTCTTTTTTAATAATGTTTTTTTATATTTATCATATAAATTAGTATGTTTCTCAAATTGTATTTAACACATTAAAATTTATCATATTCAAATTCATTTAAATTAAAGTTATTATTTTTTCTTCTATTCTTTCGATGAAAAACAAAAACAGAATAAATTAAAACTAAAATTAGAAACATAACAAAAAACATAGAATAGAATTTATTATTAGTTATATTTTCTTTTTTAGGATAATTTTTTTTATCATCTTTCTTTTCTTTATCTTTAATTTTATCATCTTTATCATCATCATCTTTATAATCAATTTTAAAATCATAAAAACCCATAGTGTTTTTATCTTTATCAAAAATAAAATCATATTTTTTGAGTAAAGGCAATCCAACATAAATATTACCTTGAGGTAATATTGAATCAAATAAAATTAATAAATATTTTTTCCCATTATATACTTTAATTAAATCATTATAATCTAAAGTAAAAGTAACATTATTGGTGGCTCTTTTAAAATTTAAAGAAGCAAATTCAAGATCCACATCCTCATCACAATAAAAATAATAATAATTATTAAAATGATTTTCATAGCATTTTTTATAGATTATTAACCAAGAAAAAAATCTTGACTTTATTTCATTTTTAAGATTATAATTCATAATAATAACCCCAATATCTGGTCTAATATAAACAGTTTTTAAATTTGTTAAAAAATTATTAAAATATATTGTAAAATAACTCCAACCCCAAAAAAATTGATGACCAGTAGAATGAATAAATAATGCAGAATGATATAAATTATCTGAATATTTTTCATATATGTTTTTACCAAATACTACTCTTCCATCATTATCATTTTTATTAAATATTAATGTAAATATATAATTTTCTGCTAGTTTATTTTGTTTCAATAAATATAATAAACTTCCTTCTTTAAAGTCGTTTTTTATATCTTCATTTCCTAATCCTAATGAACCTGAACAATTTAAATTTGTTTTTTTATTATTATTTGTCACCAAAATAAAGTTTAAAGTAATTTCTTTTGTTTCATCATTTAATTTCATAATATCTGAAGTATTATAACCTTTCTCAAAGGAACTTGCTCCAAAAACGATTGATTCATTACTATATTCTTTATATGATGATGATTTATTTTTATAATACTTTTCTTTTGAATTTATTTGAGGTAAATCTGGATTTAAAACATATGAAAAATAAGAATTGAAATCTAAACAAAAACTTAAATTTTGATAAGGATTTCCTATTTTAATATTTGTAGTCATATCATTATATAATATTTTATTCATAAATTGATTAGGTAATAAGTTATCTTCTATATTAGATAATGAACTTTTAAAAGGAATAATTAAGTATTCATAAGATAAATTGATTAAATATAACAATAATATTTTCGATTTCATTTTGTTTTTAGTTTTATTATATAATACTTATTTTATATATTTGACTAAATAATTTAATAAATTTTTAAATAATTATAACTCAAAATAATTTAATTTTTTTTTATTTATTAAATTAAACTTTTTAAATTTCCCTCATTTCTTCATACTCACATTTTTCTTGATTTTTCCCTTTCTTTCTCTTTAAATTTATATAAAAGTAAACACCAAAGTAAATAAATATAAAAGCCAGAATTAAAGGATAAATTTTTTTCAAATTATTTTTTTTAATATCATCCTCAGAATCAATTTTAAAATTATAAAATCCCATTATTTTTGTATCTTGTTGAAACATAAAATCATATTTTTTAAGTAGAGGCAGTCCAATAAATAAACTAGTAGTAGAAACTAATTTATCAAATAATATTAACAAATACCTTTTCCCATTATAAAGTTGAGTTAAATCATTATACTCTAAAGTAAAGGTGATATTTCCATTTGATCTTTTAAAATCAAAATGAATAAATTCTAAGCTGACATCTTCATTACAATAAAAGAAATAATATTTATTATCAAAACATTCTTCAAAACATTTTCCTTCTCTAATTTTTTGTTCAAAAAAGTTGTCAAATAATTTTCTTCTATAATTATAAGCCATAATAGCAACTCCAATTTCAGGTTTAATATATACTGAAGCAATATCAAGATATTTACCATTATAATAAACATTAAAATAATTCCATGACCAAATTGCATTAAATACACTTTGAATTTTAGCATGAGCAAAACGAAATGAATCATTTGGATATTTTTCATATATATTTTTACCAATTATTATATTTCCGTTATTGTTTTTTTTATTAAATTTTAATATTAATATATACCTATCAATTATGTTATTTCTCTTTAATAAATGTAATATATTGTTCTTTTGAAATTTAGGAGTTCCATTATCTAAAATTCCTAATCCTATTGAACCTGAAAAATTTATATTTGTTTGAAAATTTGGATCAGTCACTAATACAAAATGTAAAGGAAATTTCTTTGATTCTTCTGTTAATTGAATTATATCCGAAGAATTATATCCTCTTTCAAAAGAACATTTTTGGAAAAAAATTGTTTCATTTTCTTTATTATATTGTATATATGATGATGATTTATTTTTATCATATTTATCTTTATTAATTATATTTGATTTGGTTAAATTTAAGTCTAAAATATATGAGTGATAAGAATGAAAGTCTATAAAAAAATTTAAATTTTGATTAGGAGTTCCTATTTTAATGTTTGTGGTCATAAAATGATTAAACAATTTTTTCGCAAATTGAGTTGGGGATAAATTATCTTCTATATTTGAAAGAGAACTATTAAATGGAATTACTATATATTCATATGATATTTCAATTAATAATAAGAATAGGATATTTAATTTCATTTTTTTTATTTTTATTAGTTAAATATTAATGTAAATATATAATTTTCAGTTAATTTATTATATTCATTAAATATGTTAAAATATTTTTTGTTAATTTTGTTGATTCATTGTTATTTTTTTTATCTCTATAATAAAATTTCAAGAAAAAACATTTAAATTTAATACATCTAAATTTTATAGCTTAACTTTAAATCATTTATTTAATTGGAAAATATTTTTATATTCTTTTAAAAATAGTTATAAAGAAAAAGTTTATCTTTTATATATAGTTTATTAGTCTACAATATATTGTAAACTTAAAAAATTTAATAGTTATTAATTATTTAATTTAATATTTTCAATGAATTTTCCCAAAAAAAGATTATTCAATCATTAAAACAAAATTAAAAATTAATAAATCTATTTATCCAAAAAACAAATAAAAATTTATAATTGCTTTTATTCTTTTTATTATAAAAGACTAAAAATATTAAAAAAATAAATAATATATTAAATAATATGGGAAATGAAGCAAATTCAAAATCAAAAGACTTTAATTTTCTCCCGGATTACATAACATTTGAAACATTGCATGAATATGTGGGAATAGAAGATTTAAATTTATTTAAAAATTATCTTCATAATATTTTTATGGACATATCAATATATGATGAAAAACACAATAAAAAATTAATAAATAAAATAAGTTTTTATGATTATATGAAATTACCTATATTTATTGCAGAAAAACTTTTTAATTCCTTTGATCGAGATAATGATAATAATTTAGAAGAAAATGACTTTATAAATAATTTACTTAAATTATATTGTGGTACTTTTTATCAAACTACAGAAATAATATTTAATTTATTAGATTATGATAAAGATGGTCAAATTCAAAAAGATGATGTTACTATAATGTTAAGTTTTTTACCTTTATCAAATAATGAAGATGATAATAATGAAATATATGAAGAAAAACAAAGAAATTCTAGAAAAGAAATTAATGAAATTATTCATAAAACTTTTTCTAAATATAATGGAATATTAAAATTTAATCAATTTGTTGATGTTGTTAAAAATAAAAAAAGTGATGTTTATTTAGAATTAATTTGTTATTTTTATCAAATGAAACCTTTTACAAAAGAAAATATTATTTTAGTTAAGGATAATAATAATGAAGATGAATATAAAAATTTAAAATATAATAATAATAATAATTTTAATAATGAGAATCACAAAGAAGAAAATCAGATTAAAATTAAAGTATCAAAAAAAAAAAGTGGATTAAGTCCTGCAGAAACTTTTTTAAAGCATAATTCTTTTGAAAGAAATAATAATAATAATAAAAAAAATTATAATTATAATATTCAAAATGCAAATGTACACAATGCAGTTGATGTGGTTAGATTATGTAATGAAAATATAATTTCAGAATCTTTTGAGAAGAAAGATAAATCTAATGTAAATTACAAAGATTGTATGTCTCATAAAAGAGAAAATTATTCTTCTCCTTCAAAATATTTATTAGAAGAACAAAAAATAAGACCAATGACTTCTCATTTTACAATAAAAGAATTTTTAAATCCTATTAATGAAGAAAAAGAAAATGATTATTCAGATAATAAAGTCAATAATAATAACAATAATAATAATAATAATAATGGAAATGAGAATAATAATAATAATAATAATAATCAAAAGACAAATAAAAATTTCACTCCAAACAAATATAAAAGTATTAATAAAAACTTATATAAAATATGTTTATATAAACAATTTTCAATTGATACTACATTAAAAGAAGAAGAAGAAGAAAAAAAAAAAAATAATAAAAGTTACGATAGTAACAATAATAATAATATTTATAATTTATCATATGAAAAAACAGAAAATAAAACAAAAATAAAATATGAAAACTGGATATATAAAATATTAGAAAACAATAAAATCCGTAAATTTTATTTAGTAATATCAAACAAAGATATATATTATTATGATGACGAAACAAAAAATAAATTTATAGGAATGCATCATTTAAGTGGTTGTTTAATAAAAGAGCCTTCAGAAAAAGAATATATTGAAATAGAAAAAACAAAATTTTACTCTTTTTCAATAACATTTAATAACAAATCAAAAACTCGAATATATTATTCTCCCAATTTAGAAATAGCTCAAAAATTTAATGAAACGTTTAAGAAAGTAATAGGATACATAAAATTTAATGATTATTATGAAATTCAAGAAATGATAGGAAAAGGTAAATTTGGTGTAGTGAATTTAGGAATCCATAAAAAAACAGGTAAAAAGGTGGCAATAAAAATAATAAATAAGTCTTCCTTAAAAAAAGAAGAAGATAAAGAATTAGTAAAGAGTGAAATAGACATAATGAAATTATGTCATCATCCAAACATAGTTAAATTATTAGATCATTTTGAAAACAGTGAATTTATATATATAGTAATGGAATATTTATCTGGAGGAACATTAAATCAATATATTAAAAAACATTATTTTAATTTTACAGAAAGTCAAACTGCAAACATAATAAAACAAATAGCAAATGGGATTAAATATTTACATAATTATGGTATTGTTCATAGAGATTTAAAAACAGATAATATAATGTTGACAAAAAATAATGATAATGGAATAATTAAAATTATGGATTTTGGCTTAAGTAAAATAGTAGGTCCAAAAGAAGGTTTAATTGAAGGTTATGGTACATTAAGTTATGTTGCTCCTGAAGTTTTAATGAGAGAACCTTATAATAAAGAAATTGATATTTGGAGTTTAGGAATTATATTATATTTTATGTTATGTGGGCATTTCCCTTTTCAAGGAAATAAAGAAGCAATTATTGCCAATAATATAGTTTATCAACCTGTAAGTTTTGATGATGAAGAATGGGAAAATAGAAGTAAAAAAGTTATTGATTTAATTGAAAGAAGTTTAGAAAAAAAACCTAGTAAAAGAATAAGTATTGATGAATTTTTGAAACATCCTTGGTTTAAGAAAAATTTTAAACAAAAATTATCACTTTAGATTTTTTTTTCTTTGATTTTTTTTATTTTTATATTTAATGGTGTTCTAGGAATACCTGCTATATATATACTTTGGGAAATTAGTTTTTTAATGTTTGAATTTTTATAAGTTTTTGAGGTGTGAGGTTAAAATTTTAAAATGATATTTTATTAAAGGAGTTTAAATTTATTAAATAATAATATTTAAAATTACTTGCTATATTAATAAAGATATACAATTAAATAAAAAACAAAATGTTGTATTTAACCTAATAATTAAAACAATCAAAAAATAAAAACATGTAAAATAAAAAAAAATTTGGAATTGTAATATAAAAAAAGAATATAAGAATATTGAATTTAATATTATTAATGGTTCTATTATAAGATTATTTATTTTTAATTAACTTTGATATATTTGAATTATAAAAAAATATGAATAATGTTTTTATTTAATTTATTTTTTTTAAAAGAAAAAGAAAAATAAAAGAAATAGAAAATGAGAATATTGAATATTAAAAATAAAAATTTAAATTTTATTTCTAAAAAATACCAATTAGTAAATAAAACAACAATATTTAAGAATTAAACATAAAGGAATAAATAAAGGAGATATACTAAATTTTTTAATTAAATTATTGAAATATTAATATTGAAGATGTTAAAAAAATGGATATAATAATCATGATATATCTTTCTTAAATGATGTTGATGAAGAAAAAATTTTATTTTAATGCTCATATATTTAATTTAAATTATTTAATAATTTTTTTTCATAAAGGTTTCTTTAAATTTGGTAATATTATTATAATTAAATTTAAATAATTTTTTTAAATGGGAAATAATTTTACTAAAGAATGTTTAGTCAAATGTAATTGTGAAAATGAGACAAAAGAAAAAAAATTAGAAATAAATCCTTTGATTATTCCCAATCAAAATGAAAAATTATCGAATTATAATAATAATTCTACATATTTCACTTCAAATGAATTAGCAATAACAAAAAATAAAAATATATATTTATCTCCAAAAAAGAATATTCAAAAGAAGAATAATTCATCTCAAAATTCAAAAATAAGTGATTCAAGTTTAAATGAAAAAAAAGATAAAGTAATTTTATTTTTATCAAATAGATTAGGAAAAAGTTTTATGAATTTATTAAAAGAAATAAATTTTTCACTTAAAATTATAAAAAAAATAAATAAAATTAATACTACAAATTCTTTAAGTTCAGATTTTCAAAGTGATCAATCTGATTTTTTTAGTAATAGTTTAATTAGTATTTCTGCTTCTTCAAATAATAATAATATTAATAAAGGAAAGACTTGGAAAAAAAATGACTTAATCTATGAAAATTTATCTAAATTTAAAAATATCTTTTTTCTTCCTATTATTTCTTTAAATGGTCAAATTAAAAATTTCTTTGAAGTTTGTAAAAATGATTTTAAAGATAATATTGTTTTTATTAATTTTTCCATGTATTTAAATTATTTTGATTCATTTTTTAATTATTTAGTAAATTTATTTTCAAATCTGAATTTTGATAATTATTATAATGATACCTTTATTACTTTAATTAATAATATTGAAATTATTGAAAAAATTGGAGTTATTTTTTATCCAAGCGAAAATTACTGTTCTTTAAGTTTTATAAATATTAATAATGAAATATATGAAAAATTTATTTGTAAAAAATATTTATTAGGTAATAATAGTGAAAATAAAAATAAAAATTTCATTAAAGATTCTTTAATCATTTATTTTTATTCTAAATTTTCATATAATAATATTAAATATGAAATTACTTATAAAAATTTTAATTTGAATACAAAAGAAATTATAGATTATTTACTTTCTTTTATCTCTAATATTAATTTAAAAGAAGAAAAAAAATATAATAAAATTATTGAAAATTTAAAAGAAGCTTATGAATTATATATGAAAAATATTCAATTAATTCAATTAATATCAATAAATTTTAAAGAAGATAATTCAAAAAATTTAGAAATTAATGAAATAAAAATAAAAATGAAAACTAATCAAGAATTAATAATTAAAAGACATAATTCATACTCTATGAAAAATTTTAATAAATTAAATTTAAATAATAATAATTTAAATAATCGTTCTTTTTCTAATAGCAATAATTCAACGAATAATACAATTATAAAAATCAATTCAAATTTCACTAAAGTTAAATATATTATAATTATTGTATCTTCAAAAAAAATAAATGTTTCTTATGAATATAGTTTTCTTTAAGTAAAAAAATTATAATCTTTTTTTATAAATAAAAAATTAACAAACATTTCTTTATTTTTTGATTGATTTAATATAACAATTTCTAAATTAAATTTTTATCTTTTTTTCTTTTCTCATATTTTTTTCATCTCATTTTATAAACTATTTATAGAAAAATAAAAATTATTTTTAAATAAATGTTAAATAATATCATTAGAAATATTATTTAAAAAAAAAATTAAATTGGATTTTTTGAAAAAAGAAAATAAAGAAAGAGGAAATGATGTTGCTGTTAAAGTATTTCATAAATAAAATTAAAAGGGATATATATATTCAAAGAGATAAAAAAAGTTTTGATTTATAAGAAATATTTTATATAATAATGATTTATGTTCTTATAATTTTGGTGATTATGATAAACAAGAGAAAAATAATATGAAATAAAAAGAAGTTTCAATTAATAATATATATATAAAATAATATTAATTGATAATAATATTCTTAGAGATTTAAAAACGTTTAAAAATATTATAATATCTTTAGATA
>JAEEGL011054041.1_pt1 | contig 12865 bp, 13 predicted proteins | sample 9134231 | NCBI WGS metagenome assembly JAEEGL01 (sample SAMN16246548, study PRJNA631951) | gut metagenome | biome: gut microbiome; feature: rumen; material: fiber-attached | host: Bos | place: Iran: Karaj | collected 2018-10
ATGAATCGCAGATACATCTCGGTCACATCCAGATCGCAGGTATTACTCGATGCAATGTCCACCAGTATACAATCTTTATGGCGCTGATCCATGTATTCGATCAGTTCATCACTGTAATTGATCGTCATCAGTTTTCAAAAGGCTGGAGATCCTCCACTTCGAGAGTGGACAGGATTCCCTTATCCGTATTTACATTCTCCAGATTGACCACGCGGCATGCGTGATTGGATATGGCATGTTCCATAAAATTACGGACATCTCTGGCATTCGCAAAATTATCGGGCTTATTGGCCACGCGCTCCTCGATCATCTTGCGGGCCTTCTTCTCGGCCGCCTTGGAAAGCACGTATTCCTGCTTCTCCAGATTCTTATGCAGGATATCCATCAGTTCATCGGCCGTATAATCCTCAAAGAAGATGAAGTTGGAGAATCTGGACTTAAGTCCGGGGTTGGAATTGAGGAACTGCTCCATCAGATCCGTATACCCGGCAACTATGACGATGAGCTCATCCCGGTGATCCTCCATGGATTTAAGCAATGTATCCACGGCTTCCTGACCGAAATCTCCCTCGCCTTTTCCGACCGTCAGAGTATATGCCTCATCTATAAACAGGATCCCTCCGAGCGCTTCGTCCACGACCTCCTGTACACGTGTGGCTGTCTGACCGATGAAGCCTTTGACAAGTCCTCCTCTGTCGACCTCCACAAGCTGTCCCTTGGATAGAACTCCGAGGTATTTGTAGATCTCTGCCAGCATTCTGGCCACAGTGGTCTTACCGGTACCGGGATTTCCCGAAAATACCATATGTTTGGAGACATCGGAGCATTTAAGCCCCTGCTCCTGCCTCATTTTCTGTACCCGCATGAGGTTCACCAGAGAGTTGACCTGATGCTTCACGCCGCTTAAGCCCGTCAGACCGTTAAATTCCGACAGAAGCTCTTCGAGTCTGGCAGCTTTTTCCTCCTTGGATTCGGCGGTTTCCTCCATGGCCGGTTCTATGGGCCTGTATATCTTCTGATCACCGGCATACCATATACCATAGCTTTTGATGAACTTCTCCATCCGCTCTATGTATTCGGTATAGCAGGATACTTCAAGTTCATCGGCTTCTTCTTTATGTACAGCCAGTATCGTCTGTCCGAACAGTTTGAATGTATCATAGAAGACCATCGCCTTCTGTCCCCGGTACGGATCCGGACTGATCTTGTGCGCCGCATCGGCAAGTACGGGATATTTGAGTACCGAAGGGATCTTCTCACCGAACCTCCCGGCAACCACTTCCTTGCGCTTCATCTGGGCCAGTTCTTCTATGGTACTCTCTATGCCGAGAGTTTCCTGGATGACGCTTACCTCTCTCTCATCCATATCTCCGTCGGCATCTGCGAGATATACCGCAAATTTCAGCAGTTCGAAATGCAGCATCTCTTTGAGCGTCATCTTCTCCGAGGCAACATTACCTACATTGGCCGCCTGCAAAAGCGCCGAAATCTCGTCTGCCGTAGTTATATATTCCTGAAGACCTAACTGTTTCATGTCCTGCTTAGAAGCTTCCCTTCGTAAATGTATCCTTACAGAGTCTTAACGAACTCTCTTATCCTGCCCATAGCCTTTTTCAGGCTCTCGATCGAGTATGCATATGATATTCGCAGGAAGCCTTCTCCGCATTCTCCGAACGCGGTTCCGGGAACAACTGCGAGTTTCTGTTCCTTCAGAAGCCTGGTGGCAAACTCGTCCGATGTCATGCCGAACCTCTGAATGGAAGGAAATACATAGAAAGCACCGAACGGTTCAAAACAATCCATGCCGATGTCTCTGAACTCATGTATAAGATACCTGCGCCTCTGATCATATGCACGCCGCATTTCTTCCACGTCATCATCACCGTTCTTAAGGGCTTCCACGGCGGCATACTGGCTGGTGGTCGGGGCGCACATTATAGCGAACTGATGGATCTTGGTCATCTGCTCGATGATATCGGCGGGCCCGCACACATATCCGAGTCTCCAGCCGGTCATGGCATATGCCTTGGAGAATCCGTTGATCAGCAGTGTTCTCTCCTGCATCCCGGGGATCTGGGCAATGGATACATGTTTGCCCTTATACGTAAGCTCGGCATATATCTCATCCGACATGACCATCAGATCATGCTCTATGATCACGCGTGAGACGGCTTCCAAATCTTCCCTCTCCATGATCGCGCCGGTCGGATTATTCGGGAAAGGCAGTATCACCAGTTTTGTTCTGGGAGTAATGGCCTCTTCGAGTTCCTCGGCGGTCAGACGGAATTCATTTTCCGCCTTCAGATTAACAATAACCGGCTTTGCACCGGTGAGTATGGCGCAGGGCTCATACGATACATAACAGGGCTGCGGGATGATGACCTCATCTCCGGGATTGATAAGAGCACGCAGTCCTATATCAATGGCTTCGGAACCACCGACAGTGATCAGCGTCTGTTTCCGGGGATCATAGTGCAGGTCAAATCTGCGCTCCAGGTAATTGCATATCTCTGTTCTTAAGTCCATGAGTCCGGAGTTGGAAGTATAGAAAGTCCTGCCCTTCTCCAGTGAATAGATACCCTCATCGCGAATATGCCACGGGGTATCGAAATCGGGCTCACCCACTCCGAGAGATATGACCTCGGGATCGTTCATCTCTGCTACTATGTCAAAGAATTTGCGGATCCCCGAAGGTTTGATGTTTACGATAGTGTCGGACAGCTGGTTTCTCAAGGTGACACCTTCTCTCTGCCGTCCTCAGTCCTGGTATTCATGATAGTGCCGTGATCCTTATATCTCTTCAATATGAAATGCGTAGCCGTAGAGATCACCGTATCCAGAGTAGACAGCTTTTCCGATACGAACTGGGATACTTCCTTCAGGGACTTGCCCTCAAGTGAAACCAGCAGATCATAACCTCCGGATATCAGGTATACGCTGGTAACCTCGGGGTAGTTGTAGATTCTCTCGGCAATACGGTCAAATCCTTCCTCTCTCTGAGGTGTGACCCTGACCTCTATAAGAGCCGATACCTTGTCGATCGAAGTTTTATCCCAGTCGATCATCGTGTGGTATCCGCATATGATACCTTCACTCTCCATGGATTCCAGGGCATTGGCCACACTGACCTCATCCGTTCCGAGGCGTATCGCCAGCTCATTTAAGTCTATACGGCTGTTCTTTTCGATCGTTGTCAATATTGCTTCACGTATGTTATCCATTCTGTAACCCCCTGTTACCGCTTGCACTGTTTTCGGGTTTATTGAGATATCGTTCATTCTCTCCGTTTATGATTACACGCTTGCGGTCACTCGTCAAGTTCCCAATCTCCGTTGCGAGTATGCCATGCCGGTCCAGTTCACCGGTCAGTTCTCCGGCTTTATCCGTTACCAGGAGCACGCAATCGCTGCTGTCCAGCATATAGGGATTGATATCAAGCAGATTGCACACTTCGATCGTCTCCTGAAGTACCGGTATATCCTCATGCCGGACGTACAGACCGCAGTCCAGGGTTTCTCCGAGTTCCCACAATGCCGCATATACCCCGCCTTTTCCCATGGGAAGGAAGACTGCGGAATCCGGACTGTGTATCTCCATTCTGCCGGTAATATCCCTTATGATCCCCAGTTCCTCTTCATTAATGACCGGCACGTTCAGTATCCTGTCCATATATGAAGGACTGAAGCGTTCGGTAAGTACCTTCCGGCCCACTGAAGCTTCCCTGACTGTCCCGAGGGCGCCCGCATATCCGGCCATAATGATATGCGTTCCATATAAAAAGGTACAGTCTTTCGTCCTGACTGTACCTCTGTCATTTTTTGGGCGTGTTGCTTCGGTTTTCATATTGTCCTGATATTTACTGGCCCTCGCCCTCTGCGGGAGCGGGATTCAGCATGGCGGCGGCCTGTGCGGCTGCAGCGGCTGCGGTATCTGCGCTTCCGGATGCCGCGGCTTCCATGAGCATATTATAGATATCGGCATTATCGGTGGCTATGCCTATAGTGATGCTTCGCGGTGACATGTTGTATTTACTGGAGTTCACTTCATCACGGCTCACCAGCTCACCGTTCTCGTAAGTATTCCTCCACAGTCTCGCCTTGTAACCTATATGCGCGGACTGGATGCCCGAACTGTAACCGGCTCCCTCTGCGGAAGTGGTATACACGGCATCACTTTCAGGTACCGTAGTCTCAAGTACTTCGCTCTCATATGTTACCTTATGGGATGAAGGTCTGGATTCGACTCCGTATATCGTAAACGTGATCTGCTTCTCGGCATTCGTGTGTCCGTCTATGTAGATAGGGTAGTCCGTATTGTTGATAAATCTGAAGTTCTTGCCCGATGATTCTGCAATGGCTGCATCCATACTGGGCTTAACATATCCGATGATCATCGAGTGACAGTGTCTCTCGGAGACCTCGAGTTCCGACAGGAGTACCGCGTTATACAGGGTTGTGGAAACCTGACATATTCCGCCTCCCAGGCTGTCCACTACCTGACCGTTTAAGTATGAACCGGCCATGAAGTATCCGTTCGCCTCGGAAAAGGGAGTTATCGTATCAAGTGTAGAGAACTCTTCTCCGGGATATAACGTGGTTCCGTTGATCAGCCCGCATGCATTGGCTATATTGGCCGACCTGGAAGATCCCGAAGTGGAATAGCTCGTGGTAAAAGTACCGAGCACATCGGTGACTCTGGAGAGATCCTCATAGCTTCCGAGCGGAGCAAGCGTCTCAACCTCCATATTATAGGTATAAGGACTTCCGTCCCAGTCATGTATCAGATGATCGGTGATCCCGGAAACGACTGCAGCCTGATCTATGGCTCTGCCGGCAACTCCGTCAGTGATGGAGAAACTGCCGTCTGCTCTGGTAAGAGACGCGTTAACGGCTTCCCGGTCATATTCGGCGGCACACCCGGATATGATGCCGGACAGAAGAGTATTATCCACGGCGTATTCAAGGTCATAGACCTTGGGCTGTCTGGTCAGATCCGTCAGCTGCATATATCTGGATACGATATCTCCGGATTTGCCCAGCGCGGCGGCTTCGTCTATGACCGATGTGTTCACCCATTTGAATCCTATATCCGTTCCCGTAAAAGTATACGAATAATCCGCTCCGTCAGTCACGGTGATCGTGGAAGCATCCCACTCGGCCACTCTGGACCTGACCAGCTTCGCAGCTTCTTCGGTACTGCATCCGGATATGTCTATATCATCAACAAAAACACCGGCCTCGATCCCCGAACCCGGTGCCGCATCGGCGCTGAGAGGGATAAGTAGAGCTATAGCCACGGCGGTCACAGGAATAACCGCCTTTGCCATGGCTGTAAATATACCCATCAGCTTCTGTTTATTACGCATCACATGCTCCAAATATGCTATGATTGATTACGGAAACGCGCTAAAGATACCTTAACCTATCAGCGTGATTATAGTCGGAACGACCATCATCAGAACCAGTATTATGGCAATGATGGATACGATGATCTGTCTGCGTCGCTTTTTTCCGCTATTACCCTGCATTTTGACTCTCCTTATCCTGGTTTCAGAAAGGATTATAGATGAACCTGATAGTTTTGGCAACAGCACTGATAGTCAGCCTGATCGTCTTCTGGGCAACCCGTGGAACTCAGGACAAATATGCTCAGGCAGAAGCCGACTTCTGGGAAAAAGAACGTGCTGCCAATTCCGTCCGGCGCAAACCCCTCGATGATCTGGATTACCTGACCATACCCATGGATGAACTGCCGGTATCTCTTCACACGGATAATGATACCATAGCCTCATGTATAGACACCATAGGCGAACTATCCAAGTCTCCCGTGGTCAACCTGACCGGTATCAGTAATACTGACCTAAAATTGAAATACGGAGCCCCCAATATCACTCTGCTCACACTGTACGACCAGAGATATACCCTGCTTGCCTCCACATTACAGAAATGGGCAAACGAACTCATATCCCTGAACGAAACAGATGCCGCATGCACGGTCCTGGAATACGCTGTATCCACGGGAACCGATGTAAGCGGCACCTACAAATCTCTTGCTTCAATATATGATTCCAGAGGTGATAAGGATTCCATCAGAAAACTTATCCCCGTAGCGGAATCCCTCAATACCCCTCTGAAGGACTCCATCATCAGCTCACTTAACGGATATCTGAACTGATCTAACGTGTATTCTTCTGGTACAGGATGCACAGACCCTTGATCAGGAGTTCGGAATCGATCACTATATCCGTTTTGCAGCAGGGTATGACAGTTCTGGCAAATCCCCCTGTCGCAACGACTCCCGTCTTATATCCCAGATCATCCCATATACGCTCGATCATACCGTCTATACATGCTGCATGTCCGTATACACTACCGCTCTGCATGGCTCCCACGGTAGTTCCGTTGATCAGCTTATCCGGCAGCTCGATCGCTATATCCGGCAGATGTGCGGCATTGGCAGTCAATCCGTTAACCGATACCTTGACACCGGGCATGATCATACCGCCCATGAATCTCTTCTGATCATCGATCACGGAGATGGTGGTTGCCGTTCCCATATCGACGAGAATGAGGGGCGAGCCGTACTCGTTCAGTCCGGCTACGGCACCTACCAGCAGGTCGGGGCCGAGTGATGCGGGATCATCGATCTTTATGTCCACACCGGTCTTAATGCCGGGGCCTACTTCTATGATTGGCATCTTAAGGATCATCTCCGCTGCATTACGAACCTGTCTGGTAACGGGCGGCACCGATGATGACAGTATTCCGCCGGTGATATCGGAGGCCGATACTCCGCGGATATCCATGATGGTTTTGATCTGAACTGCATATTCCACCGAAGTGTTCTTGAAATCGGTATGAATACGTTCTTCAAAAAGTATGTCTCCGGTCTCTTCATCCAGACAACCGAATGTGACGTTGGTGTTTCCCAGATCGATCGCAAGTATCATTTCTGCTCTTCCTCTATAGTGGTGGTAGCTGCTCCGCTCTTTCTGCCGATCTGTATTATGCGTACGATAACCGTGCTGAGGATCAGATTGATAGCGAGCTCAACCAGGAAATTAAGTCCGACAAAAGCAGTCAGCATATATACACCGGCATTCTCAAAGCCTGCGCCTGCTGCCCACTCTTTGATCGTTTCATAGAAGAACAGTCTGCATCCTATGAGAAATACACCCGTATTGACCACAGGTGCTACGATTCCGGCAACAATGACTGCCACCAGAGTGTTCTTCTTTTCCAGTGATCTGTATGCGAGTCCTGCGAGAAATCCGGCAAGCACACCCTTTAAGATACAGGTGATGATGGTGCCGGGGATATTGATCGCCATGAATACGCCCGCATCGGTGAAAAGTACTATCAGTCCGAATACCGCACCGAGCCAGATGCCCGCAACATATCCGTACAGAGCGACTCCGACGATGATGGGCACGAGAACGAGCGTGATGTTGAACAGACCGAATCTGATCCCGATCGCAAGCGCCTGCAGAACAACCACAACGGCTGTCAGCAATCCGATTCCTACAAGTGTTTTTGTTTTGTTATTCATTTTCTACCTCCTGCTACTGTCCCTGACGGGTATAGTGCAACTTCGGCCGGAGTAGGATACGCCAACCGAATACAACGTGTGAATTATACATCTTATGACCGGATGCGGCAATCAGTTTTTCAGACAGGAATACAATTTACGGATCAGCTCGTCCGGCTTATAAGGTTTGGCAATGTAATCGTTCATCCTGTGGGCCATGCATTCGTCCCTGTCTTCGGCAAAGGCATTGGCCGTCATTGCAAGGATGGGAAGATTGGCCAGTTCCGGATCATCCAGCGCCCGGATCCGGTCTGTTGCGGTATATCCGTCCATGACGGGCATCTGTACATCCATCAGGATCATGTCATACTCGCCAAATGCGGCATTCCGGATGATCTCCACAGCTTCTTCGCCGTTAACCGCCTCATCGGCTGTCATTCCGCGGGATTTGAATACACCCTGGGCAAGAAGTCTGTTGGTCGCATTATCATCCACCAGCAGAAAATGCCTTCCTCTCAGATATTCGGCCATTGCTTCAACCGGGATATCAGACAGGTCTGTCTGCTTGTCATTCTCCGTGCTGTGTTCATGAACCACTTCAAGCGGCAGCGTTATGGTATAAGTCGTTCCCTCGCCTTCCCTGCTCTCCACATCTATGTTTCCGCCCATCATACTGATCAGGTTTTTGGTGATGGTCATGCCCAGCCCCGTACCCTGGGTCTTGCTTATGGTCGAGGTCCTTTCTCTTTCAAAAGGCTCAAACATGTGCTCCAGGAATTCCCTGCTCATACCGATACCCGTATCGGCTATGATAAAAATGAATTCCGCATGATCAGGGTCTTCCAACGGGATCTTCTGCACCCGGAGCTCCACATATCCGCCATCGGGAGTAAACTTGATGGAATTTCCGAGACAGTTGAGCAATATCTGATTAAGGCGCAGCTTGTCACACATCACCACGCTCTCGTTCATGTTCTCCATGCTGATGGTGAAATGCTGCTTCCTGTTCCTGATATCGGACTCGGTTATCTTTTCCAGATTGTCGACGATCTCCTTCAGGTCACATTTGCTGTTTTCTATGTTCAGGCGTCCGCTCTCGATCTTGCTCATATCCAGTATATCGTTAATGAGCATGAGCAGGTGATTGCCCGAGGTCTGTATCTTCTCCAGATAGTCCCTGACGACGGCTTCATCGCCGCTGTTCTCCATTGCCAGCTCCGTGAATCCTATAACGGCATTCATCGGTGTACGTATATCATGGGACATGTTGCTTAAGAAATCACTCTTGGCCTTGTTCGCCCGCTGGGCTTCATCCAGTGCCTCCTTGAGCGCAGTCTGGGATTTCTCCAATTCTTCAAGCGCGTTCAGTTTCTCCTCATTAAGTTTCTCCTTGAGCTTATCTTCATGTATATCCTGAATGATACCGCGGAAGATCTTGCTTCCGTCCGGTTCTTCGACCAGCTCGCCGGTTCCCCTGTACCATCTGTAGGTCCCGCTCCTGTCGAGAGATCTGTACTCTTCATTGTATGGTGCGAGTCCGCGTGATCCTTTGTAAAAAGCCATAGTGACCCGTTCCCGGTCATCCGGATGAAGCGAATCGGTCCACAACTGGTAATCGGGGATATCCATGTCAGTATTACCGTTGAGCAGATATCTGAACTCCTCACTGCTGTCAGCGCCGATAAATTCATACTTGTCATTCAGATAAACGGTCCAGGATGCTGTTTTCATGAGATCATGGACGATCTTGGTGGCTTCCTGGGCATCGTTCCTGGCTTTCTTCAGTTCCTCCGTGCTCTCCTCAAGCTTCTGGGTGGTGGCCACCAGCTTCTGATAATCCGGCGTCTCATAAGTAAACAGAAGCACGATCAGTGCCAGCGCTATGGCTGTGTATCCGAGCAGAGTATGTCTGAACCAGATCAGCTGGAATAACGGACCCAGTTCTGCTATCAGAATGAATAATACTGTTCCGTACAACTGCTTCGGGGTGAAGCACTTACGTCTGACAAACAGTCTCACCAACGAAGACGACATATATATGATGGGAATGAAGAAACCCAGCAGATACAACGGGCCGGGCAGATACTGCCTGTTTTCATCAAAATAAAAGATCAGATGCGTAAACGGGGTAGATGCAACAATGGCCGAATAGACTATGATGACAGCTCTGCATGCCCAGTCATAGATATGCATGGTACCGTTTGCATCAAGAAGAAATCTGATATAAACAGGCAGCATGAGGGAACAGAACGCTGCTGCCAGATAATAACAGACATTAAGGAAATAATTCAGCCCGACGGGAACAGAACCGGAATATGAGATTGTAACAGCAGTAACGGTATCCAGAATATCCGCGACGATAACGCTCAGGACCAGAACCCTGAAGTACCTGTTACTGGGTACATCCGAATAATACTGTACCAGAAGGAACACAAAGTATACGATCAGGAACAGTATGCTGGATATGCTGAAATCGATGTTATATATCATATGACCGCCTCATTCTTGAGTATAACACGCAGGACACAGATCACACAAAAAGCATTCTTCGCATCTGGGGACCGGCGCTTTGCATATCGTCCGTCCAAGCGTGATGATATGTATGTTCCAGAGTATCCAGTGATCCTCCGGGAGCACCTTCATAAGATCCTGTTCGATCTTCTCCGGATCATCGTTACCGGTCAGGCCCAGCTTGCCCGATATCCTTTTTACATGAGTATCTACCACGATGCTCGGGATATTGTATATGTTTCCGCGGATCACGTTAGCGGTCTTACGCCCTACTCCGGGGAGCGAAGTCAGCTCATCTATCCCGGACGGCACCTCGCCTCCGTATTCCCCGATCAGCTTACGGCAGCAGGCTATGATGTTTTTTGCCTTGTTATGATAGAAGCCCGTGGAATGGATATCCTTTTCAAGTTCCTTCAGATCGGCGCGGGCAAAATCCTCTATCGAGGTATACTTCCGGTACAGATCCTTTGTAACGATGTTAACGCGCGCATCCGTGCATTGGGCTGACAGGATGGTGGATATCAGCAGCTGCCAGGCATTATCATGTTCCAGATAGCATATATGATCTGTTCCGTATCTTTCATCCAGTCTGGAGAGGATCTGAGGAACTCTTATCTTAATATCACTCTTTTTCATTTCCTAATTTAACTCTCGTATTGTATATTATTATCTAGACGCAGGCTTTATATTCATAATATACAATACAGAAAGAGGAAGAAAAAGATGCAGCAGACCGTATACGACAAATTTACCGAACTCTTCGGGGCAGACGGTGATATCCGCACATACTTTGCTCCGGGACGTGTCAATCTGATCGGTGAACATACCGATTACAACGGCGGACATGTATTTCCGTGTGCACTGACCATAGGCACATATGCCGCCGCCAGAAAAAGAGACGACCGCACAATACGGTTTTTCTCGATCAATCAGTCGGATAAAGGTGTATTTGAGACCTCTCTGGATGATCTGACACCTTCGGACGAAGCCGGATGGACCAATTATCCCAAGGGTGTGGTATGGGCATTCCTGGGCAGGGGATATAAGATAGAGAGCGGATTCGATATGGTGATCACCGGAGATATCCCTGCCGGAAGCGGTCTCTCCTCATCCGCCTCTCTCGAGGTTCTCACAGGCTTCATGCTTCGCGATCTCTACGGTCTCGACCGGGTTACCAATGTCGAGCTGGCTCAGATCGGTCAGTACAGTGAGAACAATTATAACGGAATGAACTGCGGTATCATGGATCAGTTTGCTTCCGCCATGGGCAAAAAGGACAACGCCATCTTCCTGGACTGCAATACCTTAAACTACGAATATGCTCCCATCGTGCTCGACGGTTATAAGATAGTGGTAACCAACAGTAAGGTAAAGCACTCTCTGGTCGACTCCGCTTATAACGACAGACGTTCCTCCTGTGAAAAGGCACTTGAGGAATTAAAGCAGGTGACCGGTATATCAGCTCTGGGAGATATGACGGAAGAAGAGTTTGAGGCACATAAATCCGCAATTAAAGACCCTGTGCGCATACGCCGTGCACATCATGCTGTCTACGAGAACCGCAGGACCATCAAAGCTGTCGAAGCACTTAAGCGCGGTGATCTGGCTGAGTTCGGCAGACTCATGAATGAGAGTCATATCTCACTGAGAGATGATTATGAGACATCATGTCCCGAGGTGGATGTGCTCGTGGACGCAGCCTGGAGCTGTGACGGGTGTCTCGGTTCACGCATCACCGGAGGCGGATTCGGAGGATGCTCGGTCAGCATAGTACGCGATGATGCTGTTGAAGCCTTCAAAGATACTCTGACCCGGGCTTATCGCGATAAATGCGATCTGGTACCTGAATTCTATGTTGTCTCCGTAGGTGACGGTCCCAGACGCTTCTGATCCCGGGTATCCGCTGACAGCCGGTTATGAGCAGAAGAAAACCCCTGCGAATGTTCGCAGGGGTTTGTATATTTATGCCAGGAAACCTCGGTTTGGAGTACTCACTACATCCTCATTAAGTGTACCGCGTCCGTATGTGAGTCCGGCATATACGCTTTCCGAATTGCTCATTACAGGTCCGGATGTATTGACATCCGCTATCTGAGCATAGGCTTCTCTGAGCCTGAACAGTATGGATCTGATCTCCTTCAGTGCCTGTATATCCTTTTGGCGCTGTACGGCCACCAGCCGCCTGCTGCAGTATATATACAGTTGCAGGACCTCCCCGGCGGGAGAATACTCGTAATTGAGCGATCCGATGAGTTCATTGATACATCTTCGTATACGTATTATATTGCGGCCCAGAGTCTCATCATCGCCTGCATCTATCGCTTCGGCAGTTTCATCCAGATAACTGATCGTGATATCATAGATCACCACTACCATATCCGTACTGTTCGCCTGTGATATACGTCTGGTATATTCCTGCTTCTTCTCGTCTGTCATCTGCGTATCCCTATACCTGTACGTGTCATCACTGGAGCAGCTGCAATGCGGATGAAGGTCTGTCATTAGCCTGGGACAGAACCGATATGGATGCCTCGGATATGATCTGTGCGGTTGAGTATTCTACGCTCTCCTCTGCCATATCTGCATCTACCAGGCCGGAATATGCACTGGTCAGAGCTTCGCTGGTAACGCCCAGGGTCTCAACCGTATGCTCCAGACGGTTCTGATATGCTCCCAGACGGCTTCTTAAGTCATTGACATATGTCAGGGCTGACTTGGTATCCTCTATCAGTCTCGAAGCTCCTGCCTGTGTGCTGACATCGGCATCATCAATGCTCATCAGCTGAAGTGAAAGCTTCGGGATACGTATGGACAGTATCTGGTCCTC
>JAEEGL011403918.1_pt1 | contig 12865 bp, 3 predicted proteins | sample 9134231 | NCBI WGS metagenome assembly JAEEGL01 (sample SAMN16246548, study PRJNA631951) | gut metagenome | biome: gut microbiome; feature: rumen; material: fiber-attached | host: Bos | place: Iran: Karaj | collected 2018-10
CAGGAGGGATTGGTCAGGTTCCAGACGGCGGCGCCGGCGCCCGCGGTGGCGTAGTCGTCAGGGTTGGTCGTATCGAGGAACTTCTGCACGGCGTCACGAGCCTCGCGTAGATGCTGCAAGGCCTCGGCATGGCGTTCGCCCGCGTTCTTGGACTTGTCGGCCATGGCCTCGCGGCGAGCTTTGAGGGCTTCGCCAACAGGGCCGTCCATGGCCTGCATGGCGCGATATTCGCCAAGCTCCTCGGGAGAGATGGATTTGGCGCGGAGTTTGCGCTGCAGTTCGTCCATGCGGTCGTAGAAGTCGCCGATGCGGCGGTCGGAGGAGGGAGGGGTGAAGAGAGTGCCGAAGAGGGGGATTGTCGAATGGTCGCCGCCTGCGTCGATGCCGGAGGGGTCGGTGGCGTCGTCAAAGGCGGAGAGGAGGGATTTGAAGAGCCCGCCACTGTAGGAGTTGAGAACGTGGTCGATGTAGGCGGGGGCGGCGACTTCCTTGAGGCCGGTGTCCTTGACGACAGGCCAGAGGAGTTCGCCGGTCTTCTTCGCGGCCTCGGAGGTCTTCGTGGTATACCAGTTGACGGGCTCGTTTGAGTCGCGGGTGTGCGGGGGTACGATAGGCGAATCCTTGTAGTCGCAGTTGGCGAGGATGTCGACGAGAGGGGCCAGGGCGGTGAAGTTGGAGAGGGTGGCGTGAAGGCCGCCAACGGAGAAGGGAAGTTGGTTGGCCATGATGCCGAGGCATTCTTCAATCGCCTTGGGATTGCGGCCAGAGACCTGCTCGCAGATTGCAATGGGCAAAGAGCCGAAAAGAAGTCCAGGCTCAAAGGGGAGAGGAAGCCTCATCATGCTTCCGCCGAAAGGCTCGCGGAAATGGAAGTAAGAGTATTTCTCGTAGGGAGTGAGGTTCTTCCATTCGTCGTCGTCGCGGTAGCGGAGGTAGGAAAGAAGAGAGGTGAGAGTCAGGAGTCCGCCTGCGCGAAGGAGCGTGCGGCCAAACCGCTTGAAGCGGTTGGAGTCTTTCTCCCAGGGCATGGACGAGAGGACGCCCATTTCGCGGCCAAGTTTGTCGATGGACTGGATGCCGGCATTGGCGAAGAGGACGAACTGCGAGACGCGCTCGCCCGTCTTGCCTGCACGGCGGAAGTTGACCGTGAGATCGGCCGAGGCGCATGCGGCCATAAGGCCGGCGGCGTCGGGATCGTTGGTGAGGCCCATCCAATGCTTGTACGCGCCTTCGAACTCAAGGAGGCGCGGGGCAGACTCAGTGATGGAGAGCAGGGAGGCGGTCGTGCGGAGGAGTCCGCGACGCCAAGCGCGCTCAAACCAGTTGCGGGCGGTTGACTGCCCGGCGAGGTCGTGAGCCTGGTTCATCGTCTGGGCGGAGAGTGTGTCGGCGGTGAGGCCCATCTGCGAGTAGAGGTCGGCGTACTTGCCGCCGGCAAGGTCCTTGACAAGGCCGTGTATCAGCGAGAGGCCTGGAACATGGTTGTGGTAGTCGGAGAAGAGGAAGGCGGTGCAGGTGTCGCGGATCGGGTTGCGGATGAGGCCGAACTTCGGGTTCATCATCGTGGCGCCGAAGCGGACGAGGTTCGTCAACTTGCGGGCGGCAGCGAGGAGCAGCGGATCCTCCTGGCTTTCAGAGTAGCCGTTGAGGAGGTCGGCGAGGAGTGGGTCGTTGACCTGGAACCAGCGGCGCTTGCCGTCGATCATCACGGAGGCGACCTGATGCCGACCGTCGTAAACCTGGGCGGTGGTGATGATCTTGGCGGTCTTGGCGAAGTTTTGAAGTTCGGCGGGAGTGGCGCCGGGCGAGAGGAGGAGGCCATAGTCGGCGAGAATGTCCTGCAGGTCGGCGGAAATGGGCTGCCCGTTGAGGACGCCCTCGATCTGCTTGTCGAAGGAGCCGAGGATGGAAATCGGGGCGGGAATCTCCTCCATCCACTTGGAGGCGATGGAGCCTTTGGGGGCCATCTCCATCGTCGCGACGCATGCGCGAACGATTTCCGCCTGCTGCGCCTTGGCGAGCTGCCGTTGGGCGGAAAGGAGAAGCGCCTCGATGGGATTCTCGATGTTCTGCATTCCGCCTACGCGCTCATGCACGGCCTTGCCGTTCTTATAGGCTTTGCGCTGGTAGAGGTCACCTTCGAGAAAACGGCGCATGAAGGGGAGGTAGACGTCGTTCGCGCCGACGATGGCGGAGAAGTCGGGGCGGGATATGACGCCCGTGTCGACGAGAAGGTGCATGACCTTGCGGGACCAGTCGGTCACGTCGTCGAGGGCTTGCTTGAACTCGGGTGTCTCAAGCTTTGAGACGACGGCGTTGGCGTCCTGGGCGTCGATGCCGGATTCAAGGCCTCGGTTGTGGTAGGTCTGGGCGACGCGGGCGACGGCGTAGTCGAGGAAGGTCTTGTAGTCCTTGCCGGCGACGGGGGCGAGGGCGGCGTGAAGCGAGGGGCCGGTCACGCGTTGCCCGAGGAGGTCTGTCGTGCCGTCGAGGGCCATGTTGGCGATGCGGAGGCCGGAGGTCTTCTGGAAGGCAGTCGCGAGGAGGTAGGGATTCGTCTTGATGCGGAGGGCGCGTTCTTCGGGCGAGAGATTCGGATCGCGGAGGTCGACGTCGAGCTTCGCGTCGCGCATGCCCTGCAGGAGGAAGTAATTCTTGTCGACCCAGTTGTGCGGGGAGAGCGCCTGACGCGCCCAGTGAATGGCAGAGACTGCGGCATTTGGCCGCCTCACATCGTGGAAGGCGCGGACGCGCTCTTCGGGAGTCATCGAGGCAAAGCGAGAGATGTCCAGACGCATCCGCTCAAGGTTGGCGCGGGCCTCGGGATTGGCATCGCCCCATGCACCATTGAGCCAGGAGGAGACGACGGGATCAACAGGTTTGGAAAAGAGGAGGTTTTCGACGGCCTTGCCCATGCCGTCCTCGAAGGTCTTGGAGGAGGCCTTGAGGGCGGTGGCGACGGCGGGGGGAAGATTGCCGGAGGCGGTTGTGTAGTAGAGGTGGACGCCGAGCATCCGCGAGATTTCCGCGATGTCGTAGTCGCGGGTGCGGATGGACTTGGTATCGGGGTCGTAGTCGGTGCCCATGTCCTGCGTGACGACGCGGGAGCCGATCTTCACGTCGGGGAAGCGGTCGCGGAAGTTCTGGACAATGGTTTCGCGGGAGACGGGCGGAACGCGGGAGAAGGCAGTGCCGGAAGAGGAATCGTGAAGGTCGCCGATGGTTTTTCCGGAGACCATTTGCTTGACGATCCAGTTGGCGGTTTCGCGGGGGGAGAGGCCGTCGAGCTCGGAGAGGTCGGCACGGTTGAAGCCGAGGCGCGAGGCGAGGGTCCTGAAGACATCCTTGATGGCGTCCCAGAGACGCTTATACCAGGCCTTGCCCTCGGAGGAGTGGAGGGCGTCGTCGAGAGCGGGATCGCCGACGCGGCCCATTTCATGGGCAAAGACCTCCTCGACGATGTTCTCGGGGGAGAGGTCGGGATAGTTGGCGAAGACGGAATCGCGGGAGGATTGCAGAGCGGCGTCGGCTGCCGCCTTGAGCTTGTCGAGAAGTTCGCCGCGGCCGGCGTCGGCCTCTTGTTCGGCGAGCTGCCACAGGGCGTGTCCGCCCAGTTCATGCGCGATTGTGTCAAAGGTCGCGCCGGGAAAAAGGGTGAGGGTGCGGGTCTTGCGGTTCCAGGTGCCGACGGTGGCGCCGGTTTCGTCGTTTATGGCGGAGGCGGAGTCGGAACGCTGGAAGGGGGCGTCGGAAATGGTGATCGTCGCGCCGGGTATGAAGTTCTTCAGTCGGTCGGCGACTTGGGAGAGTTCGGCGGGGTTGCGGGCTTCTGGGGCTTGCCGTGTCGCTCGCGGATTGTCTTCAGGTAAGCCTCCTCCTCGGGAGTCAGCTTTACCGGATGCTCCTTCCGCCAGAGGGCGTGCTTGACTATGTCCTCCAACTGCTCGTCGAGAATCTTGTTCTCCTCGGGGGTGTGCAGCGAAGGGTCCCAGCCCGGATAAATCGTCAGGCCGCAGATTTTTCGTGGCTTCTGTGAATTCGGCTTTTGTAAGTCGTCTAGGATCATAACCAAGCGCCTCCTCAAGTTTGTCGCTGGAAATCTTACCATCTTTCGGGGTGGTAATCAAGTCATTATCGTCGACGAAGATCTGTCCCTGGGAATAGTTGGAGTCGCGGCTGACGCAGAGCGAGAGGGCAGCGGTGGGAATGTTGCCGTCGGACTGCTTCGCGACGAAATCCATTAGCTGGACAAGGGAGTGGCCGGAAGTGAAAACGTCGTCGAGGAAGACGCATTGGATTTGGCGGGAGGACCAGGCGCCGGAGACGCCCTCGGAGCAAGGGTCGCGGAATTGAAGCCGGGTGGCAAGGCGCTCCTCCTTGGAGGCGTTGGTGTGGGTTTGGTTGGTCGTCTCCTCTATGCCGCGCACGTCGACTTCGAAGCCGGCGGAGGAGAGAATGCGCTCAAGACGGTCGGCGAGGGCGACGGGAAGACGGTTGGAGCCATTCTCGTGGTAGGAGTAGTAGAGGCGGACGGGCTTGGAGGCGTCGAGGGAATTGGCGAGCTGGTCGACGCAGGGGGACATTGCGTTGAAGAGGCGCGTGACCGTGCGATCTGCGGCGAGTTCGGACTCGGTGAGAGTTTCGCCTTTGCCGAAGTGTTTGGCGAGAAGGTAGTCGGCGAGGTTGCGGGCAGTCTCGGTAGACATTTCATAGCCTGGGATCGGCCCGTTTTGGAGCTTGCGGACGAGGTCGAGGGCAGCGGCGGGATTGGCGCGGCCGGGGGTGCCATCCTTGTTGACCGGCGAAAGGAGGTGGTCGACGATGTAGCCGCGCAGCTTGGAGGCGCCGGGACCGCCGTACATGTTCTCAAGGGTGGTCGGGGCGATCATGTGGTTCTTGCCGGCGGGGGAACCCTTGTTGATTTCAAAGGTGTGCAGCTTGGGATGCCGGGAGAGAACGGGGTGGTCGCGGAGGAAGGCTTCGCGGCTTAGCCGCTCCTCGGAGAGTTCGTGCTCGTACTCTTCGCGGAGGGCGAGTTCGGTTGCCTCGGCAAGGGTGAGGCGGAAGCCTTCGGAACGGGCGGCGGAGACGATTTCATGGGCGCGGGCGGAGAGCTGCTTCTTGTAGGCGGCGCGTTCCTTCCCGGCGTAGTAGTCGCGGAGGGCGAGGGAGAGCTGGGTGATGTCGGGACTGTTCAGGTCGGGCGAGAGGACGCCGGGGAAGATGTCGAGAGGCGACGAGCCGCGGGCGACGGCGTTGCGCAGACGCGTGAGGATGCCTTTGGCCTCGCCCTCGGTGACGCTGCCGACGTAGGAGATGAGAACGTCGGAATGAGGAATGTCGAGGAAGTCGGTGGCGCGGATGCCGAGAGTGGCGAGCATCTTGGAGAGCGGCCCCTTCTTATGGGAATGCGGGTCGAACTCAAAGGAGCCGTCGGAGTGGTAGACATAGTCGGGATGGTGCAGCACGGCGCGGTTGGCGGGAACGAATCGGCGGGCGAGCGCGACTGAACCGGCGAGACGCCTGCCGACGGACTCGGGAAGGGCGTTGAGGGCGTCGACGACGGACTCGCCGTCGGTGAAGAGAGATGAGACGAGGACGACCTTGGAATCGTCGTTAGGAGAGGCGTCGTAGGCCTCGGCGGTTGCGACGGTCTCGGAGACGGCGTTGGCCTGCGCGCCCTTGTAGTTGAGGGTGTTGGAGAGGTAGTGCCTGTGAGAGGCCTTGATGCCGCGGGAGGAGAGTTCCTTGGCGAGGTAGTCGGCGAAAGCGGGTGCGAGGGCGTCGCCGAAGGGGGAGTCGGTCTTGGCGCCGCTGAAGAAGTTCGGGGCGGCAGCCTCGGACTCGCGGTTCGACGCGCCGATCGAGACGAGGGTGAGCGGCTTGCCGTCGGAGAGGGAGGAGAGGTGGTCGACGAAGGGCTTGAGATGTCCGTTGCGGTTCAGGTAGCCGAGAAGGTATTTCGCGTCGCGGGCGTCGTTGTGCTTCGTGGAAAGCTCCCAGGCGGCGGGAAGCCAGGTTTGCGGACCCTCGCCGCTGGAAGAAAGTTTGCGCAACTTCTCGACGGGGAGCGAGCGGATGCCGGCGGGAGTGGTGAAAGGATTGAAGCCGGTCGCCTGCGAGAAAGAGAACGGGGAGAACGTCTGGTTGAGTCCGTTGAGGATGGCGGGATGGTCCTCGATGTAGGAGGGCAGGTCGTGGCCATAGCGGAAGGAGCCCATGTTCTGCTGCGAGATGGTCTTGCGGGCGGGGGTGAAGACGGAGGTGAAGGGAACCTGGTGCCCGTCGGAATTGGTGAATTGGGAGGGGTGTGAAACGCGGGCGTAGCGGACGGAATCGCCCTGATTGTTGACCATTGCGTTCACCGCTTCGCCGCGGATGGGCTTACGGGCGAGAATCACGCCGTTCTTGAGTTCGACTTCGCCGAAGTGTTTTTCGATGAAGGGAAGGTAGTCTTTCGTCGGGAGGTTGCGCTGATAGCCTCGGGGCGTCTTCTTGCCGACGCCGGACTTGTCGCCCTCGTAGAAGGAGAAAATAGCGGTGCCGTCGGGCTTGATGGCGCGCGCCGCCTGATGCACGACGGCGTCAAGGTTCTCGTCGCTGCTGATGGTGTTGAGGACGTTGTTGATTGTCGCGGTGTCCGCCTTGCCGCCCTTCGTCGCCTCAAGGGATTCGCGGTTGACCTCTTCGGGCTGCGAGAAGGGGTCGGCTACATGGTTTTCGACACCGAGGCCCTTCAGGAACTCGGTGCCCTTGTGGACCATGCGGCCCTTGCCGTCGGGGAAGGACTTGCCGCCGCCGATGTCGAGGTTGACGCCGCCCTCCTTGAAGAGGCCGAGGGCTGCGGCTTTCTTCGTGCCGGAGGGGAGTTGGTTGAGGGAGGTTCCGGAGGAATCTATTTGACCGACATCGTGGGGAAGGCCGAGAGAGTCAAGCTTTGACTCCCACTGGGGCTTGTGGCCGGAAGGAGCGCCCTTGCCCTCGTTGGCCTCGAGCCAGGTACGGGACCAGTCGCGGGATTCGCCGACATCGAAACCCTCGTAGTCGTCGCCGACCCAAAGCCACTTGTGGTGCCAGATCTGCGACTCCTCGCCGCGAGTCACGGATCCGTCGCGGGAGACCTTGAGCCATTTGCCGGGATGCGGTTCGCGGGCGGTGTCGAAGTCGGGGGCCTCGTCGAAACGCACGGAGCCGGTTGAAGAATCGTAGACGACGCAGTTGTAGTCGAAGCCGTTCTTCTCGGCAATTGCGCGGGCGTTGGCGAGAACATCAGAGGGGACGACACGGTCCGCATAGTCGCGATGGACATAGGTTTTGGTCCCCATCTCCTTGCCGACGCCATGCTTGGAGGATCGGCGGATCGGAGACTTTGAGCCGGAAGGAGAGACGGAATAAAGAGGGGGAGAAGGGGCGGCATCGCCATTTTGGGCGCGAGGAACGCGGCTTTCGCGGATATCGGAGGTATCAACCATCTTGCCCTTGCCGTCAGGGACGCGTGTAGGCGCATTCTGCAGCGTTTCCGCAGCGGAGGCGGGCAAAGTATCGCCGGAAGCATTCGGCGCGCTCTGCGTCGATTCTGGGGCAACTGGCGGGGGTGTTTCGGCGGGAGTTTCAAGCTGGTTGCGGAAGTTCAGGCGCTCGTCGGCGGAAACGCGGGGGAGACCGGCCTTTTCCCAGACGGAGCGGGAGGGTGTGCCTTGAACAGACAGAAGAGATTGAGCTTCGGTCGGATGTGCGGCGGCCCAGGCCCTGACGCCCGCGGCGGAAGTTGGAAGGCGGGAGGCGAAGTCGGACTCGGCCGCGCCAAGAATCTGCAGGGCGTTCTGCGTTCCGGGATTGAGGGCGGTCTCCTCGGGGAGGAGTGAGCGGATCGCTTTAAGGTCTTCGGAGAATTTCGCGCGGGCGAGATCGGCTTTCTCGCCGGAAGAGGTCGAGGCGTCGCGGTAGGCGTTGGCGGCAGTCTTGAGGCCGTTCTCGAACATGAAGGCCTTGAGGGCGTCATGCGCGGCATTGATTTCGGCCATGGCGGCGGCGGCCTCAGCGGCGGGAATGCCGTTCTTGGCGGCAATGTCAGGATGGTATTTCTTGGCGTAGTTGCGGTATGCCTTTTCCAGGTCCGCATAGGACATGTCCTCGGAAAACCACTTCGACCAGGCTTTAGACTTGGATTTGGCAGCGGACTGTGAAGAGTCTTCGCCGCCGATGCCGGAAAGCATGCCAAAGGCAAAGCCGACGAGGCTGTCCATGAGAATCTGATTGCCGTCAGGCTTATAGTCGTCGGGATAGCGAAGCCAGGAGGAGAGTTGCTTCGTGGCTGAATCGCCAGCGCCGAAGGCCGCGCCGGTAAGGCCGTTGGCGACGGAGCGGGCAAGGGCGTTTTCGGCGAGACCGTGGGCGTTGAGAAATGCACCGGTGGCAGCGCCAGTAAGGGCGGCGGCGGCACCGCCGACGGCACCGGCGGCAGCGGAAGTTGCAACGTCACCCGCATATTGACCGAGAGAAGTGTCGCCCGCACGGACATCGCCCGCCCCACTTATGGCGGACTGCGTGCCGAATGCGGCGGCGGAGGTCGTCATTGCGCGGGCGAGCGCGGGAAGCTTTGAGAGCCAGGGGACGGAAGCAAAGACTTTGCTCAGGCCAATCAGACCGATAAGAGAGCCCGCGCCTTCGCCAACTTGGGCGGCGCCGGGATGCGCGGCCTCGATTTCGTCGAGGGTGCGGTCGCCGGTGATGAGCTTGGGAACGTTGAAGGTCGCGCCTTTCGTGAAGCCTGCAACAAGGGACTCGATGCCGGTATGGCCTTGGGATTTGTAGGCCTTGAGAAAGTTGTAGGCCTCCTCGGAGCCCTCGGTGGCGTAGAGGTAGTTGAAGACGCCCTTGACTGGATCGGGGAGGTTGAGCCAGCCTTCATGGGTGGAATAGGCGTTGTTGACGATGTCGACGGCGGAGGAGGTCTTCAAGGCCTCGGGATTGCCGTTGATTGCGTCGTAGAGGACGTCGTCGAAGCCGGTTTGCGTTATGCGGTTGGTCCAGGCGTTGAACTTGCAGGGCTTGCCGTTGGCGGTGGTCTTGTAGGCGGACTTCTCGGCGAAATCGGGATTGGCGAGGAGCGCGCCGTAGTCGCGAACATAGTGGTCGGTCTGCTTGCCGTCGTTGTCGGTGTCGCGGACATGGGCCATGGGCGTCGTTTTCTTGCCGGTCGCCTGCATCACGGCGTGAAAGGCCTCGTCCTCGTCGCCGGGAACGTCGTAGTCCTGACCGTCGGAGTCGCGGTAGCGGCGCGTCTCGGTTGCGTTGGGAAGGACGGCGGGGACTGCGGCGGTCTCATCTTCGGGAACGTCGTAGTCCTGGCCTTGGAAACGGAAGTGTCTTAGAAGCATGGAAGCCTCCTATTCGTCGTCTTTCTTTTCCTTCTTGGGAGGGGGAGCCTCCTCGACGACCTCGGCGATTTCCTCGGAAGATCCGTCAGCGGGTTCGGGAACGGGCGCCTGCAGCGGAGTTTCGCCGGCGGGGGCGGCTTCGGATTGCGGCAGGGGAACGTTCTTGCCCTGGTCGAGAAGAATGAGGCCGCGTCGAGGCTTGGACGGTTCTTCGCGGCCGGAGGCTTCGGGCTGCGGAAGAGAAACGTTGCGGCCTTGGTCCATGAGGATGAGTCCGCGCCGGGGTTGCGGACGACCTTCGCCGCCGCCCATTTCGCCAGGCTCCACGGAGGGCAAGGTGGGATCGGAGGGCACAGAAGAGGCGGGAGCGGGGGAGGTGGATTTTGGAGTCTGCTTTGACTCGGGGTTCATGCCCGCGCCGACGGCCCAATGCTCCTTGAGGTTTTCAATCATCTTGGGATCACGCATGATATCGTCGACGGTAGTGGTGGTGGTCTTGCCGTTTTGCGTAATTGAGATGGTGCCGCGCTTGAGGTCACTTGTCGAGACGGTGCGGCCATCGGCGGTGGTGATCGTGCCGGTGCCGCGGGAGGAGCCGGTCGCGTCGGTAACGCCGGGCTCGGGCTGCTGCGGGCCAAAACGTTTCGTGAACTGGGCTTCGCGCGCCTCAATAGCTGCTTGAATCTCGTCGGGAGTGCGGTCGCGGGGGACGAGGTTGCCATCGGCATCCTTGTCGTAGGCCTTGACCTTAGACTCGTATTCATACCATTTGTTCCACATTTCGGGAGTGACGCCGCCGTTCTGCAGCGGGACGAGTTTGCCGTTGGCGTCCTGGAAGTAGCGGTTGCCGGAAGCGGAGTCGGTAACGATGCTGTCGTTGAAACGATCCTGGGCGGAGGGCTGCGGAAGTTGCGAAAGGGGCTGAATTCCGGCCTTGCGATTCTCAACTTGCGTACGGATTTGGGCGAGTTCTTCGGGAGTGTACCGGCCGCTCTTGCGCGCGCGCTCGTAGACGGCGTTCAGTTGTTCCGCCTCACGACGTTGCGCCTCGGTGAACTTGCGCTCGTCGGCGGCCTCGGCGAGATCGCCGCGCCGCTCGTCGCCCATGCCGCCGAGCCAGTTCTGATAGGCGACCTTGCCGCGCTCCCATTGCTGGGTTTGCGGATTCCAGACGGAGTACTTGTCGGGCCGGACTTTCGGATCGTAGCCAGTCACCCAGAAATCGGGATCGGGGACTTGCGGACCATAGCCGGTGGTTGCACGGAAGGACTTGATGCCGCCCTTGCCGCCATTGGCTGTTGCGGAAGCGCCCTTGCCCTTGCCGCCCACGCGGACGCCGCCACCTCCGCCGCGGGCGGAGCCGCCGGAAACGGGAGGCGCGGAAATCATGCTTGCGCCATGCGGGGCGGAGACGAGGGGCGCGTGGCCGCCCCCGCCGCCGCCCGCGCCGGGATGCGCGGAGGTTCTGCCGACGACGGCTTGCGCGGTTACGATATGCCCGCCGGTGTCGACGCGGGAGGCGTCGCTCATTTGCGGACCGTTCTTGCTGCGGCCGGAGCCGCCCGAAATTGTGCCAGCGTGTTTTAGTTTGATGCCCATAAAAACCTCCTACATATGCCAATAGGCAGGTACTGATGAATGGATTACTTGAGGAACGCCAGAGACGTTGAAGGAAGAGGCGATGACGGGATTGGAGCAGGAAATGGTCGCATGGTCGGCGACCGGCATGAATTGCTTGAGAACGGGAATCCAGATGTCTTTGTAATAAATCAGCAACTCAATAGAGGCGTCGGGCATGCGGACGGGAGTGCGGGGAAAGTTTGTCCCCCACCAGGAATTGAGAACAGGGGCGGTCGTGTTGGGAGCAGTATAGACATTCGAGGAGAAGCGCCAGGTGTGGCGCTCATAAACGACAGGCCATTCGATATCATGGGAGGCCATGCGAGTTGGAGGAGGAAATGAAGGGTCGGTGGAATGATAGGAGTGAGATGTGTATTTGAAATAGAACCAGAAGCGCCGGGTGGGATCGGAATAACTCAAGGATTGCGAAGTGATAGATGCGTAATCGCCATCGCCGCAGACGAAAGGAACTAAAGAGTCGTTAGCGGGACTTAAAGAGGCGGTGGAGAAAACATCATAGAAGGAAAGATCGCGGTAAAGACCAACATCGGGATTCTTAAAAGTGGTGCCGTCCCAATCGAGGGCGGAGGTAAAGTCGCCGCGATACCAGCGAGGGGTGCCATAAGGGGAAAGGTCGTCATAATCCTCGCGGGTGGGCGCGCCGGGACCGAAGGAGAGGTTGCCGAATAACTTGCAGGACCACTGGGTAAAGTCAACGGAGGTATATTCGTAGGGAATAACGAGGAGAGGGCAGTTGGGGCCGTAAACAAGCTTGCCGGAAGAGGTGATGGCGAGCTTGTTGAGGTGCTCTCTGCGGTCGCGGGCGCGAAGACGAAGGGTTGGAGGATCGCCGGACATTAATCTTCGATCGTAGTTTGATAGGGAACGTTCTGACAGGTGGAGGTTTCGACGGAGAAGGCGGGAGTGTCGGAATCGAGTTCTTGCTCGGTGCCGAAATCAAGACGCTGAAGAAAGCCGGAAGAATTGTAAACGGGCTTGACGCCATACTTGCCGTTGGCGATTCCGCCGCCGCGAAGGGCAGACGGAAGGGCGAGGGCGATGAGTTTCGAGAGGTCGATGGCTGCAACGACGGCGCGACGCTCAGGGGACTCGGCGATTATTCGGCCAAACTTGGTTCGATACTGGATGATATAGAAGCCGTAGATGATAAACTGGGCACAGGCATCAGCAGTTTTGAACTCGGTGGCGATGCGTGAGAGGTAGGTACGGGAAGTAGCGCCGGAATCGGGGTCCATAGATCCGTCGTTCGGCTCAATGGAGAGGTCGCCAAACTCGGGGCCGACATGCTCGCCTTTTTCAGCAGGGTCGAGGACAGAGACGGGATTCCAGGCAGGCTTGTCGTTTTCGCGGGAGTAGAAGAGCGGGCGCTCCTTGGAAATATTGGCGCCGTCGCCGACAAGTTGAATCGCCTGCCTGTCTTTCGTGGTTTCGATAGAGGAACCGCGGGAAAGTTTCTCGCCAAGATAACCGGGAATGTCAAGGGGGGTGATGGCGACAAGTCCCCGTTCCCTGAATTTGGGAGACGGGGAAGGTTTTTTCTCCTCCTCGGGCATTTTGAGGGGAAGCTTGTCTTCGGTGGCTTTCACGGCATGAGCGGCCGCGAACTCCTGCAACTTGTCCATGGAGGTGTCGGAGCCGTCGTAGTCCATGTTTATGCGGCGGCCGTTTGAGCCTTTGAAGGATACGTGTATACCCATGTGGAACTCCTATATCTGCCCAAACTTCTCGATGGCGGAGGAGACGGCGTCGAGGCCGGGCTGCTCGTCCTCGCGGCGCTCCATGAAGTCGAGCATCCACTTGAAGACCGTGTTGCGCATTTCGGTCGGCTTGAGGGCTTCGGCCTG
>JAEEGL011938305.1_pt1 | contig 12865 bp, 6 predicted proteins | sample 9134231 | NCBI WGS metagenome assembly JAEEGL01 (sample SAMN16246548, study PRJNA631951) | gut metagenome | biome: gut microbiome; feature: rumen; material: fiber-attached | host: Bos | place: Iran: Karaj | collected 2018-10
CGCGACCAAACGTTTCCTCGGCAGAGCCATAGGGAGGACCGTAGTTGTTGGCGAGGTCGAGGTGGGTAATACCATGATCGAAGGCATAACGCAGAATGTCTTTCGAGCGCTGGTAGTCATCAACGCCTCCGAAGTTATGCCACAAGCCAAGGCTAACCTTGGGTAACAGGACGCCCGATCGTCCGCAACGCTGATACAGTGTCTCGCTCTTCTCGTAGCGTTTGGGCTCAGCAATATATTTCTCCATCATCACTATTTACTTATCACTTATCACTTCTCACTTATCACTTTCAGGAGTTTGACTTCTGAATTGAGGCCACTCTTCACGGGTTCCCACTGGTCGTACGTAGTCTTCTTGTAGTTGATGTCGACGACGTTGATTTCCTCCATCTTGCGCCATTTGACACCGCGGCGGTCAAGGTCGGCAATGCGGTTGGCAGGCAGGTTGGTGACCTCGATGCGGATATCGTTCTGTCCTTTACGGAGCGCATTCTTACAGTCGAGCACGAAGGGGACGGACCATGCACAGCCAATGAACTGACCGTTGATGTATACGCGGGCAGACTCGCGAACGTCGCCGAGGTCTATTTGCCATGACTGGGCATTCTTGAGATCTGATGCCGATAGCTTTATCCGAGTGGTATAAACGCCTGTACCCATCGTGACAGCGGCGCTGTCGCTGAGCGTCTCCCATGTTTGGAGCTTGTCAAGGGCGAAAGTCTTAGCTACGCGCGGAGCCTCTTCGGTGAAGGAGAGCTTCCAAGGACCGGTAAGAGGGTAGGCCTTTTCCGTTTGTTGCTGTAGCACAGCAACAAACTGAGCGGACGGTTCATTCTTAGTTTGGACGATGATGCTTTGGCCAGAGCGGAGTGCTAGGTGAATCTTTCCGTCTTTAATCACTGCGGGCTTGATGTCGCCATTCAATGGATTAAAGAGCGTGGCGCTTTGGAAGGGAACGGCGAGTGCTATGTCGCTGTCAATATCGCGCGACGTCAGGTTGGCGATAAAGTAGTGCCAGTTCAAAGAACCGTCAGCCACCGTCTTGCGGCGGATGGCACGCAGTCCAAGCTCGGTCTTCATGGGCTCAGCCTTGGCGAAGTGGGCCATCAGCACGGGCGACTCGCCACGGATGACGAAAGGACGCAGACGTTCCACTTGTCGTTGTAATGATGCGTCGATGGTGGTGCCGCTGGGGATGATGAGCGCACGGTAGCGCGTGCCGCCCTCAGTGACAAGCATACCGTCCTCAATGCGTACTTTGGCCAGCTGTCGGTCGCTGATATAGTCGCAGTCGTAGCCGAGACTGTCGATGGTGAGGATGCTGCGGATAAACTGCGGTGCCTTCTCATCCATCGTATGGATATCGAACTGCATCAGCAAGTCCTCGCCACCTCGACGGTTCTTACTGGCTTCCTTGGCATCATCGTTGCGGGGACCGCGCTGATGCCACATGTCGCGTACGGGCAGATAGACAAGGAAGTCGTTGTCGGGTTGTCCCAGCTGAAGGAAACTCTGACACCTTTCTATATATTGCATGAGATAGGGAGCGTCGCGCCAGATAGAGTTCGTCGGGCTCATGTCGACGGAGGCGTAGAAACGCCAGCCTGGCCACGGGTCGTTCTTGGGTGAATAGCAGGTGCCGTGGAAGTAAATATGGTTGACGCCGCACGTGAACATCAGGTCCAAGTCAGGCTTCATCTGCGAGAGCGACGTGCGGAAATGTTCGGTGAGCCACGTGAACGTTTCGCTTGACGTATATGGCTTGCCCATGACGTGGGCGGCCGATGGTGCATACTTCAACATCGAGACGTCGCTGAAGTTCTTGCGCGTTTTACCCGGGTCTGTGCGTAGACCTTTGATGCCGAATTCTGAAAGGCCGAAGCCCTCGATTTCGGGAATGTCTACAGCCGCATAGAGGTCTAAGAGATTGGCGGGAGAACCGTGGGCCTGATTGCGGACTTTGACGCCGTGTTGATGTGCCCATGCCACCCATTGTTGCGTGAAGTTCTCGAGTAACAGGTCGCTCAGTGTCTCACGATAGTCGGCCAGTACCTGATTACCGTCATCCACTACCCCGAGCAACTCTGGCAGCTTTTTGCGCAAGTCATAGCCGCGACGCTTCTGGAACTCATCGAAGAGTGTCGGTGTCCAATTGGCCTTATACACTTCGTAGCTGTCATTGAAGAACGTGTGAGGGTAGGGCACACCCGATTGGGCAAAAGCCTTGTCGAAGCGGGCCAAATAATTGGCTACGGCATCGCGGTCGAAGTGGTCGACGACCCAACCTTCGCCGCCCGGAGCCGCGCGCTTCACCTTTTGCTTGGTACGGCCGACCTCTATGGCGTATACGTGGGAACCGTTTGCCACAGTGTCCTTGACGATGGCTTTGCAGGCAGCTTGTTCCAGTGGTACGTGGGGACCACCGAACGGCCATCCCGTGCCGCAGTTCATGTCTACTTCGATGCCGAGTGGCTTGGCAATATCCTCAACGGTCTTGAGGGCCTCCATCCATTTCGGTGAGAGGAAGTCGATATTGTTGGCTTTGTTGCCTTGCACGCCATACAAGGGTGTAATCTCCACAGCACCGATGCCATGGTCGGCATACTGCTTCAGGTTCCACTGAAGGTTGTCCTTGTCGACGGCGGAGCCGAGCCACCACCAGCGGGTACCGGGCTTGGCTTCGGGACGGGGCGTAGGCCAGGATTGTGCAAAAGAGGCCACGGCGATGCTGCAGCATACGCAATAAAGAAAGAGGATGCGCTTCATATCGTTACTATATAAGACTTGGTTATTTAAGACGTAAGTATTTAAGACGTGTTTATTATACGACTTGGTTATGATAAGACGTGGTTATTTGATAAGCTTGTAGTATTCAGAAAGTCCGAGGAGATAGCAGCCAGTGCCGTAGTCTTCGAAGTCGGGCATCGAGGTAAAGGTGACGGGCTGGCCGGCAGAAGGATCCTTGCCTGTGCCCTGATTCCAGCCGAGGAAACCGTCGCGATGCAGGCAGGACTGCAGGGCTTTCCACGCTTTATCGCAGGCGGGACGATAGTCTTTATCCTTGAGGATGCCCTGCTGAATGCCCCACGCCATGCCGTAGAGGAACAGGGCAGTACCGGTCATTTCCGGGTCGGGATAGACGGCATCGCTGACCAGGCTGGCGTGCCAAAAGCCGTCGGCGTGCTGGCAAGAAAGCAGGCCTTTGGACATCAGAAGGAAGTCCTTCTTCAGCTCCTTATACTCCTTGCTCTTAGGCGAAAGATTGTTCATGCAGCGCACAAGAGCCGCATAGACCCAGCCGTTGCCCCGGCTCCAGTAACAGTTCTGTCCGTCCTTCTCCTTGTACGGGGGAACATAGTCGGCATCGCGCCACCACAGTCCCTCCTTCGTATTCAGAAGACCACCGCCACAGGTATTACGTGTCCAGCGATACATCTGCATGGCATGGTCGCGATACTTCTGTTCGCCGGTAACGTTAGCCACCTGCATGTAGAGCGGCATAGCCATCTGGATGGCGTCGATCCACGTCCACCATCCGTAGAGCTGCGGTTCGCTGCCGCCCTTGAGCTTGGCGTTCGCAATCTTCTTGCTGTTGGGCGTCACCATCTGGTGGTCGAGGTTAGCGATGACGTTGGCAAGCATGGCCTTTTGGTCACCACCTTTGAACGCAGCCAGTTCGACGTAGGTCTGTCCACAGCACTGGTCGTCAGCGTCGCAGGTCTGCACGCCATTGCGGGGAGTCCACTGGTGGAAGTCGGCCCACCGCGTGGCATAGTCTATGTATCGCTGCTGCGGATCGACGGCATTGAGGGCCATGAGTCCCTCGTAGTAGACGGCGCGGGTCCATAGCGATGACGGGCGGACTTTCTTGACGTTGGTGGGGACGGTTGGGTCGGCGTACTTCTGCATGAAGTAGTCGTTGGTGCTGCGGGCGGCCGAGAGGACGGCGGCGGGCTGGGCGAGGGTGGTTGCTGTGGCACAGCAACATACTAAACAAGCAATGAGGATTCGTTTCATATTATTTCGTAGTTTCGTTATGACGTTATTACGGGATTTCGTTATGACGGGATTCCGTTATTTTGTTTCGAGTTTGGTGATGACGTCTTTGAATGTCTTGGGTGACGTGGTGAGAGTGATGCGGGAAGGCTGGCGGCCGGCACGCAGGATAACCATGGCCTGGCCCTGCCATAGCCGGACGTGCGGCTCGGTGGCTATTTCGTCCGTGGTGATGTCGCCATTGGTCACGGCAACGATGCTGGCGTCTCCGTCTACCTTAAACGACAGCTCGTCATCGTAGGAATAGCAACGACGACCCTTGGCATCGACGGCCGTCAGGCGTACGTGTTGCAAGTCCATACCGTCGGCGTGCCAGTAGTCTTCATTGCCCGAAGCTTTCGCGTTAGACGGCGTGGCGGGCAGGTCGGGCTCGGCTATGATGCGGACGGGTTTGCCGGTGGTCTCCAGGGCATGGCGGGCGACGGCCTTACCGTTCTTGTATGCCACTGCCTCAAGCTTACCGGCCTGATAGTCTATCTCTCCCCAGCGTATCTGGTTGCGCAACTTCGCATTGCCGACAGGGTTTTTCTTGCGGCCCAGGCTCTTGCCGTTCAGCAACAACTCTACTTCATCGCCGTTGGTAAAGACGTAGATGTTGGCCTTAGTACCGTCGGCACGGTTCCAGTTCTCGGTCATGCGGTCATTACCCATCTTGACGCCATTCCACATCTCGGCCTTCTCGCTTTCCAGCACGGCCAGGTGGACTATCGGCTCGTCGGGACTGAAGAAGGAGCGCATGTAGTACGACTTAGGCTTCGGGTCGAGCGATATGTAGAACACGCCCTGGCTCCAGCCTTTCTGCGGCCAGCCCATGCTCTCGCCCAGATAGTCGATGGCGCCCCAGTATGCCATGCCGATAACTTTCCTCAGGTCCATCTCGAAGAAGTTCTGCCCCATGGCCTGCGTCGACGCCTCGCTCTGGTAGAACGTCATCCACGGGAACCGGCGACCGTCGCCCGGGAAGTACATATACCTATAGTTATATGCCTGAATGTCGGTCTCCAGCGCCAGGTCGCACGGCAGCGAGTCCGTCTCCCAGTTACGATAGCGCGGATGCATGGCTACGGTGACCTTGCGGGTCGAGTCGTACCGGCAGAGTACGGGTTTCATCATCTTGTAGCACGTGACGCCCCAGTCGTTGAACGGCTGGTTCGGGTCTTGCTGCAGCTCGTTGCCCAGGCTCCACATGACGACTGAGGGGGAATTACGGTCGCGCTTCACCCACTCGCTGACGTCGTAAGCCCAGTGCGACATGAACGGTGTACGCTGGCCTGAATGCTGGTCGGTCCACTTGTCGTACAGTTCGTCTACCACCAGGATGCCGTACTTGTCGCACAGCTCTATGAACTGGCGCGAGTAGGGGTTGTGCGACGTTCTGATATGGTTGATGCCGAACTGCTTCATCAGCTTCAGGCGCTTCTCTATGGCGCGTGGATAGTTCGCGGCACCCAGGGCTCCCAGCGTGTGATGGTTAGCATAGCCCTTCAGCAATATCTTCTTGCCGTTCAGCTTCATGCCGAACTGCGGGCCATACTCGATGGTGCGTATGCCGAACGACTCGGCATACTGGTCGACCACCTTGCCCTCCTTGGTCATCAGCGTCACCTCGGCCCGATAGAGGTTCGGCTGGTCGGTGTCCCACAGCTTCGGCTGCTGCACGTCTATCTCCTTCATCCTTACCTCCTGCGTACGGGATGCGGCCTTACGGGTGAAGCCTTCCGTCGACTCGTAGATGACCACGCCGCTGGGGTCGTACAGCTTCAGGCCGATGCTGACGTCGCGGCTGCGGCTACGGTTGGTGAACTCGACGCCCACCGTGACGTAGCGGTTCTCCCTTGTGGTGATGTATAGCGGGTGACGCTCCAGGTAGAGTTCGGCGGAAGTGGTGACCAGGTTGACATCGCGGAACAGGCCGCCACCCGTATACCAGCGCGAGGCACGCTCGTCCTGCGTCTCGGCCTTCACCATCAGCTCGTTCTCCTGACCGTACTTCAACCGGTTGGTAACGTCTATCTCGAAACCGACATAGCCGTAGTCCGTTCCACCTATGCGCTGCCCGTTCAGGTACACGTCGGCCGTCAGCATAACGCCCTCGAAGTCCAGCAACACGCGGCGCCCCTTCATCTTCGCGTCCGGCGTCAAGGTCTTCCTATACCACCCCGTACCAATCTCCTTGAAGCCGCGTGCCGACAGGCGGCTCTTGATGTTGGCGGCGGCGTCCGTATTGTCGGCCTTCTCGCCCGACGCTGGTGACACCCACGGCTGACTGATCTGGAAGTCGTGCGGTATGTTGACCGTCTCTGCGTTCTTGAACTGTGCGTCGCGGCTGAACGTCCATCCGAAGTTCAGCGTCTCTGTCTGGCGCTGTGCCCACGCCGTCGTGGCCAGCATGGTCATCATCATGATAATTTGTCTCATAGAATCCGTTGAGTTTGTTTCTGTGTGCAAAGTTACTAATAAATAAGGAGAAAGCCAAATATTTCGGCTATTTTTCCCGATTTAACATCTTTTCGTTTTTTTCTGGGTTCACTTCACAAGACGTTGTCTGCTGCTACCGCCGAAGAGGGTTAAACCCCACTTGAACGAGTACGACTGATGACATCTGCGGGCGTCATCAGTCTTTATATATATTATAATGTATAGACTTATGAAGAAGATTCTCTTGATTTCCACGTTGGCCTTGACCGCTCTGGCCGTTCGCGCCCAGGTGGTGTGCGACACGGTGCTCAACCGTGCTCAGGCCACGCCGTTCACGTTTGCCGTACCCGTAGCCGACGGCAACTACCGCGTCACCGTCACGCTGGGGGCGAAGAAAAGGGTAGGGCAGACTGTCGTCCGTGCCGAGAGCCGGCGCCACTACTTCGACGTCGTCACCACGAAGAAAGGCCAGTTCACCGATGTGTCCTTCACCGTCAACAAGCACTCGCCCCTGATAGACCAGAAGGCCGCTGATGCCAAACTTCAAGAAAAGGCTCAGCATTTCAACCAGGGTGAAGTCACGCTCGTCCGGAATGTCCGCCTGAAGTCCCGCGAACTGACGTATAAGAATTGGGACGACTCGCTGAACCTGTCGTTCTGCGGTCCCGGCCCCGCCGTGCAGCGCATCCGTATCGAGGCCGTGCCTGTCACCACGGTCTTTCTCTGCGGTAACTCCACCGTCGTCGACCAGGAAAACGAGCCGTGGGCCTCGTGGGGACAGATGATTACCCGCTGGTTCACCCCCGACGTCGCCATCGCCAACTACGCCGAAAGCGGCCTCTCATGTACCTCGTTCCTGGCCCAGCTGCGACTGGACAAAATCCTGACCCAACTGAAGAAGGACGACTACGTCATCGTGGAGTTCGGCCATAACGACGAGAAGGAGAAGAAGCCCGGCGACGGCGCATGGTACTCCTATTCGCGTAACCTGAAGATCTTCGTCGACCGCGTCCGTCAGGCTGGCGGTCACATCATCTTCTGCACCCCGACGGCCCGCCGCTTCTTCGAGCACGGCCATATCAAGAACACCCACGGCGAATACCCCGAAGCCATGAAGACTGTGGCCCGTCGCGAGCACGTTCCCGTCATCGACCTGACCCAGATGTCCACCACGTTCTACGAGGCCCTGGGCGAGGAAGGCTCCAAGCGTGCCCTCGTGCATTACCCCGCCAACACCTTCGCCGACCAGCCTAAACCCCTGGCCGACAATACCCACTTCAACCCCTACGGCGCCTGGGAGATCGCCAAGATGGTGGTCATGGGACTGAAGGCCATCGACTCGCCCTTGGTCCAGCATCTCCGCGCTGATTGGCAGGACTTTGCGCCCGCCCAGCCCGACGATCCCAACGCGTTCACCTGGTACACCAGCGCCGGTGCCGTACTCGTCAAGCCCGATGGAAACTGATAATTTCTAATTCCTAATTTCTAATTCCTAATTTATGAAACGCTTTGCTTTTAAAATGTATCTCAAGCCTGGCTGCGAAGAGGAATACCAGCGCCGCCATGCTGCCATCTGGCCCGAGTTGGTAAAGATGATCCACGAGGCCGGTGTCAAGAACTACAGCATCTTCTGGGACCGCGACACCAACCTGCTCTTTGCCTATCAGGAGTGCGACGGCGACGCATCCTCCCAGGACACCGACGACGTCGATCCCATCACCCAGCGCTGGTGGGACATGATGGCCGACATCATGGATACCAACCCCGACCATTCCCCCGTCACCATCCCCCTCACCGAAGTCTTCCACTTAGATTAACGCCCCATGTTCCGCCGTCTCGTTTCCCTTCATGCCACCGCGCTTCGTTTGGCCGCCCTGCTCCTCCTCTCGTGCGCTGCCACTACTCCCGCTGTGTCAGCAGCGGGTCAGTCCTCCGCCTCCTCCGCCCCTTCCTTCGGCTCCGCCGTCACCTGGGATGCCCGTTCCCTCATGTTCGACGGCCGCCGCGTCTGCCCCGTCATGGGCGAAATCCACTATTCCCGCCTCCCGGCTGCCGAGTGGTCCCGAGCCGTCCGTGCCATGAAAGCCGGCGGCGTCACCATCGTCGCCACCTACGTCTTCTGGTCGCACATCGAGGAACAGGAGGGCATCTTCCGCTGGGACAGCCAACGTAACCTCCGCGCCTTCCTCGAGGTCTGCAAGTCCGAACAGATGCCCGTTGTCCTGCGTCTTGGCCCATTCTGCCACGGCGAGGTTCGTAACGGTGGCATCCCCGACTGGGTCTTCACCAAGGGCTGCCGCATCCGCGAGTCCAACACTGTGTTCCTCGGTTTAGCCGAGAAACAGTATCGCCAAATCTTCACCCAAGTTCAGGGCCTTCAGTGGAAGGATGGCGGCCCCGTTATCGCCGCCCAGTTCGACAATGAATACCGCGGTCACGGCGCCTACCTCATGGCTCTCAAGCGCATTGCTACCACCGTAGGCTTCGACCTTCCTTTCTATACCCGTACCGGTTGGCCCGAGCTCCGCACCCCCGTTCCCTTCGGCGAAATGCTGCCCCTCTATGGCGACTATGCCGACGGCTTTTGGGATAAGGAAGTAACGGAAGGCTGCGGCCAGTACTACAAGGCTTTTAACTTCAAGGCCTTCCGCTCATCCACCGCCATCGGCACCGACCTCCTTGGCAAACAGGAGGCTAAGACGTCGAAGGGCGACGACAGCTATCCTTACTTCACCTGCGAACTTGGTGGCGGTATGGCTACGGCCTACCACCGTCGTCCCTTTGTCTATCCCGAGGATGCCTACGCCATGGCCCTTGTCAAGCTCGGCTCCGGCAGCAACCTCCTTGGCTACTACATGTACCACGGTGGCACCAACCCCGACGGCGTCCTCCACACCCTGAACGAAGTCCAGACCAGTCCCGCCACCGCCAACAACGACCTCCCCGTCATGACCTACGACTTCCAGGCGCCCCTCGGCGAGTTCGGTCAGACTTATCCACAATATTACGCCCTCCGTCCCCTCCATCTCTTCATGCACGACTTCGGCGAACTCCTCGCTTCCATGGACGCCCAGTTCCCCGCTCCACAGGACTTAAAGCGCGGACAGGATGATGCCCTTCGCTGGTCTGTCCGCAGTCAGGGCAACAGCGGCTTCATCTTTGTCAACAACTACGAGCGCTTCGCCCCTCTCTCCGCCAAGAAGTCCGTCCTGCTCTCTGCCGCCGGTGTCACCCTCCCCAAGATGACCATCCCCTCCGGCTGTATGGCCATCTTCCCCGTCAACGTCTGCGGCCTCCGCTTCGCTACCGCCCAGCTCGTAGCCCATCGTGACGGCCGTCTCTACATGATGCAGATTCCCGGCATCCCTACCACTATCGCCCTCCAGTCCGGCAAGACGCTGAAGAACGTCAAGCCTCGCGGCACCGCGACCCCCGTCTACGACAATATCTACCTCCTTTCCCGCCACGATGCCGAGCACCTCTTCCTCGATGCAGAGCTCGCCGCCGCTTTGCCATTTTCCGTCGCCTTCACGAAGCTGAAGTCCGCCGGTCTCCTGCGCACCATCGTCAAGGGCAAGGCCAAAGTTGCCGCCGCCCCCTCCGAACAGGACTGGCAGAACGCCGCCGTCTATCGCATCGCCCTGCCCGCCGCAGCTAATACTGTGCTGCGCGATTCCGTCGCGCAGTCCTCCCTCCTCCGCATCACTTACCGCGGCGACTGCGCCCGCCTTTATGCCGCCGGTCGCCTCGTTGCCGACAACTTCTATTACGGCCGACCGTTCCTCTACGGCCTCTGGCGTCTGCCCAAGGACTGCGCCGAGCTCGAGCTCTGCGTCCTGCCCCTGCAGCCCGACGCCCCCATCTATCTGCCCCGCGAGGCCGACCGTACGCCCGGCGAGGCTGTCACCAATATCGACATCATTCCCCTTCAATAGTTATGAAACGCTTGCTGATAGTTTTATCATTCATCATTTCTCATTTCTCAATTGGCAGCGTCGCTGCGCAGTCCATCTCCCTCGCCGGCACTTGGGACCTGTCCCTCGGCGATTCCACCGCGTACAACGACTACCTGTTCCTCCCTGGTTCGATGCTCACTAACGGCAAGGGCGACATCGTCACCGCCCGCACGCAGTGGACGGGCTCACTCTACGATTCGTCGTTCTACTTTAATCCCTACATGGAGAAGTATCGTCACGAAGGTCAGATGAAGTTCCCGTTCTTCCTGACGCCCGACCGCCACTACACTGGTCGCGCCTGGTATCGTCGTACGGTCTTCGTGCCCGCCGCGCTCAACGACGGTTGTCGCATTACCCTTTTCCTCGAGCGTCCGCACATCGAGACCACCGTCTTCGTCAACGGTCAGCAGGTTGGTCACGATATGTCTCTTTCCGTACCCCACTGCTTCGACGTCACGAAGTTCCTGCGCTTTGGCGCGCAGAATACCATCGCTATCTGCGTCTATAACGGCATCGAGAATGTCTGTGTCGGACAAGACTCCCACAGCGTTACCGACCAGACACAGGGCAACTGGAACGGTATCGCCGGACGCATCGAACTACAGGCTGGCCCGCACATCTGGCGCCGTCGTGTCGTCCCGAATATGGCGGACCGCACCGTCGACATCACCATCAACGACTCCACCTACCACCTTCCTTTGGGTAATGACACCATCGCCTGGGACGAGTTCCATCCGCAGCTTTATACGCGTACTGTTAACTATCAGGGCAAGCCCGTCAGCGTGACGTTTGGCCTGCGTGACCTCCGCATCGACGGCCCGCAGATGCTCATCAACAATCGGCCGCTCTACCTGCGCGGCACCGTCGAGAACTGCTGCTTCCCTGAGACCGGCTATCCGCCCACCAATGAAGACGAATGGCTGCGCGTATTCCGCAAGTGCAAGGAGTATGGCATCAACCATGTCCGTTTCCATTCGTACTGTCCTCCCGAGGCTGCCTTCACTGCTGCCGACCGCGTGGGTATCTATCTGCAGCCCGAAGGACCGTCGTGGCCGAATCATGGCGTGAAGTTGCGCCGTGGCCAGAAGATAGACCAGTATCTGATGGACGAGACCAAGCGTATCATTGACGAGTACGGCCACCATCCCTCTTTCTGCTTCATGGCGGCAGGCAACGAACCTGCTGGCGATTGGGTGCGCTACTGCAACGACTGGGTGAAGGCGATGAAGCTGTACGATCCCACCAAGCTCTATGCCGGAGCCAGCGTCGGTGGCGGCTGGGCTTGGGATGACGGCTCGGAATATCACGTGAAGGCTGGCGCCCGCGGACTAGATTGGGACAAGCATGCCCCGTCTAGCGATGATGATTACTATCAGCAGCTGCTCTTCCCTCGCAACTATAAGTCGACGGAACCCAACCGTTCGCCGATCGTTGCCCACGAACAAGGGCAGTGGTGCGCCTTCCCCGACTTCTCGGAGATACCGCAATACACTGGTGCTTACAAGGCTAAGAACTTCGAAATCTTCCAAGACCTCTTGCGTGACAACGGCATGGCCTCGCAGGCTGACAAGTTCCTTAAAGCCAGCGGACGTCTGCAGACGCTCTGTTATAAGTACGAAACCGAGCGCAATCTTCGCACTAAGGACTATGTCGGATTCCAGTATCTTGGCCTTAACGATTACTCAGGTCAGGGTACCGCCCTCGTTGGTCCGCTTAACGTTCATTGGCGCGAGAAAGGCTACTGCACGGCTAAGGACTGGACGCAGTTCTGCGCACCCGTCGTCGCTCTCGCTCGTTTCCCCAAGTTCGTGTACACCAACGACGAGACGCTTACCGTTCCTATCGAGTGTTACAATGCTTCGGCTGCTGCCCTTCGCAACGTCAACGTCCATTGGCGCGTGAATCAAGGGATTGCAACGCCACACTCTGACTATCAGTCAGAGAACTGTCCCGACTGTGAGAAGCGTAGCGGATTACAGGGGGACTGTCCCCGTGATGTCATTCTTGTTGGCAAGAACAACGAACTCGGTACGGTCACCCTTCCGCTCGCACAATATGACCAGCCCACCAAACTGACCCTCACCGTCACCATTGGCGACGTTGCCGAAAACCACTGGGACTTCTGGGTCTATCCCGCAGGGAATGAGAAATTAGAAATGAGTAATGAGAAATGCTATGAGACCGACACTCTCGATGCTAAGGCACTAAAGGTTCTGAAGAAAGGCGGCACAGTACTCCTCACGGCCGGCGGCAAAATTCGCTACGGCAACGACGTCCGCCACACATTTACGCCCGTCTTCTGGAATACGTCGTGGTTTAAGATGCGTCCGCCCCATACCACTGGTGCTTATATCCAGAATACGCACCCCGTATTCCGCGATTTCCCCACTGACGACTGGCAGAACCTGAATTGGTGGGAGCTCGTGAACCGCACA
>JAEEGL012804495.1_pt1 | contig 12865 bp, 11 predicted proteins | sample 9134231 | NCBI WGS metagenome assembly JAEEGL01 (sample SAMN16246548, study PRJNA631951) | gut metagenome | biome: gut microbiome; feature: rumen; material: fiber-attached | host: Bos | place: Iran: Karaj | collected 2018-10
CTGAGCATTACCCGTTGCTTCGTCGTGTACGACGTGAACCTCTCCCTGACCAAGGGCGAGCCCTTCGGTTCCTCGGTTCTCGCGGCCATGCACGTGTACAACCAGGCCTTTACGTATAAAAACTACGGTCTCGGCCAGGCTGAGGCTGTGATCCTGTTCCTGGTCTGCGCGATTGTCGGCGTTACCCAGGTCATGGTCGGTAAGAGAGGGGAGGTCGAAGCGTAATGACTGAAAATGAAAGAGCTGCGCGGAAGAAAAAAATCTCCCACGCAATTATGTGGGTTGTGCTGCTTCTTCTGTTCTTCTGCTTTATCTTCCCGTTCATTATGGTCGTGATCAACGTGTTCAAGACCAAAGGCGATATTGTCAAAGATCCTCTTGCACTGATCGGTGCGCACGGCTTCACGCTGGACAACTTCCCCAACGCGATGAAGAAGATGAATTTCTGGATGGTGTTCGGAAACTCCTTCATCATCACCTGCTGCGCCACGATTCTGACGATTGTGGTCTCCTCAATGGCCGCCTTTGTCATTGTGCGTAACAACAGATGGAAATTCTGCACGCTGATCTTCTCCCTGATGATCGCGTCGATGGTTATTCCGTTCCAGGTCCTGATGGTTCCTCTGGTGTCCGTCTACGGCGGTATCCTGAATGTACTAAACCACAGAATCACCCTGATTCTGATGCACGTCGGCTTCTCAGTCTCGATGGCGGTGTTTATGTTCCACGGCGCGATCAAGACAAACATCCCGCTGGCACTGGAAGAAGCCGCAACGATCGACGGCTGCACCCGCTGGCAGACCTGGTGGAAGGTCGTCTTCCCCCTGCTCAAGCCCACGGTTGCGACAGTCGGCATCATCAACGCCATGGCCTACTGGAACGACTACCTGCTGCCCAGCCTGGTGCTGACCAAGAAGACTCTGTACACGATCCCCATTGCGACGCAGGCTTTCTACGGCACATACTCCACAGACCTCGGTCTTGTTATGGCGGCACTGCTGCTGGCCATGCTCCCGATTCTGATTCTGTACGTCTTCCTGCAGCGCTACATTGTCGAAGGTGTTGCCTCCGGCGCTGTCAAGGGATAAGGAACATAACCAGAATCTTAGAGATTCCGGTCAAAACGTTATAACTGATGATTTCCCCGCCCTTGCCGGGCGGGGAATCTGATATTATCTCATAAGTATGCCTGATGCATGGAAGAGGAGAGGATGAATGCCCGTGAGACGTATTTTTGACATGGAAAACCCTTTCTGGCAGGGACTGAGCGTCATCGCGGATATGATGATCCTGAACCTGCTGACGCTGCTCTGCTGTGCTCCTCTGGTCACGATTGGGGCAGCACTGGCAGCGATGAACGATGTGGTCATCCACATCGTACGGCAGGAGGACAGCGGCATTCTGAAAAGCTTCGGACGGGCATTTCGGCAGAACCTGAAGAACGGAATGCTGTTCAGCATGATCCTGCTGATCGCCATGGGACTGCTCTATTTTGACTACATCTGTGCTTTAACTTATGCGGAGATGTTTCGATACGGCATTGCGGCTCTGGCAATCCTGCTACTTGCGATTACGATTTATACACTGGCTCTTATGGCCCGGTATGAAAACCGGCTTGGGACAACACTGAAAAATGCGGCAGTTTTGGCAGTCGGGTACTTTCCCCAGACTCTGGGAATGGTTTGTTTTACCACAGCTTTCTGGCTTCTCTGCATCCATTTCTGGCGCTACGGAACCCCGGTACTGATTCTGTTCGGTTTTTCATTGCCGTGCTATGTGAATATTATGCTTATGCGGAAAATGTTTCAGCAGCTGGAAAAGGAAAAAGAAGACGAAGGAGAAGCATAATGAGGCAGGAAGAGAAAATGCCCTGGTGGAAACGAGCTGTGATCTATCAGATCTATCCGAGAAGCTTCTGTGACTCCAACGGTGACGGCATCGGAGACATCCCCGGGATTCTGTCCAAATTGGATTACCTCAAGAAGCTCGGGATCGATGCGATCTGGCTCTCCCCGGTGTTTTGCTCCCCTCAGGACGATAACGGTTACGATATATCAGATTACAGGAATATTGACCCAATCTTCGGAACCCTCGATGATATGGACAGGCTGGTTCGGGAAGCAGAGAAGCGCGGTATCCGGATCATCATGGATCTTGTGCTGAATCACTCCTCCGACGAACACCGCTGGTTTCAGGAAGCGAAGAAGAGCCGGGACAATCCCTATCACGACTATTATATCTGGCGGGACGGCGACGGAGTGACACCACCGAACGACCTGAAGGCCGGGTTCGGAGGCTCTGCATGGGAGTGGGTGCCCGAACTGGGACAGTATTACTTCCACCAGTTCTCTGTCAAGCAGCCGGATCTCAACTGGGATAATCCCAGATTGCGCGCAGAACTCTATGAGATGATCAACTGGTGGACCAGCCGCGGTATAGGCGGTTTCCGGCTCGATGTGGTGGACCATTTGGGGAAGGACCCTGACAGAGGCGTGATGAAGTGTGCGCCGACGCTGCATCCCTATATTCGAGAGATGAGCAAGGCGGCCTTCCAGAGAAATGACCTGGTTACCGTCGGGGAAGCCTGGAGCGCTGACATTGAGAACGCGAAGCTTTACAGCAATCCGGACGGCTCGGAACTCTCCATGGTTTTCCAGTTCGAACATATGAAGATCGATCAGATTCCCGGTAAAGAAAAATGGGACATGATCCCGATCAATTTTCTGGAGCTGAAGAAAATCTTTTTTCGCTGGCAGCGAGAGCTCTATGGTAAGGGCTGGAACAGTCTCTTTTGGGAGAACCACGATCTGCCGCGCAGTGTCTCCCGCTTTGCAGATGACGGGGATTACCGTGTGGAATCCGCAAAGATGCTGGCGATCCTGCTCCATGGCATGCAGGGGACACCCTATGTGTACCAGGGCGAGGAACTCGGTATGACGAATTACAACTTCCGGATCGAAGATTGCCGGGACATCGAGATCCTGAACATGGTTCGAGAGCGGAGAAAGAAAGGCTGGTCGGAAGACAGAATCCTGGATGCCATTCACCGAAAGGGACGCGACAATGCCAGAACACCCATGCAATGGGACAGAAGTCGGAATGCCGGTTTCACGACCGGTGAGCCTTGGCTCCTCGTGAATCCAAATTACAAAGAAATCAATGCGGCCGATCAGATGAACAGGGAAGACTCGGTTTTCAGTTGTTATCAGAAACTGATCCGTCTGAGGAAAGAACGGGACGTTTTTGCTGATGGCGTGTTCGAACCGCTTTTGGAAGAGGATGAGAAGATCTTTGCTTACCGCAGGACAAGTGGAGACGGTACGCTCCTCGTCGTCTGCAATTTCTCTGGGGACGCGGTCGAAAACCCGCTGTGGCAGGAAGAACAGAGAGGCGAGCTTCTGGTCAGCAGCTACACCGAGCCGGGAGAGACATTGGCTCTACTGCGGCCTTACGAAGGCAGAATGTACTTCTACCAAAACGGACAATAAAACACCGGGGACCCGATGGGTCCCCGGAGATAAATGCGGAGCGGGAAGGCGGATGAGGCCGAAACTGCTGAGAAGTGTGTTCAGGCCTGCAGAGTGTACTTGGTTACATTGAGCTTGACGGCGCCGTCGGCGTAAAAGCTGATCCCCTGTGCGGTAAGATCGGTGCTGACCGTGGCAGAGAGTACCTGCTCTCCGTCGCCGACAAAAACTTCTGCACTGAAGCGGTCCAGAATCAGTCGCAGCTTCAGTTTGCCCTGATCGTGACGGACCTTGGCCCGCCGCTGGTGAATGATGGCCCGGCGGGAGCCGGAGAATTTTCGGTCGATCTTCAGGACGGATTCGTGAGGACGGAAGCTGACAGTGGTCTGATAGAGCTCATTCTTCGCGATGCGTATGGCGAAACGGCTGAATACCGGACCGACAGGTTCCAGTTCCAGCTCCAGATCGACGATTCTGCCCTCTATGCCGGGAAGAGAGATCTCCTTATCCCGGATAACGACATCACTGTGACGGACACTGTCCTTCCGAAGAAGATCCAATTCCCGAATCGGCTGCTGACAGAGAATGCCGTTGCGGACGGAGAGCTCCCGAGGAAGACTCATCTGACCAAACCAGGGGACCCATCTGGTGTGCAGATTACAGGTGTCCCAGTTTTGCATCCAGCCGATCATGACCCGGCGGCCATCCGGTGTGAGCACCGTCTGAGGAGCGTAGAAGTCAATGCCATAATCAACAGCGTGGTCGGATTCCACTTCATAGGGACCGTCGGTACCTTCACCGTGTCCGAGAAGGTAAAAAGTTCCGTTTCCGTTGTGATATTCAAAGTCCTTCGGCAGCATGTCCTGGGCGCTGGCCAGAAGTACATCGTAACCGTCCAGATGGAAATAATCCGGACACTCCCACATGAGGCCAAGGCGATTGTGGTTGGATGCAAGTGGACCGACCAGACTCCAGTTCAGCCCATCATCGCTGCGATAGACCAGAATCTGTCCGCCGATGCCGCTCTGGTCGTTGGCCATCAAAGCACGATAACTTCCGTCTGCAAGCCTCAGGAGCTTTGGATCACGGAAATCATAGCGGCTCCCGCCGTCCGGAAGATCTGTTTCCGTCAGGACCGGATTACCGGGATACTTTTCATAATTGACCCCATCTCCGAAAGCAAGGTTCTGAGTCTGGACCTCCCGGACCTGGCCACTGAAGTCCTGCTCATGACGGACACCGGTATACATTAGCATCTGACGACCGTCAGGCAGTTCAATGGCGCTGCCGGAGAAGCATCCGTCCTTGTCGTAAGGCATATCGGGAGCCAGAGCACAGGGAAGAAAATCCCAGTGAAGCAGATCGGTGCTGACAGCGTGTCCCCAGTGCATCGGACCCCAGTGAGAATCATAGGGGTGATACTGGAAGAACATGTGATACTGCCCCCGGTAATAGCTGAAGCCGTTCGGATCGTTCATCCATCCGATCCATGGGGTGAGGTGAAAAGCCGGCCGCTGCTCCGGCCTGACGGCGGAGCCGTAGAGAGATTCAAACTCTCTTGCTTTCTGTAATGCTTCACTCATTCCGATATTTTCCCCTTTGCATTCTCTGATTTTTGACGCCGCGAGAACAGCGGCTCTTATGAAACGTATCATACCACAGAAAGTTCATTTCGCATAGTGTTGTTTTTCAGAATTGACAGCAGTTTGAAAGAACGTTACAATACCAGTATTCTGACATAGAACAGAGGACATGTTATGATGCAAAAAAAGTGGGAATCTGCCTTCCGTGCGCGCTTTACGAAATACGAGGAAGAGCTCCGTGGATACTATATGGAGCTGTACCACAACGATGAAGCGGCATGGGACTATTTTACCGAGATGCTCTATTCAGCCTGGAAGACACGGTCACCCGCACTGAAAGCGTTGGATGAAGAACGTCTTCAGAATCCGGATTGGTACCGGGGCCATGACATTCTCGGTATGCTGATGTATGTAAAAGCTTTTGCCGGGACACTCCAGGGAGTCCGGAAAAAATTGGACTACCTGGAAGACTGCGGCGTGAATTACCTCCATCTGATGCCGATTCTGGAGAGCCCGAAAGGACGGAGTGACGGCGGATACGCGGTGTCGGATTTCCGGAAAATTGAGCCGGAACTCGGGACCATGGATGATCTGGAGAAGCTGGCGACGGACTGCCATGGAAAGGGAATCTCACTCTGCCTGGACTTCGTTATGAACCACACAAGCGAAGATCATGAATGGGCCAGAAAAGCCCGCGCGGGGGACAAAGCCTGCCGGGACAGGTATTTCTTCTATGACGACTGGACGTTGCCTGACGAGTTCGAGAAGACGGTACCACAGGTGTTCCCAACCACGGCACCGGGCAACTTCAGCTGGTGCGAGGAAGCCCATCAGGTTGTGATGACCACCTTCTATCCCTATCAGTGGGATCTGAACTACGCAAATCCCGTTGTCTTTAACGACATGACAGAGAACATGCTGTATCTCTGCAACCGGGGTGTGGATGTGATCCGCCTTGACGCCGTTCCTTATATCTGGAAAGAGCTGGGAACCAACTGCCGGAATCTTCCACAGGTGCACACACTGGTGCGCATGATGCACATCGCGTCAGACATTGTCTGCCCTGGTACGCTGCTGCTGGGTGAAGTGGTGATGGAGCCGTCCAAGGTTGTGCCTTATTTCGGCAGTGTGGAGAAACCGGAGTGCCAAATGCTCTATAATGTCACGACCATGGCGAGTACCTGGCACACGGTGGCGACCAAGGATGTACGCCTGCTGCGCCATCAGCTTGGGCAGGTTTTTGTGCTCCCGAAGGAATATACTTTCCTGAACTATCTTCGCTGCCACGACGACATCGGCTGGGGACTGGATTACGGTTTCCTCGGGCGCTTCGGCATGGGAGAAGTGTCCCATAAGAAGTTCCTGAATGACTATCTCACCGGACGCTGGGAAGGCAGTCCGAGCCGCGGAGAGCTCTATAACGACGATCCGCGTTTGGGTGACGCACGGCTCTGCGGCACGACAGCCTCTCTCTGTGGCGTGGAAGCGGCAAGGTATGAGAAGGACGAGCGAAAGCTCGAGTGGGCGCTGAGGCTGGATATCAGCCTGCATGCCTACATGTTCAGCCTCAGCGGAATCCCCGTTCTGTACAGTGGAGATGAAATCGCTCTGGAGAACGATTACGGGTACCACCAGGATCCGGACAAAGCGGCTGACAGCCGTTATCTTCACAGGGGAGACATGAACTGGGAGGCTGCGAAGCTGCGCAAGGATCCATCCACGCCGGAGGGAAAAGTCTTCCTCACGCTTCGGAAGCTGGAGAAGCTGCGGGATGAGCACAGGGTTTTCGACAGCAGAGCGGATGTCTGGCTGTTGGATACACATGACGACTCAGTGCTCGGTATCGGCCGCTATTACAAAGGCGAGAAGCTGCTTGCCCTCTTCAACTTTGCCGAGTCGGAACGGTGGGTTTCGGTAGCAGGTGAGCTCGGAGAGTATCGGGACCTGATGACAGGTCTGGATGCGGACAAGGGAAGTCTGCAGCTCGCACCGGGAGGATTCCTCTGGCTGGCCTGTGACTTCGAGAACAATAAAGACTGACAAAAGGTGCGGAGGAAGCGCTCCGCGGAGAGGAAGGAAAAGAAATGAAGCAATTTGACGTTGTGGCTCTCGGAGAACTGCTGATCGATTTTACCCGCAACGGACTGAGCGGACAGGGGAACCCCCTGTTTGAAGCCAATCCCGGCGGCGCACCGGCCAATGTCCTGGCCATGCTGCAGAAACTCGGTAAGAAGACGGCCTTTATTGGCAAGGTTGGAAAGGACGGCTTCGGAAATCTTCTGGCAGAAACTGTGAAGGAAGCAGGGGTGGATATCCGTGGCCTGATGCGGGATCCCGAAATCCCCACCACATTGGCGATTGTCAACACCTTCCCAAACGGGGACAGGGATTTCAGCTTCTACCGGAAACCGGGAGCAGATCTTCTTCTCCGGGAGGACGAATTGGATGAGGAACTGCTGCGGGGGTGCCGGATCTTTCATTTCGGAACACTGTCCCTCACGGACGAACCCTGCCGCAGCGCCACCGTCCGTGCGCTTCAGATCGCACGGGAAGCCGGTGCCGTGATCTCGTTTGACCCGAACTGGAGACCTCCTCTCTGGAGCAGCGAAGAGGCCGCCAGAGAACAGATTTCCTGGGGACTCGGGCATTGCGATGTTTTGAAGATCGCGGATAACGAACTGCTCTTTATGACCGGGGAAGAAGACTTTGACAAGGGAGCGGCCATCCTGCGGGAGCGCTATCCGAATATCCGCCTTCTGAATGTTACGGCCGGCGGAGATGGCAGCCATTCCTATTTTGATGGCTGTCAGGTCTTCGAACCTGCCTGCAAGCTGGGCGGTGTGATTGAGACCACCGGTGCCGGCGACACCTTCTGTGCCTGTGTGCTGAACTATGTGCTGGATCACGGTCTGAAAGATCTGGGAGAGCCTGAACTCCGGGAGATGCTGCGCTTTGCTAATTTCGCAGCGTATATTGTCACCACCAGGAAGGGTGCCATTCGCTCTATGCCGGAGCCGGAGGAAGTCTTTGCTCTGCTGAAAAAGTAAAGAGAAGACAAGAGGTTCCGAGCCAAAATGAAGGTATACGATATTTCCCAAGAAGTGTTCGGGTGTGAGGTTTTTCCAGGGGATCCGAAGCCGGAAAGGAACGTCCTTCTGCGGATGAGCGAAGGCGCCGCATGCAATCTGAGCGCTTTCCGTATGTGTGCCCACAACGGAACTCATGTTGACGCACCGGTGCATTTTCTCAACGGTGGGAAGAGTGTTGATCAGGTAGATCTGGACTGCTTTGTCGGCTACGCGTATCTAGCTTCTCATGAAGGGCTGTTGCTGGCATCGGATGCAGAACGGATTCTGGAAACTGCAAAAAAACTTGATGCCAGAGCCGCGGAACGGATCCTTGTAAAAGGAAAGGCAGTTGTCACGGCAGAGGCGGCGAGAGTTTTCGCATCCGAAAGGATAAGACTGTTCGGAAACGAATCCCAGACGGTCGGACCGGAAGATGCCCCGAAGGAAGTACATCTGATTATGCTTGGTGCAGAGATTGTTTTGCTCGAGGGGATCCGCCTGGGAGATGTGGAAGAGGGCATCTATATTCTGCATGCAGCGCCCTTGAACCTTGGCGGGGCGGAAGGTGCGCCATGCCGAGCTACCCTCATCAAGCCCGATCTGTGATGGAGAAGCCGCGTTTATGAGATTGAAATTGTTTCAAAATTTTATGTAAACCGCAAAACAGCTTCTACGAAGACAATGAAAAAATGCCTGGACAACAGACTCTCCAACCATAGGAGAACCTGCTTCCAGACGAAAAGGCGCTGATCCGTACCTGGTATGATACAGATCAGCGCCTTACGGTTTTTCATAGCAACTTTCGGTCTAAATACAAAAACCCGACTGAAGCGATGCAGTGGGGCGGATTATGCTCTTTTTGCTGCCAGCCAGGCCATTGGCACACTGGGGAAGTTGGTAATGATTCCTTCAACGTCCCAGGCGTAAAGCTTCTCGAGACCGGCCATATCGTTTACGGTCCATACATTGATTTTGATTCCATGGGCCTTGCAGTCAGCGACATTCTCGTCCGTCAGTGCGGCAATAGGCGGATGATAACAGTGGAAACCTGCAGCCTCACAGTATGCACCCGGGAAGACTTTTACGCCGCTTTCATGCTCAACCAGAGCACCCAGTTCTATTTCCGGAGGAAGAATTTCCTTCATACGGGTCAGACTGAAGTGATTGAAGGAGGAAAACAGGACCTTCTTCTCCAGACCGTATTTTACCACCATGTCCCAGGTCTTCTGCTCGATCCCGGGATAGTAGGTGTTGTCTGTCTTGATCTCTATGTTTGTGAACAGATCCTGGGTTGCGGCCCATTCACAGTATTCCTCGAAGGAGGGAATCCTCTCAGGGGCATAGCGATCTTTCCAGAGATTCGCAGCATTGAACTGACGAAGCTCTGCATAGCTGAGGTCACAGATTCGTCCGGTACCGTCGGTGGTGCGGTCAACCCTTTCGTCATGATGAACGACAAGGACGCCGTCTCTTGTCGAATGGACGTCCAGTTCAATGCCGTCGGTTCCTGCTTCAGCTGCCTTGCGGAAAGAGAGCATGGTGTTTTCCGGATAGGCACCGCTGTAGCCGCGGTGAGCCATTACTTTCATTGGTTAGTTCTCCTTTATCAATCAAGCTTATAAAAGCAAAGTGATGCAAAAAATAGATAAGCTCTGAGAGAATCTAACACAGAATAGGAAAGGAGTCAATAAACAATCGGGCGATAACGTAAAGATAAACTGCAAATGAGTTGCTGAGAAGAATCTTTGGCAAAGGAAGAGTTTTCGAGTTTGCATAATACTTCACTTTGTGATTTAATAAAAAAACAAAATGATATATCAATTATTACCGTGAAGATGCTATGATGGTCAGGCAGATTCATGCTGAGGAGTTTTCAAATGCAAAATACAAAGAACCAATTTGAAGTAACCATGACACATACGGAAGAGAGCCTGACTGCCCTTGCGCATATGCAGTATGATCTCTTCTGCACCAGAAATTACATCGCACGTAATCTGCTCAGTGTAGTAGTTGTAGTAATCGGCGCGATGCATTTTACCCAATTCTGGGGAATCGCACTGGTTGCCTACGGCGCCTACCTGATGACCAGCACCTACAGTTCTTCCAATCACACAGCTAAAAAGCTGACGGAGACGATCAAGGCTTCGGGAAAAGGTTTTCCCTCATCCAGATATACTTTTACCGACAAAGGAATTGAGATCACTTTTCACCCAGGAAAAGAAGATGAAGAGAAGCTCGCACCGGTCGGCTACGGTGATCTTATCAAACTCGGAGAGGATATGAATTGCTTTTACCTCTTTCCAAACTCAACTGGAGGTTACTGTGTCCCCAAGGCTGAGCTTGGGGAAAAGGCAAAGAGCTTTTCTCAGTTTATCGAACAGAAAACAGGAAAGAAGTTTTACTGGCGCCGTCCAACCCCGCTGCAGAGGCTTAGAGACTGGCTTCGTGCCAGAAACAGCGAGCCCGAGCACTTGTAATCAGGATGTCCTTAAAATAAAACAAATCAGACTATCAATTAAGTATAAAAGCAGCCGAACACACGTTTCGATGTGTGTTCGGCTGCTTTTATACCGGTATGAGCCGGCATTTTAGAACTTGCGTCAGAAGTTGACAAGGTTGCCGCTTGCAGTACCGTAGATCAGATCCGGAACAACCGTAACAAGCCACGGAACAAAAGTGATCAGCAGCAGGACGAGGAAGAGGCAGATAATGAATGGCCAGACTTCCTTGATAAAGTCTCCGATCCGGCACCCTGTGATACCGCATGTCGTGAACATCATGGAACCAAAGGGAGGCGTGATGCCGCCGATCATGATATTGACGATGCAGACGAGACCAAAATGGATGGTATCGATACCGAGGGTCTTTGCCACCGGAAGAAGCAGCGGGGTTGCGATCATCAGGGCAGCGCCGCCTTCCAGGAACATGCCCATAAACAGCAGTACGACATTTACCAGCATCAGGAACACATACTTGTTGGAGGTGAGGGTGGTAATAGAAGATGCAACGATTTTGGGCAGGTTGATCATGCTCATGTAATAACCAAAGGTACTGGCTGAGACCATGATCAGAACGACACTGGATGTACCTGCGATGGTGTCCAGCATAATGGGAATAAAGTGCTTCCTGAACTCCAGCTTACGATAGACAAATTTACCGATGACAAAGCAGTACAGCACAGCCACAGCACCGCCTTCGGCAGGGGTGAACAGACCGAATCGCATACCGAGGATGATACCGAAGGGGAAGAACAGACCCCAGAAGGAGATGAACGCCTGTTTCAGTACTTCCTTCATGGGAGGGAACTTGTCACGTGTAGTGGGATAATTGCGCTTGTGGGCAATGATGGTCACGACAATCATCATGGAGATACTCATCAGGATGCCGGGTACATAGCCGGCTGCGAAGATACGTCCGAGAGAGGCCTGGGCAATCAGAGAATAGACGATCAGGTTTACTCCGGGAGGAATGACAGGCGTCGCTGCCGAGGATGAAGCTGTGATTGCTGCCGAGAATGCTTTGGAATAACCACGCTTTTCCATTTCGGGTACCAGCATCTTCGACTGCATGGCGCAGTCTGCGTTGGCGGAACCAGAGCAGCCTCCCATCAGCATGCTCAGAAGGACATTGACCTGTGCCAGACCACCTTTCATATGACCGGTGACACATTCACAAAAGTCCATGAGTTTATCTGCGATGCCGCCATAGTTCATGACAGAACCGGACATGACAAAGAAGGGGATGGCCAGCATGGAGAAGGATCCTGTGGAGTTCATGACCTTTTGAAGAATTGTCCAGGGCTGAACAGTGGTGTTAATAAACAGGAAGTAGAAGAATGTGGAACCAAACAGCGCATAGACAATCGGCATTCCGAGAAAATAAAGAATGAAGACGAGGAAAATGGGGATCAGATTTGTAAATGTCAACATCAGTAAGCCCCTCCTTCCTCAACTACTTCTTTGGATTCTTCCTGCGGCTTGACTTTGATGAGATGCAGGCGGTCGCGCAGGAAAAAGTAAATTGCATAAATCAGTGACAGACCAAAGCCAAGCGGCACAGCGATGCCGGTATACCATTTCGGTATACGCAGGGTATCAGTCAAAGTCAGTTTGATCTGACCGACATATTTAAGCGCGCCATCAACCTGCTGGAAAATAATCCCGCGCTTCCAGATCAGATTGCAGACATACTGAGAGCTGATATAGGTCAGGAGGATCAGAATCAGAATCTGGACGATGTCCATCACAAATTCGATCGTTTGGCGTGCCTTACCGTGGACCAGGTTGACAACAATGTCAACGCCCAGATGGGCATGCTTGCGGTGTGCATACGCGCTGCCCATAAAGACAGTCCAGATGAAGAGACCTGTAACCACTTCGTCAGTCCATTTGATGGGATTATTCAGAAAATAACGAAAGATGACATTGGCGTTAACCAGAATGACGCAGATCGTCAGTGTGACACCGCAAATTACTGCGTCAAGATTCATCAGGATTCGTTTCAAGAGTGATTTCTTTTTCATAGGCAATCCTTAAAGAAGCAATCTATTGTTTGAAAACCGAAAGAAACTCCATATACTCGACATGGACTGCCCGATGATTCGGGCAGTCCAATCAGAGAAAATTTACGAATGTAGGTCGTCAGCCAAGAATCAGGCTGCCTTCTCAGCGCGGAATTCGGTGAGGGCGTCAACCAGCTGCTGGTGCAGATCCGGATTGGCACCGTACTCTTCTACGATCCAGTCATA
>JAEEGL012819599.1_pt1 | contig 12865 bp, 10 predicted proteins | sample 9134231 | NCBI WGS metagenome assembly JAEEGL01 (sample SAMN16246548, study PRJNA631951) | gut metagenome | biome: gut microbiome; feature: rumen; material: fiber-attached | host: Bos | place: Iran: Karaj | collected 2018-10
GAAGCCAGTGAAAATGGAGCTCCCCGCATATAATCAAAGTGCCTTCATAATTGATTATTCCGGTTATACCGTTTCTTATGATGAGTCTAGCAAGCTACCGATTTGGGTGGCATACGAGTTAACTTCTGAAGAGACTGATGGTCCAATCAATCGAGGAGGGAGGAATTTCCGACCCGACGAAAGAATAAAGAAAGCCCAGGCGGATCAGTTCGACTATAGAGGATCCGGATGGTCTCGTGGGCATATGGCCCCGGCCGGAGATTTCAAGTGGGATGAGACGGCAATGTCAGATACATTCTATTATACCAATTGCTGTCCCCAGGATGAGACTCTGAATAACGGGAGTTGGCAGACTCTTGAGAAAAAGGTAAGAAGCATTGCTCGGCTTCATAAGAAAGTTTATGTCGTAACAGGGCCTATAATAGGGGAAAATCAATATGGTAAGATAGGTTCACATAACGTGGTCGTCCCTGATGCTTTCTACAAGGCACTCCTGATCTCTCAAGATGGTAAATACCATGCAATTGGCTTTATTATGAAAAACATCTCCCAAACTCAGCCTCTGCATGATTGTTACTTATGCATCAATGACCTGGAGAATGTCTCAGGGATTGATTTCTTTCCCTCCCTTGATGATGCAATTGAGGACTACGTCGAAAGTGATGTTGATTTGGATGTTTGGAGGATTCGATAAACAATTATATAATTCCTTATTATTCACGCATTAAACAAGATATTGGGATGATCAAGTCCTTATTCACGCTCAAAGGAAGAGCTAGGCGCTCTGAATGGTGGAAAGTCTGCATAGGTATATCACTTCTTTGTTATGCAATGAACTTCATACTCGAGGGCGAACCTAGTTTTGCATTAAGCCTTACTGTTCTTATTCTATCTCTTTCCCTATTCTGGATGGGAATAGCTATTAACACTCGAAGATGTCATGACCTTGGGCATAATGGGTTCTGGCAGTTCATTCCTTTCTATGTGATATGGCTTGGCTTTGTTAAGGGAACTTCAGGAGCGAATGAGTATGGGCCGGATCCAACAGAGGACGTGGATTAACTACTTTCTATAATTTACCTTAACGAATTGTTTGCTTTATGTCTCGCTATTCTAGCTTGCTGCTTCTCGGTCTGGTTCTCCTCTCAAGTTGTCATACCAATAGAGGTAACATTCCTGCCCCGATTGGACAATCAACTTTAGTGGATGGTATAGACGTTTCTAATCATAATGGGAGTATCAAATGGGATAAAGTCGCGGCAGACAAAAAAGGAGTCAGTTTCGTGTATGTCAAATCCACGGAGGGTGCGACTTATTCAGACCCCAGGTTTGTTGAGAATGCAAAAGGTGCTGCTGCAGCAGGTCTTCATGTAGGGGTGTACCACTATTTTCGCATGACAAGCAGTGCTCATGAGCAGTATAAGAGTTTTAAACGCGCTCTTGATTCTGTCCCCTTCGATCTTATTCCCATGGTGGATGTCGAAACAAGAGACAAGAAACCTGTTGCTGAATTTCGGGACAGCCTTTCTGTTTTTATCCGACTAATAGAGGAAGCCTACGGCATACATCCGGCTATTTATGGAACGAACCGCTCTTACAGTGAACTGTGTGGCAATCATTTTGACGTGAAGTATCCACTATACATTGGACGATATGGCTCTTCTGCACCAGTTGTCCCAGGTAAGTCCCACTACACGGTTTGGCAATATTCTGAAAAGGGGAGAGTCGAAGGCATTGAAAAGAACGTTGATCTTTGCCGTTTTCACCCTGAGTGTAGCCTTGACGATCTCAAAATGCCAGTCAGGTCTTCAGTTGAGATAATCGAGAATGACAACCTTACTTTTTACTTCCCTTCATTTGAAAGAATTGATCTCGTAACAGGAGTAATGCCTGATAAGACAGAGAAAGATGTAATATTTGTATGCGAAGCAGCCTTCACAGGACAACTGCTGGAAGAGTTCAACCATTTTAATATAGCTGGCCACCATGTTAGTGAAGGGACTTTTTACAAGGGTTATAAGTGTGGTCCAAACACTGGTTGTTTTACCTGGGATAAGAAAAACGGCTGGCATTTCTCAAAAGAAACACATGCTTCTTCCGAAACACCTCTGAAAAAAGCCGCTCGAAATGGAGGGATGGGGTTTTGCCAAAACCTTATTATTGATAATGGTGTAGTTGGAACCTATTGTTTCAAAAAGGAACAGGTTAATCGCTATCGAGCCCTCTGTGAGCTTAAAGGAAGACTTTGCGTGATTGATTGCTCGAATCCGATGCCCTATGGAGATTTCGTTTCCAAACTTATATCCCAGGGCGTTTCCTATGCATTATACTGTGATATGGGGACAGGCTGGAATTACTCCTGGTACAGAAACGAAAGGGGAGAGGTTATAGAAATCTTTCCGACTCCGGGAAAGTATACAACAAACTGGATTGCTTTTTACAAATAGATATCCCAGTTTGGTAGGTTCTGCTGAGTTTGAAGAGAAAAGGGGAGAAAAAAAGGATAATAATAGGAGCAGATAGAAGATTTTTATGTGTAACTTGCAGCACAAAATGCCGCATAAAAACAAATTAGCGTTTAATCGTTATATATGCCAAATCGATATGAATCGATATGAATAGAGAATCACTTTAGATTTGGATATTAACGACTAATGGTCCACGCTTTTTTATAATACGATTCGCATAGGGCCGTGCGAACATAATAACACACAGAGTTCATCTTATGGTCTTGTCTCTCTTAAAGCGCTCAATCGTAGCCTTACTTATGCTCTTCCTGAGTGTAAGCATTTTCGCTCAAAGTAATAAGTATAATGATTCATACAATTATAATCTGGGTGTTGAGGCGCTCCGAGATAATAAGTATGCTACGGCTCTTGACTATTTCGAAAAAGAAATAGAGCAGCATAAGGATAATGCTACTGCACATCTTTTGATTGCTCGAATTCACTATAGATATGACAATTATGGAGATGCTATTTCGAGTATTGAATCGGCGCTGAAATATGCAGGGAAAAAAGATAAGTCCACTCTGGCAAGCGCATACTGCTTGCGTGGACTTGTTTATTCAGAATTAGGTAAGGACGCCCTTGCTATTAAAGACTTCAACCAGGCAATAAAACTTGATCCTGAAGATGCGTCTTTCTACGAACAGCGAGCTCAGTACTATTATTCTCATGGTATGTATGACCTCGCAGATAGGGATTATCTAAAGATTCAACAACTAGATCCAAGTAGTGTTATGTCGTATATGGGTCTGGGGCGGAATAGTATTGCTCAAAAAGAATATGAGAAAGCCATTGAACAATTTGATTACGTCGAATTGCTGTATTCAAATTATTCTTCTGCATATGCTTTTAGGGCAGAAGCCTATGCTGGTTTGAAGAAATGGAGGGAATTCTCCGATGATGTTGTCGCAGCTCTTAGTATTGATGGAAATAATAAAGCCTTCTATCTTATGCAGGATAAGGCTGATACAGCATATGTTTTTCTGACCACTAAGTTGAAGGCAAAATCGATCTTGGAGCCTAATCAGGATTATTGGCCATATTGCATAGGGGTTGTCAATGAGGCGGCCGAAAAGTATGAAACAGCCATTGACTTCTATCAGAAAGCTATGAAGATTGACCCTAGTGATATGACGGCCAATCGTATTTCGAATTGTTATCAAGAAATCGGAGATTGGAATCAGGCAATATCATATATGGAAAAGGCTATTGCAATTGATTCAACTCAGACTAGGTACTATTTGACTAAGGCAAATTGGGAGAATGAAGCCGGACGCGTCACAGATGCTATCAAGGATATGGATTATTATATTTCCAAGAATCCAGAGGATGACTGGGCTTTCTATAGACGAGGATGGTTTAAGGATCATTCCGGCGATACTGAGGGCGCTATTGAAGATTATAGTACTTCTTTAGCACTTGACCCAGATTATGCATATGCATATATGAATCGCGGTGTTCTTTATAGGAATCTAGGCAAAGCCGATGAGGCTAAAGTAGATTTTGAAATGGTCCTTCAACTTGATACCCTCGCCGAAGATAATAGTTGTCGTCAGTACGCTCTCTTCTATTTAGGGAAAGAAGCAGAGGCGTTTGACTGGATGCAACAGATGATAGACAAAGATGGGAAAGGAAACTACTACGATGCGGCATGTCTTTATTCCCTTGCTGGAAGGGGGGAAGAATCCGTTGAGTATCTCCGCAAGGCCTTTGAAACAGGTTATCGCAGGTTCGCTCATGTACAGAGAGATCGCGATCTTGACAACATTCGCGAGCTTGATTCGTATAAATCTCTTATGGATGAGTATCTTTCGAAGCAAGCTGAAGAGATATTACAAGATGAGATGGATTATGTAGAAAGAGTTGTAGAGATTCCGTTTACTCGTTCTGGTGGTGTCACAAAAGTAAAGTGTTCCATAAATGACTTACCTTTGTCGTTCATATTTGACACTGGGGCATCTACTGTTAGCATATCCTCTCTGGAAGCCACATTCATGTATAAGAATGATTATCTGACGGAGAAGGATATTGTCGGCCGATCTGCTTTTGTTGATGCAAACGGTGATATTAGTGTGGGCACTGTAATCAATCTCAGAAAAGTCACATTTGGCGGATTGGAGCTTTCTGACGTGAAAGCATCCGTTGTGTCGAACGACCAGGCACCATTACTCCTTGGACAAACTGTTCTGAGCAGATTGGGTAAGATCGAGATTGATTATGAACGTAATGTTTTAAAGATAACAACCAAGGAAAAGAAATAAGCCATATTATCCTGAAAAAGGAAGAATAGCGAATCAGTTGTATAACTGTCATAATTTGGGAGGTATTGGCATTGATCAGATCGATGCACTGTAAATTGAGAATAACGATAAATAATAAAATAGAATGGCGATGAGACTGTTTATTAGAGTCCTGTTTGCAACTGCAGTCACTCTGCTACTTGCTACCACAGTTCATGCTCAATCTGCTTTTGATCGAGGTATGGATGCTATTAGTAAGGGGGATTATAAAAGTGGTATGGAGTATATGCAGCAGGAAGTGCGTTCAAATCCGACAAATGCCTCCGCATATTTTTTTATTGGACTATTACACGATGAAGATGGGGAGTTTGGGCAAGCGCTCAAGGCGTATGAATTAGCAATTAAGAATTGCAAAAAAGACAAGGAACTATTATCTGATTGCTATAAAAGCAGAGCTAATGTTTATCTCCAATTGAGTAAATTGGACGAAGCATTAGCTGATTATAACCTTGCCATCAAAGCAAACAACAAGAATGCCGATGCTTTTGACGAAAGGGGAAACCTCTACTATATCCTAGAAGAATACGATAAGTCTGATCAAGATTACCTAAAGGCGGTGAAACTTGAGCCTGATAATCCAAGACATCTTATTGGACTTGGGAGGAATGAAGAGCAACGTAAGAAGTATCAAGCTGCTTTAGAATACTATACTCAAGCCATATCTCTTAAGCCTGATTACGGCGCAGGATTCAGATTCCGTGCGATAGTACATGCGACTCAGAAAGATTACGAGGCTTTTGCTATGGATTTAGTCAAAGCTCTCGAACTGCAAGATAATACTGCATTCAACGCACTGCAGGTGTATGCCAAAGAGGCAAAAGAGCCACTCCTTTCCGAGTTAAAGACAAAGGCGGTCATGAATCCTCGCTCTAGTCAATGGAATTACTATCGAGCTGTTGTATGCGAATTGAACGAGGATTACAAAGAAGCGATAGACTTTTACGTGAAATCCAATAGCATATATCCGTCACCGGTTACGGATTTGCGAATTGCCTCGTGCTATGACAACCTTTGTGAATGGGACAAATCTTTAGAATTTGTTGAGGCAGCCATAGCAAAAGATCCTGATGATGAGAATAACCTTATTACACGGGCGAACTATAAGTATAGTTTAGGAGATTACGAGGGGGCGATTGCGGACGTATCTACTTGTATTGAGCTTCACCCTGATTTAGATTGGCTTTACCAGAAAAGAGGATGGTATGAGAGCAATATGAGGCAATGGGATGCTGCCTATGAGGATTTTTCAAGAGCTGTTGAACTAAATCCTGAGTATGCACACGCTTATATGAACAGAGGTTCAATTCTTCTTAGGAGAGGAGAGAAAGAAAAGGCAAATGAAGACTTCCGTATGGCTTTGGAGTACGATCCGGACATTGAGAATACGAACTTGACTGCACCATATGCATTTGCGTATCTTGGTCTTTACGAAGAAGCGGAGTCATGGATGAAAAGAATAATCGACTATCGTATTGAAAACGACTACAAGATGGCTAGTACTTATTATGAGGCCACATGTGTATTCTCTTTGATGGGTAAAACGGAAGAGGCCATTGACTATTTGGAGAAGGCTATTGATGCTGGGCATAATGATTTCTATCATTACCTTCAAGATAGCGACCTTGATAATATCCGTAATTCTGAGAGATTTAAATCTCTATTGAGTTCAAAATGGCCGTCAGTTCTTGAAAACTACAAGCATTTGCTTAACTAAGTAATACCCTTTCTTTATGACTATAAATGCTTATTTCTACTCAGATAACGGGAATCAAAAAGGGCCAGTCTCTTTTGATGACTTGAAAAAAGTTGGAATCAGTAAAAGCACTCTGGTATGGAGAGACGGCTTTGATGATTGGCAAGAAGCCGGAAGTGTGCCTGAATTAAGTAGTCTATTTGCTGAGACACCCAAGTCAGTTGAATCAGAGGCGCAACCGGATCCTGTTTTCACACATAGTGAAGAAAGGGTTAGGAGCGAGATGTCGGAGTTAGATAATACGAAGATGTTCAAGAACGTCTTCCTATTTAAGGGAAGAGCCCGACGCTCTGAGTTTTGGGTTGCTTATGCCATTTTCATTTTAGCTATAATGGCTGTTTCAGCGTTAGCTGACGCCGGTGGTGACTCTGGTTTCGTGGCTTTTCTCTGTATTGTCATGTTTATCGCTGGATTCTGGCTTTTCCTCTCAGAAGGTACCCGAAGGTGTCATGATTTAGGACATAATGGATTTTGGATGCTTATCCCTTACTATTTGTTGTGGATGCTTTTCCAGAATAGTAAAGAAGGCCCGAATGAGTATGGGAATAACCCCAAAGGTGAGAATTTCAAAAAATTATACTGATTATTGATCACATTATGAATCCTGCAGCATTAATCTTCTGGATTGCGGCCTGTATCGCTATTCCATTCATCGCAAAAGACAAAAAACCTGGCCCAGTCGCCATTTTTTTCATTTGTTTATTCCTTTCGCCGATTATCGGTCTTATCGTTGCTTTATGCGCCAAGAAAAAGCCTCTGGAAATCTCTGGAGCCACTGAAGAGACTAGTTCGGCAACACCTGATAACCAGGAATAGTCAGTGAGATTCCAAGGGAAACGAATTCTTTTAGTGCTGACATCATTATTAGTGATGTCAACACTGTCATTCGCTGAAAAGTATTCTATCAATGGCATTTTCACGATAGAGGTAGGCGATGATTTTGAGTTAAAAAACAACCCAAGTGTTCAGAAGACGACAATTGGAAAGTTAACTGTACTCAGAGGAGATCGAATCGTTTTCCAACAATATGGTTTGAATGCCAACTTCCATTGGGCATTAGACACTTATGCGAGAATAATAATCGTAACGGGGTCAGGAGAGGAGGAGGGAACATTTCCCGCCTGTAACCAGGATATTGAACTGACTGAGTCAGATCGCTTTGAACTGCTCGCTTCAGCAAGAGAGGATGCAAGGCCATGGAGAATAACGCAAGGTCCCACTCTTTCCAACGCCGAAGTCAATGGACACCCTTGCCTTAAATTGTTCTACGAGAGAGAGGGTGATCATGGTGGGGCAAGGGCCACTAGCTACTGGTTCTTTAATGACACGCAGTTCGCTCGCATTCTTACCAGTTATGCAATTCCTGACGAAGGAACCTATAAACAGCCGTTAACAGCAGTCGTTGAATCTTTCTCGTGGAATAATCCTCGATTCGCGACGGGTTCATCTGCGATGTCGGACGAAGACGCAGAACGTGTCGGCAATGCAATTCTTAAGGGCATAGAGGGCCTGATTGTATTGTGTATTATTCTCGGTTTTGCCATCTCAGGAATTGTTAAGGCGGTGAAGCGGAGGAAGCACAAAAAAGAACCGGTAGCTGAAACCGGGAATGTGCTGAAAGAGATTGTCAAACAAGAAGAGACGAAGTTGCCTCCGCCTTTGCCCCAAACAGTTAAGAAAGAAGTAGTGTCTCCACCCGTGCCGCCGAAGCAGGAGGAGGAGAAAGCCCCTGAGGCCGAAAAGGTTGTTCCGGAATCAGACAGAGTCAAAGATGAAGTCGATGACTCTCCAAAGAGAGTAAACTACTCGCTTCCCAGCAGTAAGACCCTTCAAGAGTATCTATTCTATTATTCTCCTGAGAAGGGTACCATTATTTATCCTCACCGGCACCACAAGGGGAAGATTCGCGGCTATTCCGAGGAAATGTTTGAAAGTCTCCTGAGAAGCACCTTTGTCAATGTGCCTTTGGATGTTTATGGAGACGTCAATTTGAAATTATCGGATACGGCCAAGTCATACGAACCGGATATTGCCCTTATTTCAAATAGTGGCAGTAGTATTCGTATTGATATAGAAATTGACGAGCCTTACTCGCTGGTCTCTCGGAATCCGATTCACTACACGGAAGACAATTCTGATGCTGTAAGAGATTTGATAATGAAGAGTGCGGGGTGGATTGTTATGAGATTTGCCGAAGAGCAGATCGTAAAGCAACCAATTGCCTGCGTGTCATCTATTGCCCGTCTTCTTATCCAAATCGATTCGTCCCTTGTTCCAGAGTCCTGCTCCATAAGCGAGTTCGTGAAGCCTGTTAAGCGCTGGACAAAAGCTGAGGCTGAACTGATGGCCCAGAATAACTATAGGGAAGAATACCTTGAGATTTCTGGTCCAGTAAGCCCTCAAACCCCTGGAGAAGAAGATGACCGGCCTTTAACGGAAGAAGAGAAGGCGGCAAGAATAGAGATCAAGACTATTGGTTTGTGGGGCGAGACAGAAAAGAAGTCATCCATCAAGTTCAATGCGGAGAACATTTCAGATAGGGACGCCAGAATTGAGTTCTTCCCGGACACCCACACCTATATCCTTGATGGAATTATCAACCTGCTGCCTGCGACAACGGTTATTTCAAATCACTTCCCGGCTTTTGATGGGCCCCGCATTGCTGAAAGAATGGTTAGAAACGGGAATCCGAAGTCTGTCCAGGAGCTCCTTGATGAATTTGCATATAAGGGTGCAATTGCAAGGGAAGTGGGAACGTTTATGCACGAGCAGATAGAGAATAGATTCCTCGGTAAGGAGGTGAGTGCACAATATCGTTTCCAATTTAGTTCAAAAACGCGTAATGAGGACGAATATGTGAGAATCGACAAAGAACTATCCCAATTTGAGAGCTTTGTCAATAGCCGCAGTATCGAACCTTATAGAACAGAATGGAGAATATTCGATGAAAAATATGGGATTGCAGGCACCATCGATTTGTTAGCAAAATCCGGTGATAAATATGTGATGTACGACTGGAAAAGGAGTCTTAAAGTCATCTCTCCTTCGACAGGCGGAATGTACAGTATTCAAGGAAATGGTTTTGCATCAGGATTTGGCAAACTGTCTAATCTGGATAATTCTTCGTTCAACCACTATTGCCTGCAGCAGAACTTGTATCGAAGGATTCTGGGAACGAGGTACGGGATTGATGTCTCGCAAATGTTTCTGGTCATCTTCCATAGAGATTATGACCGATACTATTTAATACCCGTCCCAAAAATGGATAAAGAAATTAATGTCATTCTTGACGAAATGGAGATCTGAATATGAAACCGATATTCCACATCTATTGCCTTCTAGCCACTTTATTTTTGCTCCCAACTGCCTGTCGTCAATCAGAGAGTTGTGATTTGCGAGGCTTGAATTTGAACGGCAACGTGAAGTCCGTAGAGATAATAACCAAGACACCTGTTCCTATCTCGGAATGGTTATATGCGAATAGAAAGTTCGGTGATTTCGAGACGACGTGGGCTCCGAGTCGAAGCTATTCATTCCTCGGTAACTCTAAACTTGAGTTCAACAAGCGAGGTAATATAACTCGGAATACGGTCTACGATCGTGAAGGCAATCAAATCACCTGGGGAAGGCCTTCACAACATCCCACAAGTTTATACAAACATTTCGCTATTGAGGTAAACGAACTCTATAGCACGGTAACGACGAAAAAAGATGGCCAAAATAGGGTCATAGAAGAAATGTATACCCAGCAGGGGAAAGATAGGTACAAGAGGACGATTTCTTATAATGACAAAGGTGATCTTGATGTCGTCACCTGTAACTATGTCCTTCTAACGATAGATGTGTTTGACCGCAAAATGGAGTCTACCGATACTCTGAGATTTCAGTATACGGAGTTCGATAGCCACGACAATTGGACAAAGGCGTTGATCGTTTCCGATGGTTATCTGAAACGGAATGACTATGTTATGGAGGTGACTCGCCAAATTTCCTATTTCGGCGAACCCGATCAAAGCCCCTTGATTAACACTCTTCAATCCTTAAACTATAGTGCTAAGACTCAGTTCAAGCGACCGAGCATTACTTATGAGCGTGTAACCCCGGCAAAGAACGGTCTAAGTATTGAGATGCCTACTACTTTCGAGGTTTTCGAGCAGTCGATCCAGGGACAAAATATGTTTCAGTATTCGGCAAATAATACGGATGGTTACTTTTCCTTTATTGTCCAATATTCTGATTCCGCAGAGAGTTTAATGAAGGGTTTTGATTCTTTGACTGACACTGAATATGAAGAGGCTATGAGGTATGTCCTAGAATCTAGTGGAATTCAGATTATTTCTTGGAGCGGTAGAGGAAAAACGACCATAAATGGTCGCGAGGGCGTATGGTGCTCTTATTATCACTATCCCACCGCTGGTTTAGGCGGGACTCCTGTAAAAGTCGACATATACCAGTTTCAAGACCCGAGTACCGGCATCATTGCCAATCTTACTTTCGGATATGATTCCGCTCACGCATATGAATTTGCTCCTCAAGTCGACCACATGAAGAATTCTATTATTTTTTAAATCAATCATTCAATATGAGTAAAGGAACTAAAATCATCCTCACCGTTGTACTCTCGGTTGTATTCTTGCTGCTTTTCTCAGCAATGGGAAATAGTGGAGCGGAAGTTGGCAGTCCTATAGCCTATTTGAGCATTCTGCTTATTGCCGGCTTTGTTGCTGCACTTATCGCTATTTGGAAGAAGAAAAAAAACTGAAGAGTAGTTAGCGCTCGCTTGGTGCGAATGTTATATTCCACAATGAAGGCGTTGGTCAGAGATTATCCCTCGTCCAACGCCTTCGTTGCGTAGTGGCTGAGGCAATTTGAGTAGGTGGAGTTCGGCTTTGCCCCGCTTCGGCGAGATGTTTTTGGAGTGGACATAATCCTGTGTCACTGCTCGGGGCTAATGCTGAACTAGACCCATTTGAATTTCTCCTTCCCAGCCCCAAGCTCAAAGTGGTACTTGATAATTCCGAGGTCCATCTTGCTATAGCCGATCATCGAGAAGACGGATCTCGCTGCGACCTTGGGCAGTTTGCTGTAATCCTTGAATCCCAAGTACTCGATGAAGAACTTCTGTTGGTTAACCGCTGTAGGTGCGAGCAGGGCTGCATCTACACCTTTCTTGAACCATTTCGGGGTTAGGTCACTGGCGTTGCTGATATCCCGGATATCCTTGACTTTGTGGCCGGATCCCTGGGTTTGTCCGTAGCCGAACGCGATGTAACAGCCAATCTTCTCTCCGTCCTCCAGTTCATAGGTCCCGGGGACCTTGCTGTATGACAATCCCGTCCAGCAGGTATTCAGTCCGAGGGTCTGTGCCAGCAGGACGAGCTGCTCACCGTAGTAGCCGATCTTCTCGTCCAGGTCTTCAGCTTTCTTCCCGGCCATCACGAAATAGTTCTTCACTCCGGAGAAGGAGCCGTAGGCCATGATTCCGGAATAGGCCTTCGGCTCATCCGTCACCAACTGGACATGCAGACCGGATTCCTTGTTGATCTCCCAGATCTTGTTCCGCAGAATGGTCAGGATCTCCTCCGGGATAGGTTCGTCCTTATATTTCCGCACCGAATGGCGCGCTTCAATCGCTTCGAGCAGATTCATATCGGGGTTCGTTTTATTCCTAGTCAGTATTGTCGGTGCCGACAGGGGAGGGACGGCGGTTGAGCTCGACGCCGTTGCGCTTCAGCACGCGGAAGATGGTCGTGCGGCTCTTGAAACCGCTGACCTTCCAGATATCGTCGATGACGTGGCCGGACTTGTACATGTTCACGATCATCTTCTCCCGGTCCTGTCTGAGGGCGGACTTGGTTTTCTCCTTACGCTGGCTCTTCAGGTTCCGGACGATGCGTCCCTCGCTCCTGCGGACCTTGGTCGCCTCCTCGGAGATCCGGCTGATCGTATCGAGGACGTCACCGGCCGTTGTCTCGGGGAAGAGCTCGTTCTTCGTGTCGATCCTGTCGTGTATCGAAACGATCCGGATCTTGTAGACCCTGCACAGGTCCAGGAACGCCCCCAACTCGCGGATGCCCCGTACGGCGTTGCTCAGCCGGGTGAGGACGATCTCGTCTTCCTTCTTCAGGAGGGTGAGAAGCTTGCGCCACTGGGGACGCAGTCGCTCCTTGATACCTTCCTCTATGATGATGCTGTCGCATCCGAATTCCTTCATCCATGCTATGTCCTCCTCACGGGCATAATAGCCCTTAGCGAGGAACAGGTATCCGGTCTTTGCCATAATGATTGGGGTGTTGTGCTGTCAA
>JAEEGL014746752.1_pt1 | contig 12865 bp, 6 predicted proteins | sample 9134231 | NCBI WGS metagenome assembly JAEEGL01 (sample SAMN16246548, study PRJNA631951) | gut metagenome | biome: gut microbiome; feature: rumen; material: fiber-attached | host: Bos | place: Iran: Karaj | collected 2018-10
ACTCGTTCCTGGGTTCAAATCCCAGTCTCTCCGCCATTTTCTTGCCCTTATATTCCTTATAAGGGCTTTTTTATTACTGTTTATGAATGTTTTGGACTATTTTCATCCCATAACGGTATGACAAGGTGTCATTATTATTACGTCGGTACGAACATTTCGGCACTGTACGAATGATTTAGGCTCTACATAAGGCAGTTGCATCTTTTTTAGTCTTTCCAAGTTGAAGACAAGGAAATAGTATGCTAATTTAAGTGAAAGGTAACATTGATTAGGTGTACTTTTCAATAATATCATAATATCTCGAAACACAAAAAGAAATACAATCATGGAAATGAATCAAACTCTGATGGATTTGCTTGCCAAAGTCAAAGACACTCTGCCTACCGACTTGGTTTCAGGCTTCACACGCCCCGAATATACAAAGGAGAAACTTACTGCCCTTCGCGACTATCTCAAGGCCAATGAAGCCGACAAAATCTCCTCAGACCTAGAAAGCAAATTCGGAATCAAAATCCCGTCAATGCTTCTTGGCTTTGGAAAAGGTAAAATTATCTCAACCATAGAGGAGAAAATCTCAGCAGAATAAAGCCTGCCATCAGTAGGCCGCTATTTTGCAGAGGTCCATACGAACGATGGTTCTGCTTTTGAGAGGGTGACCCAATTCCCACTTTCGGTCGCCCTAAGTGATGTGTTGTATTCGTAAGATATTGGATTAGTCGTGTTAATCCTCTGCGCTCTGGAAGCCGATGAAAGATCTCATCGGTATTTCAGAATGTAACAGGAGTGATGATTTTGACGCCGAATCGTCCAAGTTTCACAGAGATGGGTTGAATGTCTTTGGGGACGATGGTAGCTTCTACCTCTGTTTCGCTGGTGTTAACGATGATGATGGTGTTTTTGCCATTGACAGTCTTCATCCACCACTCAATTTTGGCATTGTCGACGGTGACCGTCCCAGCCTGAGTGACACCATCAGCGTTGAGGACTGGACGCAAGGAGCGCACCTCTTTGATTACATTACAGAGATCATTCCATGTTCTGGGATTCTTCGCCGCCGTCATCCAGCCAGGAGTGGCTTTGGCATACCACCACCACCAAAGTCCGTTGACCTCCTTAGTAAGACCAACCATGGCGGCGGCGCGCATCCAGTCGTAATCTGGTTTGAATTCGTCCCAATTGACTGGTTTATTTTCTTTCATTAGTCTGGATTGCTGGGGGTCGTAGCAGTGAATGAGAAGTGTGATGGGAGAATCGTTGAGCAGGAGTCTGCGATGTGTTGCAATGGTACTAACGATGGTGTCTGGTTTGCTGTACGATTGCGTCCAGTGGGTGTCCCATGTCTTTCGGTAGGCGTTCATGTTGTTGCCCCAAGTGGTCATGACGACTGGATGGTAGGGGTCTAGTTTTCGCAAGAGTTCTGCAAATGCCGTAAGACGTTTTGGCGGAACATAATAGGCAGGAACTTCTGGCTCATCAAAGAGGTACCAGCAGAAGAGAGCAGGATGCGACGCAAGTTTGCCGACACGTTTGGCAAGCAGTTCCAAATTGCCTTGGACGATGCCATTGGGGCTATGGTGTCCACGGTCGAAACCGATGAAGACGCGCAGGCCTGCCGCCTGAGCGGCGTCCAGATAATTCTTTGCAGCATCGTCGTTCTGGCTACCCTCCCACTGGTAGAGATGCACCACTTCGAATCCTGCCTTCTTAACTTCAGGCATGAATTCGGGCTTGACTTCATATATTCCAAGCGGGAAAATATGCTTTCCGTTTTCTGCATATCGTCCATCTTTGTCAATTACTATAATGTTTTCGGGTTTCGGAGCGCAGACAATCCAAATGTTCTGTGTTTCCGCCGCGCCATTTTCTGCGGTAGCGGTGATGGATATGGTGTTCAGACCGTTCTTCCAGCCATTCTTAGGAGTTGCGACGTAGCGGTTGTCAGGCAATGCACGAATGTCGAATTGAATGTCTGGCAAGTCGGTGTCGGCAATGGAGAGAGATTTAAGGCGAGTCGGTGTATTGACGGTAAATTGATATTGTTCGGTTGATGCGAGAAGTCGTGCATGCTGCGCGATAATCTGCGGCGGAAGGATGACGGCGTTAGGCGGTGTGTCGATGACAAAACTGGCGAGAGATTTATCCTGATAGCCCAAAGCATTGACAATCCAATACCAAGTTCCTGATTTGAGAGGTGTCCTAAGTCGCAAGTAATTATTGACATCAACAACGTGAGTGATGGTTTCCTCTTCTGGAAAATCTGGATTTTGGGAGAGCTTCAACTCGTATGTGTCAATTCCGTTCAGATGGAGCCATTGGAAGTGCGGAGCATTGTTTTTGACTATCTCGCCTTCAGCAGGGGAAGTCTTGACCACCGACTCCTCCTGACAGTACATTTCGAAGTTGTCATACCATGCAGTTCCTTTGGCGCGGAGAGCGATATAGACGTATGCATAGAAGGCATCGGCAGGTGCCCGAAGGTTTTTACACTCCACCCTAGTCCAGTCTTTGGTGTCCCAGATGCCCTTGCTGTAAACTCCTGACGTAAGCCATTTTCTGTTCTTGTCAGCCCATTCGATGATGAGGCATGCGCCGACGGAGGACATCTTGCCCTCAGCCATTGTAACATCTTTGGTCTTAATGTCACATTGAGCAACATAGTGTGCGAATGGCGTCACGGGAATGAGTCGCGTGATATAGACGGAATCCGTCTTTGGGTTCTGGACATCCATTCTGGCGCTTTTGCCGTGCTTTTCATCGACATTTTCAAAGGTGACGTTGCTACCGCATGACCAATCGGCGCTTTCCTGTTCGAAGTTGGAGTTTGAAACCGAAATGTGGGTAATATTCTTATTGGCGTGTTTTAGTGTGCGTTGGGCACGGAACTCAGCCTGCTTCTCGTCATATTCACGAATCTTCCATACCATGCGCTGCTTAATTGGTTTATTGTTGGAGTCGTCCAAACGAGCCACGCCTACGGTGCGCATAAATCCTTGGGAACTACGATGGTCTTGCAGGAAAACATGCATATTTCCAGTTGGAATGATGGAGTGGGAGTATTTTTCCTGCTCGATGGAAAAGTCCATGAGTCCGTACGAATCGATGTTCTCGTTTCCAATCAGCTGTGTCTTCTGGTTGTTTCGTAGGAAGAGTTTGCCATTTTGAAGCTGAAGAGTATTGGTTGCGAGCATGAGGCTAAACTCAACTGGAAGATTTGGGAGAGGAGTGGCCTCCACATCAATTGTCATCTGCGAGTCGGAGAAGAATATGGCGATGGTTGCATCGCAGGAGTCGGTTGTGTGGTGAAAGATGTGTTTTCCGTTTTCTTCTTTGTAGTTGGCTTGTCGAATGGAGAATAACTGCGCTTTATAATCTGGCTGAAATACATTTAGTTCTATTGAATTAAGTATCTTTAACTCTTTATAACTAATGGTGATAATTCCGTTTTTGAAGCCAATATTCCAGTTTTCATGGGAGATGCCAAAAGAGATGACGCTTAAGAAAATAAGAAAAAAGATGCGTTTCATAGAGAAAATCCTATTTGATGTTGCTACTTGTGGAGACTGTGATTTAATGTATTCTATTGACAATAAGTTTAATATATCATTATTTAATGATACACAAATTTGAATAGCAGATTTTTCCTACGATACCCCTAACGTTAAGAACTTGAATGTGGATGCCTGAATCACAACTATTCGTTAGCTGGGCTCTGGAATTGTTCTAGACGCGGCAATTTTGTTAAAGTAAGTTACCAGTTTTTATTTCTGATATTATATTAATATGGTAATGGTTTTGACAAAGACCTGCCGAGGCCATGAACTTCTGGAGTGCGTATTATATTGACTTATGCAAGACTATTTCTATTCAGTAATCTCCTTCATCGCGATGGCGATTCATCTGATTATCAACTTCGATCTGCTCGATGGTCGTGAAACGCTCACTGCAAATGAAACGCGCTACCGTGGCTTTTTGATTGGTATTTTTATCTATTACATTACAGATGCGGCATGGGGCATCTTAGCTGGACTTGGCTACACAGGCATCCTGTATATTGATACTGTAATCTACTTCATCGCTCTTGCCGTATCAGTTCTCTTATGGTGCCATTTTGTCATCACTTATCTGGGCATCAGCAAAAGGCCGGCGCTGATGCTCTCCGGCTTCGGGTATGCCCTTCTGACCTTCAACCTTGTGGCACTTGGGGCCAATTTCTTCAACAACTGCTATTTTTATTTTGATAACGCGGGAAGATACATTGGCGGTCCCATACGCTATCTTGCCTTCTCACTTCTGGCCGCTTTCAATGTTCTGATGGCGCTTCTCGTGTTAATAAAGGTCTTTAGAAGTCGGAATACTGTGCGCAGGAGAAACGCGATGGTGTTCCTGTTTTGCCTCACCATGTCGGTGGCCATTGTCCTTCAGCTCATCTGGGCACTATTGCCGTTTTACGCTCTTGGTTGCCTCATCGGCAGCTGCTTCCTACACGTATTCGTCGTTGAAAACGAACGCGCCGAACTGCGGAAGGCCGTCATTGAGCGTGAACAAACAGTGAAACACATGGCCGAACTTGAGAAAGCACTTGAGCGTGCCTGCACAGCCGAGAAAGCTCGCAGCATGTTCTTCAGCATCGTGAGCCATGACATCCGCACCCCGCTCAATGCGATTTTAGGTTATTCTGAACTTTTGCAACATGGAGTCAAAAACGAGGCCGAAAGGCTCGAAGCACTTGAGTCCATCCGCGCAAGCGGCACAACACTTTTACAGCTTGTGAACGACGTACTCGACCTCGCAAAAATAGACTCTGGAAAAATGACGCTCAACCCACAGCCCTTGCGATTGACTCAATTAACGGACGAGGTGTTCGCCTCTTTCAAATTGGCAGCCAACGAGAAAGGAATCAAACTCGTCAACCAGACGGCAACTGTACCAACGGTTATGCTAGACGAACATCGTTTTCGTCAAATTCTCTTCAATCTGGTGGGGAATGCTGTCAAGTTCACAGCACATGGCACAGTGACAGTAGCCGCTTCATACACCAACAAAACCCTTGAGGTCTCCGTCTCCGATACAGGTTGCGGCATTGCCCACGATATGCTGACGCGCATCCTTGATCCGTTCGTCCAAGTTCAAGACCCAAGCCATTCAGCAGATAGGTCAGGTGGAACAGGACTGGGCCTCTCCATCTGCAGACGTCTGGCCGAAGCAATGGGCGGCGAACTAATAGTCGAAAGCGAACTCGGAAAAGGCTCGACGTTCAAAATCCAAATTCCTGGTATCGTCACCGATGAGGGAAATATAAGTTCAGCTGAAGAGCCGAAACCTATTGACACGTCTATAAAACTTCCGAAACGAGTGCTGGTCATTGACGATTCTCCAGTCAACCGTTCCGTTCTGACAGCCTTTCTAAAGAGGGCTGGAGTCGTCTCTATTGAACATGCAACCGATGGCAGAGAGGCGCTCACTAAACTTGATTCGGCTATGAAGGAGGGAAATCCGCACGATTTCATCCTCTCAGACCTCTGGATGCCAAACATGAACGGGATCGAGTTCATAGAGAAGCTTCGGGCCGATTCCCGCTTCAGCAGTCTGCCGGTCTTTGCAGTGACGGCTGACACGGAATATCACCATGACACCCGTACCAACCTCTTCACAGGAATCCTCCTCAAGCCATTGACATACAATAAACTCCTAAATGTGTTTGCCACGATGGCTTGTGACACCACATCGAAATAGACGTCAGCATATTTCACGCTAGTTTTGAAATTGCACTAAATAAATTCTTAATCGGCTTCATTTTTGTATAAAGCAATATTATAGAGCCAATATGAGAACATTTACAAGAGAGATTATCGTTCATCACGAGACATGGGAGCGCAGTGGATACATTCCTGTACGCGGAGAAATAAGAATACCGTTTATAGTCAAAGAATCTAATGAACCTGTGGCACATCGTCTGCGGCTGCTCGGAGAGCCAGATTACTTCTGGAAATGGCGCACAGAATGGGGAGCGCCCTACTCCATCGCAATGACCATTGACGATGTCCTGACGACGCGCGACACTCCCAACGAGACTTTCGCGCTGGAGTTTCCCTGCCTTGGAGACATGCATCCACGAAATGCGTACATCAAACTCTTCAAAGAAGATATATGCCCTGGCGCAAAAAGCACTTTCTCCATTCCCGTCAAGACCGCTGATTTCAAATGCAAAGGCGAGGCAGGAGCACATCTTGAAATCTACTATGCGAAGAAAGGGCGTCATCCCAACGATGTATTCGACCCACCCGACAAGGTAATTGACATTAAGTTTCCAGAGGGAACAAGCGACTGGACATTGTTGAAGAAATCCTTCATGATGCCCAAGAAGGCAGTCTGCGTAATCATGAGACTCGGTGTGAAAGAGGCAACAGGAAAACTTAAAGTTGGCTCACCGAGACTCACGTTTAACGGCGGAGAAAACGTCATCCCGCCGTTGGCGAGGACCCAAAGCCGCATGGAAAAATACAACTATCTTGGGGAAAATCTCTCGCGGCGGGACTGGCTTGAGTGTTTGATCGAAATAGACGACAAAGAGATATTCCGAGGCGAGAAATACACGAGCATCGTTCGACGTCCTGAGTTCACATTCGAGACAGGAACACTGCCCCCTGGAAAACACGAATTCAGGCTAAAGCTTCTGAACGACTACGAAAACGCAGTGGGATTCATCGTGCAAGGACTTGAACTGCACACGCTCGGCAACCACGATTTTGAGTTAATCGGCGCTCCTGAGACTGTTGCCCCAGGCAAAGAGTTCGCGGCAGTCGTGCGGACGAGAAGGCCAGACATGACCATCACGGCAGAAAGCCAACGCTTCACATTTGTTGAACCTGGTCTTCATGGTGTAAGACTGAAGGCACCATCCAAAGGCCCCAAAACCTTCACTATCTCCAGCGGCACCTTCAACGACAGCTTCACGGTGACGGCCATGCCGTCCTCCGTCCCGCCAGTCTATCTCGGCACTGGCGACTCCATCTACATCCCGCAGACCATAGATGACATGGAACGCTTTCTAGAATGGTACGTCGCAAAGCATATCGGCAACTGCATCTGCTTCCGCCATTCCTACCGTTGGGGTGGCGGCAGAAGCTTAAACGAGCCAATGTGGCGCAGGATAATTGCAATCCTCAATGAAATCGGACTGCATTACACTGTCATGGTAGATGGACGAGAACTGCCAGGCATGACGGCCAACCCGCCCGAAAGGCTGCTTCAGGGACCGCTCTACATTGGGCGACGCTCCCATGAGAACGACGGCTCGCTCTGCTACTGGGGAAACAAGATGTGGATAAGCGAGATTTTTCCTGAGCCATACGGCGACATCCTCTCAAGGGGCGTTGACCCTGGAGGCATTCAGCCGCATATCCGCCCGAAGCATTCAGGCGACAAAACGTGGTGGTTCTTCAATCCAGAGCAGTCCAAAAATGTCAAAGAGGCGGCTGAGTATTTTGTCGCTAACCTTAAGGAAGCCAAAGGCGAATCAACGCGGCATTCGGGACCATCCACCCTATTCCGCTACTTCTTCCAGGCAGGATACAAGAGTCTGCTTGCAGAGCAGATGTATGGTCCTGAGGAGGTCGTGCTCTCATCGCTTCGCGGCGCATCGCGAGCGTATGGCGCGGCAAATTACGGCACGCACCTCGCAACTCAGTGGAGCTCTGCACCACAGGACTGCCCCAGCCACGCGGCGCGCTATTTTCTTTCGCTGGCGATAAGTTACATGCACGGCGCCAACGAAATCAACACAGAAGAGGGACTTTGGCGCATGGAGGAACATTACGCCGACTACGACCGCTTCAGCCACAACTGCGCCATACACCAAGAAGCCCATGAAAAGTTCCGCAAGTTCATGGAAAATCATCCAAGGATAGGACGTCTCGTCATTCCGATCGCATGCATTCAGGGCCGTTACGATGGCTGGCGCTGCTTCGGCAGAGGCAATGTCTGGTGCAACTCTGGAGAGGAATGGCACTTCGGTGCGGCAGAAGAGTCCTTTGATCTAATCAACCTTTTCTACCCGCGCAGCAGACTCAAATCCATCTATAAGAAGAAATGCACAGATGAGCCACACGGCTGGTACACTGGCACTCCATACGGCTATGTCGATTTGCTTCCGTTCGAAGGCGACTTGTCTGGATATTCCGCCATCTCGTTCCTTGGGTGGCACACATACATTAACGGCGACGGCGAGAAGATGCTTGATTACGTCAGGAACGGTGGCCATCTTCTGCTGTGTCGCAGGCACTTGAACATGTGTCTTGAGCGCAATGATACGCTCAAGTATCCCAAAGGAGACAAGCTCCTAGACGAACTGCTGGGCGAAGGATGGAAACGTGCTAGCGGCATTAGGACGAGACAGGTCGGCGAAGGCACAGTCATTTTCGTTGCGTCGGACGAGTGGCCTGCGGCATCAATACGCGAACAGTATGAAGAGAGCCTGAAAAGTCTGGCTGAATACGCCGTTGGGCGCGAGAAAGAGCGTGGCTGGTTTGAGTCAAACGAAGACGTTGAGTTTGCCTGCTACGAACAGCCTGACGGTTCGCGTGTCTTCTATTTGCTTAACATCCGCTGGTGGGATCGCAAGTCCTCTGAGGCTGTTTTCCGCCTCGGAGAACGCATGGAAACCATTGCTGTGCCATTCGGTGAAATCATCGAATTCATAGTATAATTGACATCAATCACTGCTGTATTCAAGCAGGTCTTCAATCTGGCATGACAAGGCATTTGCAAGAGAGCGCAAAGTATCTCCGGCCGCCTTGTTTATGTTCTTGTAGCGTCGTTCATACTGCTGAAGCGTCCGTATGTTCACTCCTGTTTTCTCGCTTAATTCACGTTGAGTAAATCCGAAGTTCTTACGGCGGGACTGAAGGCGTGTCGGTAAGGCCTTTCTGGTTATAAAGTGTTCCAGTGCGTCAAGTGCCCTGTCTTCGGACGCTTCATGCAAAACGTGGTACAGTGAGTGGATTTCTTTCATAGAAAGCGATTCATGTATCATCTTAAAACTCCTGCCAGTATGCCACTGGAAATAGGCTACAATCCAGCCACACCAATAATCAGGGGAGCAATCATACTCTATTTGAACGGTGGATGCCTTTATGTTAACGTCCGAAAGTCGCAGGACTTCCAACACCAGTTCCGTACCTGACATTCCGCAAACGTATTTTGGAACTCCACGCCCAAATTGAGTTGCAATACCAGATGATATCATCATAGTTAGAAAATCGTCCAATTCAAGAATACAGACATTGCGGGCGAAGTCAAATGCCTCCCCAAGATTCCGCATTGCATCATCAAGATAATATTCACTGTAAGCGTGGGTCATCTGGCTGTATTCCTTCTTTTATGAGATCACGAATAAAAAGACCGTCCAAATCCTCATGTTCAAGTTCTTTCCTGAAAGCGGCTCGCACATTGTCGTCACGCTGTTTTCGCAATGGAAAGTATATGTTTTTGGAGACGGCCTCGTATGATATAAAACTAATTATGGAAAAAGCCTTTTCACTTTTGAGAACAAATTGTTCTCCTAATCCTCCCAATTTCATTGCATAGCTCAGCTGCCGAAGTGACAATTCGTTGTTGAGAAATGCTCTTGCAAACGAAAAATAAGAGTCATCAGCTCGATATCCTATAACTGCATCATAATTGTCCAATTCTGGCATATAATTGTCGGTCAGCCATTCAACAGCACGCTTCATGATGGGAGTTGAAATACGAAAACGACGATAATTTACAAGCAGACTTAGCCAATGAAGAATCGTGTAGTTGCCAGATGAAAGATTCAGAATCTTCAATTCCGCTGGATTGATTTCGTACTGGTTCACAAAACCATCGTTACTTTCACCGCAGGCCCATTCCCGTGCAAGGTCTAACTCTTCTGTGCAGTAGAAGCCTTGCCCATAGTCATTGTACGGTTTTCCCATGCCGTATTCTGGCTTCTCCACAATACCAGGAGAGCCATGATATAAGGTTATTTTAAACATTTTTCCTCCTTTAATACTTCTTTAGAGTTACTTTTTAGATTAATATACTTCTAAAGAAGTATTTTTGCAAACTGGATTTGCAGTAAAAGTGGTTTGACAAGCCATGCCATAATGATATAATATATAAGGTATAGTATCTCTTCGTTTTTCTTAACAGAGTGAGTGTGTCGTATCATGGATGAAACTGACAGAAATATATGTGCGGCCAATGGTTGGCCCGTTCTTTTTAAAGAAGATTTTGATGTTCTGCAAGGGAAACTGCCTGCGAATTGGCATGTCGAGAGAAACTCCAATTTGCCAACCACAGCATGGGTTGGTCACGAGGGTTCGTTCGATTTGCTTTCCGCTGGCAACAAGTACATTCCCGTCATTCCAGACGTCACAGACTTCAGCCTTGAGATGGGATTCTCCGTCAATTACAGCGTCGCTGACGAATTCACAATCATTTTGACATTCCACTACGACATGTTCAGGCGCGAGGGCAATTCCATCAGACTCTCGTGCAAAGGAACGCCCGCAAAGTACAAAGTTGAATTCGGACATGTTGCGGACAACATCTTCACGCCTGTCACCGATGTGACCCACGAAGGAGTTTCCGTGGAGGCTCTGCAAGGCGTAATGTCAGTCCGTCTTGTTTGCATTGGAAAGAAGACCACCGTCTCATTTGCAGGATTTGATGACTCCTTTGAGTTCGACAGTTCGCTCGCTGGCAAAATCTGCTTGGCCCGCGAGCATTTTCTGGACATACTCACAGTCAGCCGCTTTGTCATCGCGGCTCACGAATTGCCAGCCGCCAGCAACCGCAGAACCATTCGCGTCCAACTTCCAGAGGAGTCCTTGCCGAATCCGATTTATTGCGAACTGGAACTTGAAGACCATGGTGACTGCACATGCGGCACAGTGACGCTTTCAGGCGGTGTCCGCGATACGCCACCAGGCGAGGGTAACTACCATGTAATGAGAGCCGACATTCTGACAAATCCGTACTTCAAAGTCATGAACGGCGAGTGTTCGTTAAAATACACTCTCTTCCAAGGGGAGGCTATCCTTGCCCAAGATGAAATGACGCCAGCATATTTCTATGCGCTGCTCCACAGACGCCCACAGTGGCCGTTAAAGCGCAGGATATCGTTCTTCCGTAAAGATGGAGAGAGTTTCTTTGCGATCGGAGCGGACAAATGTCTTAACACCACAACCTACAACACCGCCCTTTCCCCTGGCGAGACTCTGTTCAACGAAAAAGGGAACGTCATATATTCAGGGAAAGGTGTCAGCGAGGCAGACGGAGACATCATCTTCACGAGTCAGGAGGATAAGGAGATTATAAACGTCCTACCGAAGGATGACCCGCGTTATGACATGGCAGTTGCCTTCGCCCGCCGCAACCATTACTTCCTTTCAGGAGAGAAGATTCTGTTCACCATCAATGTCAGTGCGCGAAAGGCTCTGCCGCTTGAGTATGAGATAATCCTTGAAGACGTTTTCCTGACAAAACTGCGCAATGTTCAATTCCATACCAGTTTTTCCACAAGCAGAATCGCCAACTTTGACCTGCGCACAGCCACACTGCGTTGCGATGACCTCTGTGGTCTTGCCGATGGAGTCTATCATCTGCGCTTGCGGAGCATTGACGCGACAGGCGTGCCGCTGGAAGACTACTGCGCGTTTGAAGTGATGGGACGCAGTGATAACGCACTTCCACCGCCGCTTCTCTCAGGCCTTCCATACCTTTATGATTCGCGGACAGAGACGCGTGGCCTTGAGACTGATTCGTTCGACCCATGGCACGTCGCCCGCGTTGACGAAGGGCATTACATGGCATGTGCGAATTTCCTGCCAATTCCTGCACGCAAATACAATGTCGCGCCGACCATTCACGCCTATCACCGCGAATGGTTCCTGTGGCTTGCGTCAAGATGCGTCAACAAGCCAATGATGCGTGACAACAAAGATTTGATTGCGCAGGCAGACTACATCAGCAACAAGGAGGAGTTGGAGAGCGTGCCTATCTTCTCCCGTTCAAACTATTGTGGCGGAAGGCTTCCCGAACTTATGGAGTTCCTACGCCAACATCCTGACCCGCGCTATGACTACGACAACATCCACGAACTAGAGCGCGTCGTCGCGGAAGGCAAAGCAGTGGACAGCGTCTCCACAAGCGTCATCATCAACGGCGGTTACGGGCCAAACGACCCCTGTCTGAACCGCCATAATTTCACCGTCATCGCAAACTACCACTGGGATGAATGGCTTGAGTTCCGCAATAGGTTCATGGCAAAGAAGATACAGACATCTCTGGATTACATGCGTAAATTGCAGCCCAGCATCAAATATTCCGCTTACGGTCCCGCCAACATCTACTACGCAAAATACAAAGGACAAGAATTTGTCAGGCAGCATCAGACGGACTACCTTACAGACGACATGGTAGGTTTCTTCCAATATGAAGACTATCCATACTCCTGCTCATATCCGATTGTCCGCGGCACATACATGCTGGGCGCGTCGCTGATGGTACTTCCATTCGCGCGAATCTATCCAGAATACTACACAAAGGGAATTCAGGGCTGCCCTGACGGCGCAGTCTATTACGCACATCCGCCATTCGGCTTCTCTGAAGGGAATCCCGCGCGCCGATTCAGGCTTGTCTGTTTCGACTACGCCTTCGCGTCAGGACACTTCCTCAACGGCGAGTTCCGCTATTGGAGCAAATACGGCTTCCAAGTCTGCAAATTCAGCAAGGAATACTATGAGAATCTGCTTCATGCGTGGAAGCACGTTGCCGCCCACAAGCCTGTGCGCCCTCTAAAATCGGCGGCATTCGTTTTCAGCAAAAAATCGCGGGGTAC